>Ga0180434_10001475_pt1 | contig 33520 bp, 35 predicted proteins | sample SS_ome_7_FD_132453 | JGI IMG/M metagenome (GOLD analysis project Ga0180434, IMG submission 132453) | Hypersaline lake sediment archaeal communities from the Salton Sea, California, USA - SS_1_D_2 metaG | ecosystem: Environmental > Aquatic > Non-marine Saline and Alkaline > Hypersaline >... | reverse complement strand
TCGACATCGAGGCCGACGGCCTGAGCGAGCTGACCCTTGACCGCAAGGGTCGGCCGCTCCCCGAGTGCCGCAAGGTCCACCTCTTGGTGGTCCGATCCTACCCCGATGGAGAGACGACGGTCTACCGGCGCAACGACTCCGAGGACACTATTGCCGAGGGGTGGAAGCGCTTGTGCGCCGCCGACCTCATCATCGGACACAACATCATCCAGTACGACCTCACCGTGTTGCGCCGCCTGTATGGTGGCGACATCACCGGCACGGTGTACGACACCCTCGTGGCCGCTCGCCTGCTCTGGCCCGACCGCAAGAACCACCCGCACGGTGGCAACTCCCTCGATGCGCTGGCCAAGGCGGCGGGCCGAACCACCAAGGGTGAGTACACCGGGACGTGGGACGAGTGGACGCAGGAGATGGAGGACTACTGCGTTCGGGACGTGGCGGCCAGCACGGCCGTGTACGAGTTCGTCCAGCCCAAGGCGGCCGAGTTTCTCCCCGCCCTCAAGCTGGAGCATCGGGTCTCCCGCATCCTCGCCCAGCAGATGGACAATGGGGTTTCGATCGATGTCGATGCCGGGGAGCGCCTGATCGAGCAGCTGGTGCTGGAGCAGGCCGAGTGTTACGACCAGCTGCAAGCCGTCTTCCCACCCCGTGTGGAGACCATGCGCGCCCGGTGGTGGCAAGGACCGGATGGTGCGTTGTATGAGACCAAGAAGGAGGTGGACAAGGACCTTGCCCCCTTCCTCGTCAAGGGCCCGCACCGCACCAAGGAGCATCCGTTCAATCCCGGATCGTCCAATCAGATTGCGGACCGCCTGCACCAGAAGTACGGGTGGGTGGCGCCTCGCACCGATGCGGGCAACGCCTCCGTGACCGAGGACGTGCTGATGAGTCTCGACTTCCCCGAGGCGGCGCTGCTCCTGCGTTACCAGCTGGCAGGCAAGCGCCTCCAGCACTTGGAGGACTGGGTGACCCGAGCTCGGCACAGCCGCACCCCGGGCCGCATCCACCCGTACATCAACACCTGCGGCGCTGCGACGGGTCGCATGACCCACTCGCAGCCCAACCAGACCGCCTGTCCCAAGGTCCAGAATGGGCCCGACGGGCCCCTCATGGGCTACGCTGGCCGGTATGGCTGGGAGTGCCGTTCACTGTGGAAGCCTCGCCCGGGGTGGCTCATGGTCGGCGGTGACGCCAGCGGCCTGGAGCTGCGCATGCTGGGCCACGCGCTGGCCCGGTGGGACGGCGGCGAGTACGCCCGACAGGTGGTGGACGGAGATGTCCACACCATGAACATGCAGGCCGGTGGTCTCCTGACACGCCCCCAGTGCAAGGAGACGTTCTACGCCTGGGTCTACGGTGCCGGAGACTACAAGCTGGGCGAGACGATCGCTGACCACCAGTCGCTCAGCAAGGAACAGCGCGCGACGTACGGTTCTCGCAACCGTGCCAACATCGGCGCGACCTTCAAGGCCCGGGTCAAGCGCAACATTCCGGCCCTTGGCAAGCTGATCGAGTGGTGTCAGGAGCAGGCCAGCAGCCAGAAGCGGCTGCCCCTGCCCGACGGGCGCTATGCCCCGGTGCGCTCTCAACACGCCGCGCTTAACACCCTGCTGCAGGGCTCCGGGGCCATCGTCATGAAGCTGGCGCTGGTCCTGCATGAGCACGCCCTGCGTGAGCGGGGCTGGAAGTGGGGCAAGGACTTCGCCTACATGCTGAACGCCCACGACGAGTTCCAGCTTGAGACCCGCCCCGAGATTGCCGAGGAGGTGGGAAGATTGATCCCATGGTCAATCAAGGAGGCGGGCAAGCGCCTCAACATCCTGTGCCCTCTTGACGGCGAGTATGCCGTGGGGGCCTCATGGGCGGACACTCACTGATGCTACCTACCAAGGACCCCGTATCGTGGCAGGAGCATGTGAATGCCCTGCAAAGAATATCGGATCTCGAAGGGCGGCTAGACGCCATCACCGAAGAGCGGGACAGAGAGCGCGCCCTGCGTTCTGTTGACGCCGCAGAAGTAGACAGACGCCTCACACGCCTTGAGGCGAACATCAAGTTCCATCGATCATGGTGGGACAATGTCATCCTCTGGTGGCGCTCGGCCTGATACTGAAAGGACAGACACTCATGCGTATCGTTGCCTTTGGCGGACTCGCTCAGGCGGGCAAGTCCACCGCAGCCAACATGCTTGCTCGCACGGCGTTCGAGAACGGCTACACTCCCAGGATGGAGCGTTTCGCCGGGCCCCTCAAGGATGCCTGTGCCGCCCTTGGTGCGGACAAGGATGCACGCCCCGACCTGTACCGGAAGTTCTGCCAGTACGTCGGCGGCAACTTCCGGGATCCCGAGTTCTCCCCGCCCCACACCGGCCCGGACTACTGGGTCGAGCTGACCGATACCCGTTTCCGAAAGCTGGAGGCGGCAGAGCTGGAAGACCGAGGCCACGACAACTGGCACGAGACGCTCGTGATCGTGGACGACGTGCGCTACCAGAACGAGATCGACCTGATCCGCAAGTGGGGCGGCACTCTCGTGTTCATCGACGGGTGGCGTCGGCTCGGTCTCCCGACCGACCCTGAGCAGTGGGACAAGTGGCGGCGCGATCCCTCCGAGGATCTGGCCATCAACTACTCGCTGCTCAAGGAACCGGACCAGACGTTCGACTTCATCGTGACCAACAACGGTTCCGCCGCGGAGCTGGAAGAGATCGTGCAGACCATGCGCGCTCAGTGGTGCGGGGAGATCGCCGCGGATCGTGCCCGTGAGTGAGTATCATGTTATCCGCACGGCCCTCATCGACGCAGACTACCTCGCCCACGAGGCGGCGGCATGGGCTCACGCCACGCAGGCCGACGCCTTCGACCTGATGGAGCGGGTACAGGCCACGGTCAAGGGGTGGGCGGCGCAGGCGTGCTGCCGCTTCTGGGTCGTCCTGTACTCCGACAGCCGAGAGAACAACTTCCGGCGCGACCACTACCCCCTGTACAAGGCGCACCGCACCGGCGACCCTCCGGCCATGCTGGAGATTGCGCGACAGTGCATCCGGGACATGAGCGCCCGGACCTACACCGCGCCACGGCTGGAGGCTGACGACCTCATGGGCATCATGGGGACCAACGGCCGCATCGAAAACCCGGTGCTGGTGACTCGTGACAAGGACCTCCGGCAGATTCCGGGCTGGCACCTCAACCCGTACGCCGAGGACTTCCCTGTCTACGTCTCCCGCCGGGAGGCCGACCTCAACTTCTGCGCCCAGTGGCTGCAAGGGGACGCCGTGGACGGGTTCCCGGGCATCAAGGGCGTAGGTCCCAAGCGGGCCCGCAAGATTATCGGGGACCCCGACTCCCTGCGGATCGCCTACCAGCGCTGCACCGAGGCGTACGAGGAATCAGGCAAGAGCCGGGACCAGTGCCTGGCCCAGGCCCGCTGCGCCCGCATCCTCCGGGCCTGCGACTGGGACCCTGACGCCCGTGTGGCGGTGCCGTGGACCCCGGAGCGCTCCCTGGAGCAGGAAGGCGACTGGAATGAGTGACACAAAAAGAGTACTGAATCCAGAAATCACGCTTTGTGTCTACGCCCTAGCCCCTGTACCCAGCAAGACCCCTTGGTGGGCACGCAAGGCCAAGCTTACCTATTCTCACATCTGCCTCTCGCTGGAGGATGTGGTGTGGGAGCAGGGAATGGGGCAGATCAGAGGGGTCCGAGGCCGGGCCTTGCGCGCCGGGGACTGGGCGCGCAGCGCTTTCTCCACCCGTCGGGCCTTCAAGGCCGTGGCCGTGGAGTTTACGGCCACGTCCCAGCAGATGCAGGCCTTCCAGCAGGCGGCCCAAGACATCGCCAAGCGGAAGAGCCAGCCGCTGAGGACCGTCCTGCGGTACCTCGGGCTGTGGCCTGCCCCGGCCTGGAACTGCACTTCGCCCGTGAGGGTACTGTTTGGTGCCCTGGGGCACACGCTGAAAGGAGAGACGCCTGATGACCTCATCCGAGAGATCGAAGCCCTGTCCGCCGATTCCGACTGCTTTGATGGAGTGGCTGGAAGACTGGGCTGACCGACAGGCCACGAACGCCGGGCGTGCCCGGGCACGAAACAGCGACGGCGCCCTCATGGCTCTGTACACTCAGGCGGGAATCGACGCAACCGTCGGAGCCCTGCGCACCGCATATCGAATCCAGAACCCCAAGGAGTCTTCCAATGGCGGAGATTCAGTCGGGCGGAGAAACCGTCACTGGCCTCCCCCTCCCTCACGAGCAGGAAGCGCTGATCCGCGCACAGAACGCCCGACGCCTCGCGCGCCGTAGGCAGGCCGCCGCTCTGGCCCTCCAGGTGCAGCAGACCAGCGCCGAGGACCTGAGCCGCTTCGGTGAGCGCCGACAGGTCGGCGGTACCTTCGAGTCTTTGCAGGCCGTGCCCGAGAGGCAGGCCGCGCCGTTCGAGCAGATCAGCATGGAGGACCTCGCCGGGTTCTTCCAGCAGCTCTCGTTCGACCCCGAAACCATCAATCTGGGCTCGTCGCAGTTCTTTACTTCGTTCGGACCCGGCGTGCTGGGGCTGACCTGATGACCATTCGCGAAGAGTTCTACCGGCTGGATCAGGACCGAAGCTACGCCCTCTACCGAAAGCGCGAGTGCAGCTCGTTCACGATCCCGTCCCTGCTGCCGTACGAGGGCAAGTCGATCCACACGGATCTGCCCGTACCGTTCAGCATGCTGCCGGCCGAGGGCACGAACGCCCTCGCATCCCGGATCACCAGCGTCGTATTCCCGCTCAACGGCCAATCGATCTTTGAGCTGCTCATCGACTCCCCCGTGGCCCCTCAGGGCCGCGACGACACGGAGCTGGCCGCCAGCCTTGCCCGCCTAGAGACGCGGGTCATGGACGAGCTGGCTCCCACGAACCTCCGGTCTGCCGTACACCTGGCCATCAAGCACGCCATCGTGGTCGGAGACTGCGTCGTTCACATGGACGACAACCTCAACTTCCGGGTGTTCCGCTTCGATCAGTTCGTGGTCCGCCGCAAGCACGAGGGGGACTGGTTCGAGCTGATTCTGTGCGAAGCCGTGATCCCCGACGAGGAGCCCAACCTCCCCAAGGGCGGCACACCCAACCCCTCATCCCCGCCGTACGTCTATCGATCGGCTCATGGGGAGGACTGGGAGGCCCTGTACACCAAGGTCACCAAGCTGCCCAACGGCAAGGTCGAGGTGGTGCAGGAGTTCCGCGACGAAGAGATTGGACGCAAGGTCCACGACGTGTCGCCTTACTTCCCGGTTCGCTGGGGTGGCGTGGCCGGTGAGCCATACGGCGTCTCCCTCGTGGAGGACACCATGGGCGACATCCGGGCCCTCGACGCCCTCGCCGCCGCCCTGCTCGACGGGGTCATGCTCAACGCCGAGTATCGGTGGGGCGTGAACCCGGCAGGCATCACCGACATCGAGGACCTCAAGCGGTCCATCAACGGCGACTTCGTCCCGGCGACACCCGGCGACGTGTTCCCCCTCCAGTTCCAGAACGCCGCGCAGGTGCAGGCGACCTTCCAAGCCCTCGCCCACCGCGAGCAGGTGGTCGGCCGCCGGTTCCTGATGAACAGCGCCGTGCAGCCCCAGGGCGAGCGCGTGACCGCCAGGCAGGTCTCCCTCCTCGCGCAGGAGCTGGAGGGCCAGCTGGGTGGTGTGCTGTCCATGATCGCACGCGAGCTGCAAGAGCCCGTCCTTCGGCGGGTGCTGTACGTCATGAGCCGCCAGCTGGCGGACAATGGCCAGCCGAAGCTGCCGCGGGAGATCGTGGATCAGATCAACAAGGCGGGCGGGTTCGTCAAGATGCGGATCCGAGCCGGTTTGGAGATCCTGAACCGCGAGGCCGAGCGAGAGAAGCTGGACGCCGCCATCGAGCGGATGCGCAACCTGCCGCCCGAGGCGCTGGCGGTCCTCAACTGGACCGCCATCGCGCGCGACTGGTGGCAGTCGATGGGTCTTGAGACGGAAGGCCGCGTCAAGACCGAGGAACAGCTCCAGCAGGAGCAGCAGGCCGCCCAGCAACAGGCCATGGCCCAACAGGCCGCCATGATGGGCATGCAGGCCGGCATGAACCAACCCCCTGAGGAGAACGCATGACCGACGAACAGAATCCGGCCCCCGATCTGGGGACCCCTGAGGGCCGCGCCGAGGCGTCGGTCCGATTGGCGCTCAACAACCCCTCGCAGGTCCCGGCCAAGTTCCGGGGAGAGGACGGCACCATCAACGTGGACGCCCTTCTCGGCTCGTACCTTGAGCTGGAGCGCCGCCAGAGCGGTGAGCCCGTCAACGTGGTCCGTGAAGCGCCGCGAGCTCCCGAGCCCGCCCCTGCGCCCGCTCCTGCGCCCGCCCCCGAGCAAGGTACCTTTGCCGATGCGCTGAACGACGCCCCTCGCGTCGAGCCCAATCAGGCCTGGGACGCGCTGAGGAACGAGATCGCCACCACGGGCTCGATCAGCGACCAGACTCGGGAGCAGCTGCGCCAGCTGGGCGTCCCGACCGAGGTAGTGGAGAACACTGCCGCCGGTCTTAGGGCCAAGCAGCAGGCCGACATGGCCCGCGCGGCCGAGCTGGTCGGCGGCAAGGAGACTCTTGACGCCACCCTGAGCTGGGCCAAGCAGAACATGAGCGCCGAGCAGCGCAAGAGCCTCCTCAGGGACCTCCAAGGCCCCAATGGAGAGATGATTCTCATCGGCCTCAAGGAGCGCGCTCGCACCGCGGGTGCCCTCGGAGAGTCCGGAACGCTGGTCGAGGTCAATGGCGGCGCAATGCCGTCGGCCAACAGCCAGATCAAGCCCTTCCGCGATGCGGCCGAGCGCCAGGCGTGGATGTCCGACCCCCGCTACCGCACCGATCCCGACTATCGGGCGCTGGTGTACAAGCGGCTCGGCATGAACACCGGCCTCGATCCGTCCGTGTACGATCAGGGCATCATCACTTGATGGTTTGCGCGGTAGCTCAATGTAGAGCGCCCGGATGCTAGTCTGGGGATGCGGGTTCGACTCCCGCCCGCGCTATTATACAGCCCCCACGAACCGGAGCATCGCCGCACAGCGCCCCAGCCCGGAGCCTCGTGGAGAGTAGGCCCCATCGAGGCCCGCATGGTGCGGACAACCTCATCACAAGGACAACCTGCAAGGCAAGGACACTTAGTACAAGGAGAAGCCAATGTCGGCTAACTCCAACCCGATCCGTTTTGGATCGAACAGCGCCCTTGGCGTTCCCGCTTTCGACGATCTTTACCTTCCTGTCTTCGGCGGGGAAGTTCTTACTCGCTTCAACGAGTACGTCTACATCAGCCAGATGGTGAAGCGGGCCAACATTGCCAGCGGCAACACTGCGCGCTTCCCGCGACTCGGCGGTATCGGCGCTGAGCGGCACGGTGTCGGCACCAAGCTCCTCGGCCTGGACAGCGAGCAGACCGAGCTGACCATCACGCTGGACGAGCGTCCTCTCGTGAGCCACTTCCGGCTCGACGACATCGACCAGATGATGAGCCACTTCGAGACTCGCTCCGAGATGGCCGCTCAGGCCGCTCAGGCCCTCGCGGAGGCCCAGGACCGCTACACCCTGCGGCTCCTGATCAACGCCTCGCGCGCGACCCCGACCTCGCTCTTCGGTGGCACCAACTCCAACTTCCCCGGTGGTGGCACCGACGGCGCGGGCACTGCCCGATCCATCGATTTCCAGCCCACCGCTGGCACCGCCCCCACCGATGACCAGATTGGTAAGTTCCTGGAAGGTCTGGACCTGAACATCGTACGGTGGGACCAGCTCCGAGTGCCCTTCCAGGGACGAAACTGCGTCGTGGACGTTCCGGCGTGGCACGGCATCCGACAGTACGGCTCGCCCCGATCGGCCTCGGATCTGAACAACGGCCGGACCCCCCTCTTCATGGAGAATGAGGGCAAGTACGGCCCGTCGGGCGGCCAGGAGCAGTTCGGCCCCGGTGCGGTGCCGATGTTCCCGTCCACGATCTCGTACAACGGGATCAACATTTCGCGCACCAACCTGCTTCCGAACGGTCAGGATCTGTCGTCGGACGACGAGGCGAAGTACCAGGGTGACTTCACCCTGACTCGCGGCATCTGCTGGCAGACCGACGCAGTTGCGCTCGTCATGAAGATGGACATCATGACCGAGATGGAGCGAGACATCAGCCGCCAGGACTTCCTGTTCGTGGCCAAGATGCTCTCCGGTGGTGGAACCCTCCGCCCCGAGTGCGCCATCGAGCTCGTTGACGACAACACCTAATCCGGATAACTGATACATGGCTATCTACAACACCCGATTCACCCCGAAGCGCCGCGGCCCGACGCTGTCGGACGGCGTCGGTGGCTCTTCCGAGCGCCCCTCCGCCAAGGAGCGTGATCCCGTCCTCCGTCAGGTCGGCTGGCGCACCGAAGACATCCGCCTCACCAGCACCGGCACCGACGTGTCGGCTGGCGAAGGCTCTCCCGTGTACGATCTTGGCCCCGCCGACCTCCTGTCGGTCGGTCGTTACCTCGTGGCTCGACAGGCCGCCGCGTCGGCCACCGCCGAGCCGCTCGGTGACTTCGACTATGCGGTGATCGACATCATCGAGAACACGGCCGGAGTCTTTACGGCCGTCACTGCCATTCTGGACCCGTCGTCCGGCACCGCCGTGAACGCCTCGACCGCCGTGCAGGGCCTTGCCGACGCCGACCTGAGCGGCGCCGGTTCCGACTCGCACCTTACCATGTTCGTGGCGACCGCCGACGACGTGACCGATGCGGCGGCGTGGGCCTCCAACGCCCAGACTCTGGTGCAGGGCAACGTGTACCTGCTCTGTGCCGAGGGGGCGGTCACCCGCGTGGCCTCGATCACCCGCCTCGCCTGATTCAGACTCTCCTCTCACAGCGCCCTGGGGCCCCTTCGGGGGTCCTGGGGTATTTCTGGAGGCTTCATGGCTCTTACCGAAAAGCAGCTGGCGCAGGCCCGGCCTGCCAACACCAGCAACACGCAGGTCTACAGCCCTCCCGCCTCCACCACGGGCGTTGTCGTGTTCATGACGATCGCCAACACCACGGCGTCCCCCGCACTGGCCCGTGTCTTTCACGACGATGACGGCACGACCTACGACGAGTCCACGGCGCTGATCTGGGACCTCAGCATCGCTGCCAACACGACCGTCTACGAGAAGGTCTACTGGCCCGTGGACTCGGCCGGCAACCTCGCGGTCCGCACCAGCGTGGCCAGCGCCCTTACATTCACATTCGGCGGCGTGGAGGTCACCTGATGCCCCTACGGCCCCGCGAACAGACCGACGCCCCCACCGAGTCCAGAATCCGCCAAGTCATCCGCGCCCTGCTCAAGCAGGAAGTGCGCCGCCTCAGCGATGTCAACGTGACCTTGGCGGCTGACGTGGCCACGAACACCTCAAACATCAGCGCCAACAGCAACGCCATCTCCGCCAACGATGCGGACATCGACGAGCTTCGGCGCAGGCAGTTTACCCTCCTATGAGCCTTTCCAACCTGACACGCCTGGAGGCCGTCAACCGCATTCTGCGTGCCGCCCATGAACACCCCGTCTCCACCCTCGGACTGGGCGGAGAAACGGACTCGCTCATTGCGGAGCAGGTCCTCGACGAGGTGAACCGCCGAGTGCAGATGCACGGACTTCACTGCAACACCACCGAAACCTCGTTTACCCCGGACACCGGCAACAACAACCGAGTCGTCCTCCCGATCAACACCGCTTCGGTGCGGGGGTGGAACGAACATGCGTACCGCAACTACTTCTTTCGGGAAGTGAACGGCGACTTCCGGCTGTATGATGGGGACAAGGACCCCGCCACGGATCAGTTCGACGACGACAACGTGGTCTATGTTCAGATCACGCAGGTGCTGGACTTCGAGGACCTCCCCTTCCCCATCCAGTTTTGGATCGCGGACGAAGCGGCCTTCGAGTACGCACAAGCCGTCCTCCCGAGCAACTCGGCTCTGGGCCTCCTCGCCCAACGGGCCGCCCGATCCCGCGCAGAGGGCCGCCAGTACAACATGCGATCCACTCCCCACAACCAGTTCTTCGACGGACGCGCCCAAGGCCCCCGCGTGGGGCGGGCATGGACTCCGAGGCACTGGCCCTACAACGACCTGCGGAGTAATGACTGATGCCTTTCGCGCCCATCTCCGTGCCGTCATTTCTCGGCGGTGTGAGTCGCATCTCGCAGTCCCAGCGCCTTCCGTTCGAGCTGGAAGAGTGCGACAACGTGGACATGCTGCCCCACCGAGGGGCCGACAAGCGCAACGCCACCGAGCATATCGCCGGAGAGGGGGCCGCCGAGGAGCTGGATGTTGCAGAGCCCGCAAACACGGTCTACACCTACTGGATCGACCGGGACGAGAATGAGCGGTTCGTGGTCTTCATCGACCCGGACGCCGCCGACGAGCTCGACGTGATCCAGGCGTTCAACGTAACTACCGGGAACAAGGTCACGGTGGAGGCGCTCGACTCCTCCGGATCCGAGGTGGCCCTCGACGACTCCGACACCGACGTGGTGGCCATGATCGGCTACCTGACCGCCGGAAGCCAGACGGCCCGCCAGCGGTTCCGCGCGGTGCAGATCGAGGACTCCTCGTTCATCCTGAACCGCGAGGTGGTCACGGCCCTTGAGGGCACGGCCATCACCTACCGCAACACGGCACAGTCAGCGACCGTGCGATCCCAGACCTACGACCAGAACGTGGAGGCATGGTCGGACTTCGACCAGCCGCCGTCCACGGTCGTCGCCTACCCTGCCCGTGCCACCCTCGTAACCGGCGGCTTCATCGACAACGACGCCATCTGGTACGCCCGTGACGATGACATCGGACTCCCTCAGGGGTTCTGGTGGGCCGTCAGCAGCACCCAGCCGCCGTGGTTCCAGCGCCTGCCCACCGAAGGGGCCAACAGCTTCCTCAAGCGGGACACCATGCCGCTCCGGCTGGCGTACGACGGCACCAAGTTCGTCCTACAGTTCGTCAACTGGACCGCCCGGTACGCCGGGGACAGCACCACCAACCCCGGCCCGAGCTTCATCGGGAACGCCCTGTCGGACGTCACGTTCCATCAGGGGCGTTTCTGGTTCGTGTCGGGCGAGCGGGTGGTGTCGTCCCGCGCGGGCGACCTGTTCAACCTTTGGATCAACTCAACCGCCCTCCTGACCGACGGCGACCCCATCGACGAGGGAGTGCAGGGCAACCGGCAGGCCAACGTGATCTTCGCGGAGCCGTTCCGCGAGTCACTGATCCTGCTCACCAACGCTTCTCGGCAGGTAGAGCTGCGGGCCAACGGGCCCATTACGCCCCAGTCGGTGCAGTTCTACGACTCCTCGCAGGTCTTCGGCGTAGACTACGTCGAGCCGGTGACCAAGGGCAGCCAGCTCTACTTCGCAGGCCAGCGCGACTTCTCGATGCTGATCTACGAGTACGACTACTCGCCCTCTCAGGTCACCAACGTAGCCTCCGACATCACTCAGCGGGTCCGCGGGTACATCCCCGCCGAGGCCCACTACATGACCGCCTCGCAGGCCCACGATCAGCTGTTCGTGCTGACCCTTGCGGACACCGACGCGATCTACGTCAACAAGTCCGTCATGGGTAACGACGGCCGTCGCGTCCTTTCCGGGTGGTATCGCTGGACTTTCCCCGGCGTGGGCGAGATCATCTCGTGCTACGTTTTCGACGACTACCTGTACCTCGTCATGAAGCGCGGCTCGCTCTGGTATCTGGAGCGCATGGCCCTCGGGGAGCCTGAACAGGACACCGACGGCACCCCCGCACAGACGCTGGGGTACTCCGTGCGCTGCGACCGCAAGGTCAAGGTGCAAGGGGTCTACAACACCGGCACCAACAAGACCACCTGGACTCTTCCCTACGAGGACGCGGACATCGATACGGTCGTGCTGGCCCCTACTTGGGACACCGCGACCGTAAAGGCCGGCGGAACCCCGGTACTGGGCTTCGTCGTCGCCGCGTCGAGCGGCAGCACCACCGTCACGGTGGACGGCGACTACGAGAACAACGCCGACGGCACCGATGTCCCCGCCTTCATCGGCCGGGCGTACGTTGCCGAGGTGGAGCTTTCGGAGCTGTTCGTCCGCGACGGCAACGGGGCCGCCGTGCATGGCACTACCAAGGTCCTGCGCGGCAAGATCCGCCACCGGGACGCCGCCAACTACGAGGTCCTCGTAACCCCCGAGGGGCGGTCAGAGATCGTCAAGACCTACACCGTGAACCAGTTCGGCAATACGCCGATCGATAGCGACCAGCTGGACGACTTCGGGGAGTTTCAGTTCAAGGTCATGTCCGACACTCGGAACCTGACCATCAAGCTTCGCAACTCCGGGCCGTTTCCGGCCGCATGGGTGGATGCGGAGTTCACGGCCAACTTCTTCCCCCAGTCCTACTCCCCCGTAAGGTGACCATGTCCTTGTACCGCAACATGAACAAGCGAAAGAAGTAACCCATGGCAGAGCTACAGGACGAGATCGCCGGATCCGCCACCGCCTTTGCGGAGATCAGCTCTCGTGCCGCGGCTGCGGCCAATGTCAACCGCCTCCGGGCGGCTGAGCGGAGCATCACGGCCGGGCAAACGCAGATCGACATGGAGCGTTCGACCCAGCGCCGGGAGATTGCGCGCAACCTGGCCCAGTTCCAGGGGCAGCAAGCCGCCGCGCGCGCCTTCCGGGGCACCGGGGGCGGCGACGTGGGCACCGGCGCAGCCGTCTCCGACGCCGCTACGGCCCAGTCCGCCGATCAGGCCGCCATCGTGGAGGCCAATGCCGCCGCCAAGGAGGTCGCACTGATCGTCGCCAACCAGCCACAGCTGGAAGACCCGGTGATGGCGGCCATTCAGGGTGGTGTGCAGGGCATCAACTTCGGTACGCAGATCGCTCAGGCGCTTTTGGACGAGGCGGAGCTGGCCACCACCATGCAGTCATACGGGGCGGGCTACGGCCCCGGCGGTATTCAGGTGTTCAGCAACAACATCGGCTACAACCTCAACATTCCCGGCCTTGACCTCACCGAGCTGTTCGGCGGGTCGGGCTTGTTCGACTGAGAGTAACACATGGCAACCCCCGTCGAGCGCGGGCCGGGCAGCGTGGGACCCACGTTTACGGCCCCCAGCGTCTCCGTGACGCAAGTGACGCCTCAGTACACCCCCGAAGAGTCCGAGTACGAGCAGTTCCGTGACGCCGTACTGACGGCTGCGGGAGGCGTGGCATCCGCCGTCAACGCTCGGGCCGCCATCAACAACCGCCTCAAGACCCTCAAGGAGCAGGCCGCGACCCGCGTGGAGCGCGATCTGTCCCGAGCCGCCCGCGGCATGCAGGAGCGCCGCCTCCGCAACGCCGACGAGGCCCGCCGCACCATCCTCCTGGAGTCCGGTGAGAAGGGCATTGAGTGGGCGGAGCGCCAGTTCCGCACCCGCATGGTCAACGCGGGCTCCGCCGAGGAGGCTCGGCTGTGGGAGCAGGCGTGGAAGGGCGCTGCGCAGGAGGTCTCGCGCGAGAACGCCGAGGCCCGCCAGCAGTCCTTCAACGCCGCGGCCCGCACCATGGAGCAGACCTCGCTCCAGCTTCGGCAGCTGCTGTCCGAGGACGCTGGTCTGGAGGCGTCCCTCATCGGGGACGGCACCAATATCGGCGCTCGGGTCCAGGACTGGATGCTCACCGAGCTGTCCCAGGCCGTGGACCTCGACAAGATGTCCAAGGAGGACGCCGACCTCCTGATCCATCAGGCGATCAAGCAGTCCTTCCGAATCAGCGACGACCTCATCGGCGTCCACACCAAGCGCGTGCAGGACAGCAACGAGCTGCTCGGCACGCAGCAGCTGGAGTCGGACCTCTACTCCACCCTCACCGGGGAGCAGAGCCCCTCGCGCCTCCGCAATCAGGTCGAGGTGACCCTTCGGGACCGCCTCAACCACCTGACGCCCGACCAGCAGCTGACCTACGCGCGCACGACCGCACTCAAGCAGCTCCAGACCATGGCCGACGGCGGCTATGGCCTCGACGCCATGGACCGCCTCGGGGCGGCCTCGGAGGTCCTGAACCTCCGGATCGGCGGCGAGTCCGTGTTCTCGCCCGGTGAGCGGGCGCAGATCGCTGCGGACCTGCTGACGCGGGCCGAGCGCACGGCGGGGCGGGCCATGGACGCCGAGATCACGCGACTGCGGGAGCTTCAGACCGAGGTGGTCACGCTGCCCGATGGGCGCGTCATGCACCGCCCGGCCCTGAACCCCGACGCGGCGCTCGTGTCCCCCGACCCCGTCACCGGCATGACGCCCCTCGACATGCGGGCCAACGAGCTGCTGGGGCAGATGGGGCTCCTGCGGGACCCGGCCGAGCTGAGTCCCGAAGGGATCCGCATCGTAGGCGCCGTCCGCGCCCAAGTCGCCAGCATCCGACCTCAGATCTCCCGCGCCGCCCTGCAACGGGTGGAGGAAGCCGCCAACGCCAACACGGTGTACGGCGGGGAGCCCGGCGGTGACGCGGACAAAGCCCACCGCTTCTCCTTCGAGCGCCGAGCGCACATGAGCCCCTCGGCCCTCAATGCCTCGGGCCAGTCGCCCCTGTCGGGCGAAGAGCTGGACGCCTTCAAGGCCCAGCTACTGTCCGTGGCCGAGCAGGCCCAGGTCCCCCGCTCGGTCATCGAGCAGTGGGACGGTAGTCCCCTCGACTACTCGGACGAGAACCGCGACCTCAACCGCGTCATCGCCGTCAGCGAGGCCCGCAAGTGGAGCAACTCGGACACGCAGGCCCAGTACGGCATGCCGACCGAGCTTGTCCGCGACAAGCTGGCGCTGCTGTCCAGCGGCGACCCGAACCGCGTGGAGTCGTTTGCGCACTTCGCGCTCTCGCTTGAGGCGGGCAGCAACGAGGCGTGGGACAACTTCCTGACCGCCAAGGGCGTGTCGGCCAACGAGGCCGCCGCAGCCCAGTGGGTGCGCATCCACTCCCGTCTGGGAGCGCCCGGCCCTCAGCCCGTGGCCGCAGACCCGCTCCAGCTCATGGCCGAAGTCCAGGACATCCTGGCGGCTCCTCCGGTCGCCGGGTGGCTGAGGGGCGAGGCCGCGGACATGAACCTTGAGACCAGCAATGCCGGCAACATGGCGCAGGTCATGGCCGACATCCTGACCGACGCGCAGAAGGGAGTCAAGTTCGATCCCAACAAGCGCGACCGCTACAACCGAGCCGTGCAATCCCAGCTCCAGGCCATGTTCCTTTCCCAGGGCGGCACTGGGCAGATGATGCGGCAGCTGTGGTTTGCGGGCAGGACCGTGAACCCGGACCTCGACGACGCGCAGATCGGCTCCATGCTCTGGGGCTGGCTCCAGCGCGACGGCTGGCGTTTCCGACAAGTCGGTGAGCGCATGAGCCTCGTGGTGGACCCCCAGGGGTACACCGGGGAGGCGGGGCAGGACGTGGGGGAGCATGTCTCCGCGCAGATGGCCCGCCCGTTCATTCCCGAGTACCGTGCCTTCCTTGCGGAGGCGCTCGACCTGGGCCCCACCGAGACCCCCCATACCCTGCAAGACCTGTGGTATCGGACGATGCCCGGATTCACGCAGGAGGATCCGTTCGGAGAGGGCGTGCTGACGCCCCGCTGGTCCTTCGGGGATCAGATCACCGACCGCCTCCTCGACTCCCGCGCCAACTACGGCGGGTTCGTGGTCAGCGCTCAGGACCCCAGCGGCCAGCGTCTGCCCCACATCACCTCCGTGCGGGACGCAACTCTCCGTTGGCCCGACGGCACCAGCGTCGTGATCCCCAAGGGGACCGTGCTGAACGTCATCAACCCGGACCTGTTCGTGCCCCAGCGCCGAGGCGTCTTCGTCCGACCCGGCACGCCCTTCACGGGCTCCGGCATCGCCCCGCCCAGCGGCCCCATGGGATCCGGACCCGGATTCGTGCCGGGCCAGGGCACCCGCGTCAACACCCCCTTCCAGTGAGTCTACCATGCCCGGACGTTTCTCTCCCACCGGCCCCTCAGAGATCCGCTACAACCTGTTGCAGCCGGAGGACTACGAGCCCCGCCTGTACATCGGCGGCTCTCCCGAGACCGGCTTCCAGCCGACCGCGGCTCCCCCGCGAATCAGCTACTGGGGTGCCACGTTCCGGGACAAGCAGATCAACGCCGCCACGATCGAAAGCGGCAACGTCGCCACTTGGCTGATGAACTATGTCGTGGATCCTCTGATCCCCGGCGAGCAGCGCTTCGTGTCGCTGGGGGCGGGCAACCTCATGCGCCGCCAGCTGGGCGACACCGGCGAGGCTGTGTCCGGCTGGAAGGCGCTGAGCAACCGGGTCTCTCCCGCGCAGAACGTGGCGGGGTTCGACCAGCAGCTCAAGTTCGAGGACGAGGACTTCAACTCCGAGAACGCCGTCCGCGAGTGGCTCGATACCGACGGCAACCGCTCGCTGGCAGCCATCGCGGCCCGCGAGGGCTTCGACCTGCCGGAGATGCTGCGCGATGCCCGGAACCGGGACCACTTCGTCTACATCCAGAACCGCGTGCTCATGCACGCCCAGGCGGTCCAGAACTTCCGCAACTGGGAGGCCGAGGCCGGGCTGGCGCTCAAGTGGTCCAGCCGGGTCAACAGCGCCGTCACCAACTACCTGCTGACCGACCCCACCTTCCTCCCCTCCATCGTGACCCCCTCGGGGGCCGTCCGTGGTGCCGCAACCCTTGCCCAGCCCGCTGGCCGGGCGGTGCTGCGGGCCTCGGCCGGGATCAAGGGGGCGGCCCAGAGCCTGATCCTCCACGCCCCTGAGGTGGCTCCTGCCATCCGCACGGGCGCGGTGGCCTCCGGGGCCGCCTCGGCGGTCCGGACGGCTCTGCGGGCCCCTGCGGTCGCTCACGCGGGCCTCACGACGGCCCTGAGCCGCCGGGGCGCGATCGCGGTGGAGCTGGGGGCCTACGGCGGCGCGTGGAACCTCGTGTCCCAGCAGCAGCGCATGGCCGAAAGCGAGATCCTGTTCGACTCCCCCGAGTTTCAACATGAGTTCTCGTGGGCGGAGCTGGGCCTCAGCGTCGGCCTCGGTGCCACCCTCGGCTTTATCCTCGCTGGCTCGGCCGGGCGCAACCTCGACGAGACCCGACGGGCCGTGACCGAGGCCGCCGGAGGCTCCGCCGAGTCGTCCCCCATCGCCCACTCGCTGGACAACTGGCGGGCTCAGGCGCTGGTGGACGACGCCGGGATCCGTATCCAGCGCGCCGCCGAGCGCGTCATGGGCGACGACCTCGACGCTCTGGCTCCCTACCTCGACGACGAGATGCTGCGCCAGGCGGGCATGACCCGCTTCGACGTGGCGCAGGTCATCGAGACGGTGGCCGAGGCGGTGGGCGATACTCCCATCCCGAAGTCCGCGGTCCTCCGCGTGATCTCCGACGCCGTCGAGGAGGGCCGCCGCATCCGCGGCATCGGCGAAGAGATCGAGGACGCCATGGGCTCCGCGATCGAGCGCACCGGCTGGGCCGAGGCTCTTGGTCTCGCGGGCCGGGCGCTGCCCTCAGGGGCTACCGTGGACCAGCTGGTTGACGAGGCGCGCAAGATCATGCCGCTCGTCCTCCGACGCATCGAGCGCCAGGCCGCCCGCATCAAGCAAGGGGTGGGCCCGACTACGGCCAAGGACCTCCAGTACTGGCTCGACGAGGCCGTGGAGCTTCGCCGGACCGTGGAGGCCCGGCCCCTGACCCCCTCCGAGCTGCGCTACGCGGCCCGCGTGGAGGGCAAGCTGGAGCAGCTGGCGCAGGACCCGAACCTCAAGTTCGGCTGGGACCCGATCTTCGACGGCATCGCCGCCCGCCGGGCCGGTGCCTACGCCGACCCCAAGGTGGCCTTCGACGCCACGAGGGGCTTCAAGGGCTCCCCGCTGTCCAAGGCCATCCAGGCCGCCGCCGTGTTGCAGCGCGACATCGCCTCCGGGAAGTTCTCGGGCCGGGCGCTGGACGACCTCCAGACCCGCCTGCGGGCCGCTCGAGCCTCGATCGCCAAGCTGGCCCCCAAGGCCCAAGCGCCGACGGGTCCCACCGTGGCCCAGGTCATGCAGGCCAACGCCACCAAGGTGGTGACGACCCGCAAGGAGGCGTTTGAGGCGCTGGATGCGATGGCCGATGCGCTCGACCTTAGCGGCAATGCGCTGCTTGAGGACGGCAACATGGTCGGCAAGCTGCTGAACGGGTGGGGGCTCGGCCGCTTCCTGCGGCGCATTGCCCAGTCCGGAACCGGCCTCGACCAGACCGTGCGGAATCCGATGGCCATCCTGCGGGAGATTTCGCACGAGTTCGACCACCAGAAGCTGCGCGTTGGGGACCTGCGCCCCGACTCGACCAAGGTCCATCGGACCATGGAGGACGTTCGCATCGACATGAGCGTCCGCGCCTCCGAGCTGGTGGACGAATACAAGCGCCTCCACGACAAGGGCAAGTTTGGTTCTGGGTGGAGGGTGGTCAAGTACGGGCGTGCTCGACGAGACTTCGACCGAGCCGTGATCCGTCACATCGTCGGTGTGGAGGAGTCCTCCGACGCCGACGTGCGGGCCATGGCGGCCCTGTGGCGCAAGCACTCCGACGAGATTGGTGAGACCGCCGAGCGCATCGGCATGTTCGACAAGGCCGATGGGTTCTTCCCCCGACTTTGGAACGTCGGCGCGGTCATGCAGGATCAGGCGGAGTTTCGTCTGGCGATCATGCGGCACCTGGCCGGTGCGTGGCAGAAGTCCGACAACCTGAACATGGACGTGCTGATGGCCATGGGCGTCGTGGAGAAGCGCGGCGTCAGCAAGGGCGAGGTGGTGTTCCGTCTCGCCAAGGACCGCAAGCTCAACGGCAAGACCACGGTCAAGGGGCTCAAGCGCTCCGATCTGGCCGCCCTCAAGGTGTCGGAGGAGGAGTACCTCACCGCGCTGGAGAAGGCGGGGCCGGACGGCAAGACGCCCCTCCAGCGTGAGACGGATCGCATCATCTCCGAGCTGACCGGCGACGACGCCTTTACCGAAGCCGGTGAGGGACGGGTGTTCATCAAGCGCCCCGGCGGTCGCCGTACCCCCGAAGAGCGGGCCATCGAGGAGACCATGTGGTCCAACCCCGAGCTTGACCGCTTCATCGACTACCGCTTCCTTCACGGTGCTACCCAGTACATCCAGCACACCGGCTTCCGCGTGATGAACAACTCGCGGCACTCGGAGCGTTGGGGCATCAATGGTCTTACCATGCAGCAGACCTTGGACTGGATCTCGCAGCGCCGTCCCGCCGGCCTCTCTCTGGAGGAGCAGCGCCTGTGGGACGATGGAATCAAGACCCTGCGCGAGAAGCTGCACTATGCAGAGGGTAGGATGCCCACCCTGCGGGACCAGACCAACGCGCTGGGCGAGTGGCTGGGCGAAGTCGGCACGGCCAGCGCAGGGGCGCTGTACGGCTCCGGCATCGGCCAGGCCGTGCTCTCCACCGAAGTGACTCAAGCCCTTCTTTCCCGCATCTACGGTCCGACCGACATCGTCCGGCGGGTAGGCGACATCTTCAAGGTGGCTTTGCGCAACCGCGAAGAGATGCGCGCGCAGATTCAAGCCCTCGGCCTTACGCTCCGCCAGTACCGCCTCCACACTCTGGAGCGGATGACCGGCGGCGCGATCCACTCCGAGGGGTTCCAGTTCGGACTCGTGCCGAAGCTGCTGGCCCCGTGGATGGACGTGTTCGACAAGGCCTCCAAGGCCCGGCCGGGATCCGGCAACCGTACCGCGGCGGTCCTGAGGGCCCATGCGGCCACGGCCATGACGGTCGGTGGCATGGACTACTTCACCCAGTTTTCCCGTATGCTCCACGTCCAGTCGATGCTGGATGAAACGGGCCGGTTCTTCCGGGCCGCCGAAAAGGCCTCCGTGGCTCTGCGAAACAGGGCTGCCGAGCTGGACGCCGCAGAGGCTCGCGGGGGTATCAAAGCCCGGTTCAAGGTGTGGCGTGGAATCGTCCGCGAAGCGGGCTTCGGGGGCAACTGGCAGGTGGCAGAAAAGATGCAACGAGCGGGTCTTCTGGACCCCGAGCGGTTGGCGGTTCTCCGTGCCGCCGGTGAAGCCACGGGCGCGTTGCAGGACAAGGGTCTGTTCAAGACTCTCGACTTCAACGAACTGATGACCTACTCCGCCCCGACCGCCGATGCGCAGGCGCTGTATGACGATGCCTTTGCTCGGCTGCGGAACATGATGGTCAACACGATCCACAAGCGAGTGTCGGAGCAGAGCATCATGCAGGCCCCGACCTCTCAGGCCAACCGAACCTGGCTTGGCCGCACCCAGCTTGCCATGACCAGCTTTGCCCGGTCGTGGTACGACAACAACATCCTTGATGGGGCGCAGATGCCCGCTCGGGCGTTTGCCGGAATGATGATGGTCTATCTCGCCGGTGAAACCATGAACCGCATGGTCCGAGACCTTTGGAAGGGCCGGGATTTCGAGGACATCATGGCCGACATCGAGGAGGACCCGGACAACTTCGTGCTCCGGACTCTGACCAACGTGCCGCTGCTGGGCCAGTGGTCCACCATGATCCGCCCTGCGGTGGATGCGCTTACCCTGAACGGTCGGCGTCAGAAGGTGGACACGGGCGAGTCGGCGGCCGAGGGGGCCATGGCCTCCATCACGGACATGATGTTCGACACCGTCCATGGGGTCTCTCCGCTCGCGGAGGACTCCGAGGTGCAGACTCGGACCTGGCGGACGGCCGCGCGGCTCATGCCGGGCTACCGCTCCTGGTGGGCCTCCGGAATCACGCAGGGCATCAAGGCCGCCGGTGGTCCCGACATCGGGGCCGCCATCGAGGGCGACGGACGGTACCGCCGCGTGCGTGCGCGCAAGGCGGAGATCGAGCCGCTGCCCGAGCCCGTTGCGGGCGACTTCGTCACCGACTATTTCCCCGAGGACCTTGAGTTCCTCTACCCGGAGTAACCCATGTCGATCGAGTTTGGGCGGTCCTACTTTTCCGCCACTCGCGGGGATCTGGATCCCGCCGATCCGACCAAGTGGACATTGCCGCTCTCTCTGCTCCCGACCCGGTACGCTCCGCTTGAGAAGCAGGTCCGCGTTGTGGTCGGGGACACCGAGTATACCTACGATGACCCGACCCTCCTTGTACGGCCCGCGACCAACAAGTGGACGTTCTCGGAGGGCGTCTTTGCCGACAACGCAGTTCGAGTCACCCGCGTCTTCGTGCATTCCATCACGAAGCTCAACACGTCGGGCTTTACCGACTCGCCTTCGCTCAAGGAGGTAGTGTACTACGACGAGAACGGGAACCGCATTCCCGTTCAGTCCAACGAAGTCTACGGTGCCTCGACAAACGAAGGCGGACCCTTTGCCGGTACGGCCCCGGCAGATGAGCCGGAAAACCCGATTGGAGATCCCGCCGGGGGCTGGAACTTCCAGAACCTGTACGATCTTGACGATACCACGGACGGCAACTTCAGCACTAGTGGGACAAACAGGCACCACTATGTGGTGTTTACTGTGCCCAAGCTGGTCTCTGCCATCGGGTTCAACGGACAGGACGGCGGAGGAAGTAGCGGCGGTACAAGAGATATCGAGATCTGGATCGACATCGGGGCAACCGGCAGCCCCGAGTGGGTCAAGGTGGTGGATGAAACCGGGCTTACGCAAAGCAGCTATCCGAACACCAGCACCCCGATCGATCCGGACACCATGATGCGGAAGGTTGACATCCCCGATGCGCTGCTTGGGGCGACCACGTTCCCCACGATCACCATCGACCCCGCCCCTGACAACCTTTCCACCCGCGTGACGCTGTTCCGGGAGACGCGGCAGGACCGCCCCTGGGTCCGCCCCTACGGCGGGGCACGCGCCAGCGGCAAGTCGCTGCACTTCTTCTGGACGCAGCTCCTGTACATCTATCAGGAGATGTGTGAGCTCTCCGATCTGGCGGCCCTGACGGGGCTACCGATTGCAGAGCCGGTCACGAACCCGTTCGTCGGCGCTTCGATCGTCGATGCCGGCGGCACCTCTCGCTCCACGATTTCGTACGCGGAGCTTGAGCTGCTTGAGGGGATCCCGGGGGCGCCCATCGACCCCATTGACCAGCTCATCGTAGAGATTGGAAACCAGACGGATGGTTCATCCACGATCTGGACGCCAACCACCTTCGTGATCCTGGACGCATCGGCCAAGACCCTCCAGCTGCAATCGGGCGGTGGCGCCAATCCCACTAGCAGTGACGTGCGGGTTCGGCGTTCCACCAAGATCGACGCGCTGTGGGCGGACATCGAGACCACCGGCCCCATCGGCTGGAACAGTGCCGTCGTAACGCTGCTGCAAAAGCAGATGCGGTTCCTCCGCGAGGAGGCGTGTCTGCTGCCGCGGTTCTACGAAGGCCATGTCCTCACCAACTCCATCTTCCCCCGGGCGTGGAACTACCTCACGTTCGTCGGGGCCGGAGCCACGTTCCGATTCGGGGGCCCCTCATGGGGTGGAGACGGTGCCATTGTGGTTTACCAGAACGACCTCCCATTGGTCGAAGGGACCGACTACGAGATCGTGTGGCCCGGCATCGTGCTGAACACGCCGCAGGGGGCGACCGACGAGCTGGTCATTGGTGGCGGCGGAGGAGGCGGCTGGGGCGGAGTCAATCTGCCCGGCGGCGACACCGAGCCAGACGATGTCCCCGTGACTCCGTCTGGAGACACCGCCCCCATCGAAATCGAGTTTGGCCTAATCTTGCCCCCGGATCTTGGGTTCACCGTCAGTGTTGGCTCTACTCCCAATGCGGCGCTTACCGACCCCAACACCTGGGAAGGCAGCAGCGGGGCGTCGTTCACTCAGGGCAACCTCGGGTCTGACCCGTTTACTGACCACTGTATGCGCGTCCAAGTCACCAGGACCACGGCGGGGGATGTCTCGCTGAACTCTTTCAGCGAGGGCGCCACCGAGATCGTGTACCTGAACAAGTACTGCGGGGTTGGCCGTCTGCGTGCCGTAGCGGCGGCGTGGGACTCTACCGGAGGAGGCAGCTATTCTTCCGACGTGGGCTCTGCTGCGCTGGGTTGCTCGGACAGTGGATTCGGGCTCGGCGCTAACGCTGGCCTGGGTCTGGTGGCGGCGGCTATGGCTACCGTCAACATCGGGTCAGCCCAAAGCCCCATACTGAACATGGCCATTGCGGCTACGTCGGCCATGGACGGTCCGACGGTCGCAAACAACATCAACAACATTCCTCTCATCAATGCGTGGGAAGAACTCACGACCCAGTCCGTAGAAGCTGCGGCTGCCGGGGTTGTTCTTTCGTCCGGGTTTACTGGTCAACAGTTTGAAGACTATGTTGACCCGGACGTTGACTTCGACGAGTTCGACATCCCCGTCCCTCCGTAAGGAACCACACCATGATCAACTGGATTCGTGAGAATCGAACCACTTCCGTCCTGGCGGCCCTCATCCCCGTTGCCGGCCTTTCGCTCGGCGCGATGCAGGGGTGCAGCGTGGACTCGCTCATCAAGCACGACGTGCCCCCGGGCATGCGGGACGCCAACGGCGGCCAGGCCAAGGTCTCGCTCCGTGACTCGCCCTACGTCCGGGACGCCTTCGTGGACGACGTGGAGCGCGAGCTCCTGCGCTACGACGTGGCGGCCGAGGAGGCCGCGATTCTTCGCGACATCATTGCCAGCGCCGTCAACCTGGGCTTGGACCAGGTCAGTGAGTCCCCCTTTCCCGGCGGTGTCGCGCTGCTGGGTCTGCTTGGGACGCTCGCGGGTGTGTTTGCTCCGCAGCCCGGGGCTGCTTCCCGACTGCGTCAGGAAAAGGAAGACTCCTTCAATGCTGGCCTCAAGCGCGCCGGTGAGATTGGGGGAGGCTCGTGATGGAAATGTTCGGTATCCTCGTCGGCATCGGGGTGTTTGGCGTGCTGATCCGCATGTCGAACCAGCTCGGGGCCTTGACTAACGAGGTGCGCCAGTTTCGCACGGTCCTTGACGACCATGAGCACCGCCTTCGCAAGCTGGAGGACGAATGACTCCCGACGAACAGTCCAAGACCGAAGCCGACATCCACAAGCTGACGGCCATCGTGCTGAAGGCCAAGCTGGCCGAGATGGTCGAGACCGGCGAGTTCGACGCCGCGGCAATCAACGCAGCGCTGCGCTTCTGCAAGGACAACAGCATCGCCGCGTTCCCGGTCCCGGGGGGCGCTCTTGACGAAATCAGCGGCAGCCTGGCCAAGCTGCCCTTCCCGGCATCGGGGACCGGCTGATGCTGCGGATCAAGCTGGAGCATCTGGACCCGACCAAGGACCCGATGCACGACTTCCGAAACTTCCTGTACTACCACTTCACCGAAGTGCTGGGGTACGGAGAGCCGGATCCGATCCAGTACCGCATCGCGGACTGGATGCAGACCTTGTCGGAGTCGCCTGACGGAATCACCCGGAAACAGGTGCAGGCCATGCGCGGTTGCGGCAAGTCCGTGATCGCGTGCTGCTTCATCGCGTGGCTGTGGTACTGCAACCCCACGGTCCGGGTGCTGGTCCTGTCCAGCGTGGCCAAGAAGGCCAACGAGCTGGCGGGGCTGGTCAAGCAGCTGCTCGACAGCTCTCCCCTGCTCCAGCACCTCCGCCCCGACCCGGAGCGGGACGTGCTGATGTACCGGGGCAAGAAGGCCCCGACCATGAAGAAGGCCAAGAACACCGAGGACGCATTCGATGTCCGAGGGGCGGGCCCAGGCAAGGACCCGTCCTTTGCGGCGTACCCGGTGTTCGGCGGATGGACCGGCTCCCACCCCGACATCATCATCCCTGACGACGTGGAGATCCCCGAGAACAGCCTCACCGTCCTCAAGCGTGGCCGCCTGTTCGGCAAGCTGCGCGAGTGCGAGTCGCTGATCATGGAGCATGGCTACATCATGTACATGGGGACCCCGCAGACCGAGGAGTCGATCTACAACAAGCTGGACGATGCGGGCTACCGCATCTGTCGCTGGCCCGCCGAGCTACCGCCCCCGGACGACGAGGTGCGTTGCCGCAACGTGGACGAGTGGCTTGTGCGCCGGGCAAAGGAAGAAGGCTCTGGCAGGCCCAGCTACCCCGAGCGCTTCCCCATGGAGCGCCTGCTGGAGAAGAAGGCGATCGGACTCGCCTACTACAATCTCCAGATGCTTCTCGACACGACGCTGTCGGACGAGGAGCGCTACCCCCTCAAGCTCAAGAACCTGATCGTGTTCGACACGCCCGCCGACATGGGCCCCTCGAACATCGTGTGGGGCACCGCGGAGCGGATCCTCCACATCGAAGCCGCCGGATTCACCGGCGACTACCTGCACCGGCCTGCCATGGTCGAAGAGACGTGGCTGCCGTTCCAGGACAAGCTGATGTTCATCGACCCCTCGGGCGGCGGCGCCGACTCCGTGGGGTGGTGCGTGGCTGCCTTCCTCAACGGCGTCATCTACGTCCTCGACGCGGGCGGACTGGCGGCGGGTGCTGACGGCACGTCCGACGCCGTGATGACCAAGCTGGCCAAGACCGCCTCGACGTACGACGTGCGCCGCGTGGTGGTCGAGTCCAACTATGGCGGCGGCAAGGAGCTATCGCCGTACGGGAAGCTCCTCCAGCCGCATCTGGCCAAGTGGGTCGGTGCCTGCGAGGTCCAGCCGTACTACGTCACGGGCCGCAAGGAGACCCGCATCATCGACACGCTGCGGCCCATCATGGAGAACCACCGCCTGGTGTTCTCAGAGCGAGCCGCCAAGTGCGGGGAGCTGACCTACCAGCTCACCCACATCACCCCTGACGCAGGCGCGCTCGGTCACGACGACGTGATCGATGCCCTGCACGGCGCCGTGGCCCAGTTCACGGCACACATCAACCTCGACCCCGAGGTCCGCGAGCAGCAGCGCCGCCACAACGAGGCGGTCTTGCAGGCTCACGAGTGGGACCAGTGGTCCTCCAAGCACGGCTTTAAGGCCGCTCAGGATCTGGTACCGATCAAACAAGCCCGCCAGCGCGACCCCGCGCGGCACATGCGCCGAGCCCGGCGCTGGAGAATGTAATGCCACGAACTACATCGGAAACCGTCGCCAAGGTAATCGGACGATTGCAGGCCAAGTACCCCTCCATGAACCGCGAGACCCTGACAGGGATCACTCGCAACGTCATGGCGTCCATGAGGGGCGAGCGCGTGGACGCCAACCGCCCCAACACCCAGGTCAAGCGCGGCGTGCGTACCGAGGCCCAGCGGCGCAGGGAAGAACGCGGCAGGCGTTGATTGTGGGGAGTGTAGTGCTATACTATCAGTTCGACACCGAAAATGCAGCTCTAACAGCGGAAGCCGCCATCGTCGCTAATGTGGCTGCGTGGACTCAGCTGAATGCTCCATCTCGCTTTGATCCCCGCGGCCCCGCCTTGCGCGGCGTGCGGGCCTCGGACGCCTCTGTCGTAACTAATCGTGGGCTGACGACCCGATGGGCCGTGCCCTCGATGACGGCGGCGGGTGCGTGGGTGATTCCCGTACCGACCGCCGAGGATGTCTGGCCCATGCTGCTGTCCGAGGTGCTGGCCGGAATCTCGGCCCCCACGGTGGAAGACCCAGAGTGGCCGCCGGCCCTCAACGAGTTTGACGGAGGTGATATCTAATGGCGCTTTGGACTCCGGACCAGCTCGGCTCGGCTTTGGCCCTGTGGCTTGACGCGGACGACAGCGGCACCATCACGCTCAACGGCACGACCGTATCGCAGTGGGATGACAAGAGCGGTAACAACTACGACCTGTCTCAAGCAACGGCAGCAGACCAGCCCACCTATGTCGCAAACGCCCTGAACGGCAAGCCTGTGATCCGCACAGACGGCGGGGACAGACTGGAGAACACCTCATCGTCGCTGTTCCGAAATATCGGGACGGCCACATGGGTTGCGGTGGCGAAATATCCAGCAGCAACAGGGCCTGGAAACGCAGGCCTGTTGATGTGTTCACGCGGTGATGCCGCCAACTCGACTCGGTTTGTGTTGACGTCGAACCCTAACCCCGGCGGGGCGTTCATGGGCGTTGCGGGTCGCAGGTTGGACAGTGACAGCTATACCACAGCTACAAGTAGCACAGCGCGTATTGTCGGGACTTGGTTCATTGAAGTGGGCCAGCTTGATTACGCCAACGCTGAAGCAAACCATTGGACGGACGGGGCGCAAGACCTGACGGGGGCATCGTTCTTGTCTGCCGGAAACAGCGACGACACCGATCCTCTAAACATCAATGTGTTTGCTACCTCCAATATTCCCGCACCCGCCGATACTGAAATCGCGGAAGCCATTGCCATCGAAGGCCCGCTTTCGACTGAAGACCGCCAAAAGCTCGAAGGCTATCTCGCCCACAAGTGGGATCTTCAGGCCAACCTGCCCGCCAATCACCCATACAAGGCCGCACCACCCGTGTTGCCGCCTACAGGACCAAAGGAGACAGACTTGTTTATTCGAGGAACCGCGTCCAGTCAGGACGGTAGTGAGGGCGCCTTTACCTGGCGCGACCTCAACAACAACGTTATCACTCCGACTTCGGGTGACGTGATCATCATCAAGAGCATCTTCATGGAGCAGTCAAACCACTCGGTGCCTGTTCGGATCTTCCAGGACTTCAACGAGGACGGCGACTACGATTCTGGGGAAGACATCTGGCGGTTCAAGAGTTCGAGCTCCGCCGATAGGTGTGCAAGCCACATCAACATCAACTTCCCGGTGTCTGGGGCCTATCCCCTTTACTTCCAGATTGACGATGGCGGTGGTGTGGAACAGGCATCGGTTCTGGTTCACGCGGACCTTCAGCGTCGGGAGGCATACACCTGATGAGCGTCGAATACCGAGGCGAAAAGTTCGCGGGGTACAACAAGCCCAAGCGGACCCCCAATCACCCCAAGAAGTCTCACGCGGTCCTCGCCAAGGAAGGCGACAAGACCAAGCTGATCCGCTTCGGTGCTCAGGGCGTCTCCGGCTCCCCCAAGAAGAAGGGGGAGTCGGAGTCCTACCGGAAGCGTCGAGAGTCCTTCAAGGCGAGGCACGCCCAGAACATCAAGCGCGGCAAGATGAGCGCGGCCTACTGGGCGGACAAGGTGAAGTGGTGACCCATGCTCAGAATCGTTGGTTCTGCGACGTTTAGAAACCCGACCACCCAGCTTGTCATCGACGAATCGGATTATCCCGGAACGTCTTATCAGGCAGGCATCCGGTGGCTTCAGATCACGACCAATCAGCCGTGCTCGGTTCAGGTGCGATCGCGGGACAACGATGTTCCAATGAGCGCCACAATGTATCTTGGGCCTCATCCCAACCGGGCTGGGGAGCTGTTCCTGCCCATCACCCACGATTTCTGGTTCCTCAGTCCCGTGGACGATGGAGTCGAGCTCTACTTTCTTAGCCTGGCCTCAGGGGCCACCAACGTCACAGTGCAATGGCAGGTCGGGGTCGAGGTCCTGTCTTCCAACTACTGGACCCTGCGCGACCAGGAGACCCTGTGATGGATCGATTCGTCTCGACCGGGACGTTTCTCACCTCTGGCTTCACCGGGTTCACGTCCGGCATTCCGCTGGGTGACGAGCTCCCGGAGGGGCACCGCTGGGGCGTGTACGGTCTGATCATCAGCGGCCAGACCCAGTTCGGGGTGTCGTTGCTGTCCGGACCGGACTCCTCCACGACCACCGTGCAGAGCGGCCGCTTCTCCAACGTGGTGGCCGCCACGGGCCAATGGGCCCACCAGGGGACCCAGACCTACCCCATTGCCCGCCAGGCCTACTTCATCGGGGCCCCCAAGGCCCCCAATGGGGGCGGCGATGTCCGCATCTCAGCGGTGGGAATCGGGTTCCCACCGGGGACCCTGACCCCGTACACCTGCGCCGTCACGCTGTTGTGCCAGCCTATCTCCCCCGAATCGTACTCGAAGCTCACCGAAGCCTTTGGAGCCACCCCATGAGCCGTCTGCCCAATCTTCCACCGTCCCCCTATGACCCCGCAGAGGTCGATGCCGCGGCCGAGCGCGCCATGCAGTGGGCCCAATCCACCCGAACCCGCGTGGAGCAGGACGCTCTCAGGGCCATCCAGGATCAGCGCGTGAACGCCGAGATGGATCGGCTGGATTCCCAGGGCGAGATCCGCGCGGCCGGGCACCTCATGTTCTCCAACCTCCATGCTCGGCAGGGGCGACTCAGCCCCGATGAGCGGTTCGCTCAGGCCCGCTGGGCCGCCGAGAACGTCTACAGCAAGTACCCCTCCATCGGCTCCCAGCAGATGACCCAGCTCCTCCTGAGCATCCTGGACCAGCTGGAGGGCGGCCCGGCCCCCGACCCCAACGCGGCCAACCTGGCCATGCGGAAGGCCATCCGCGACGATGTCCTGGTGGAGGTCCCTCGACGGGTGCTGAACGCCCGCCAGCTGGAGCAGGGGGGAGAGCTGCTGCCCCAAGAGCAGGAGTTCGACGACGCCCGCCGCCAGCAGGCCATCGACGACGCCCGCCGTCAGGCCCAAAGGCCCCCTGAGGGGCCATGAGGGGCCCTTGCCCGCTAAGGCCCCTAGGAGCCTCTGTGAGCCCCAGCAGATCCGGAGGACTCGTCCCCCGTCTGAACTGCTGGCGTGGCTCCAGCGGGCTCCTAGGGCGCCTAGCGGGGACGTGGGGGTGCCGGGCCCTGGGCGTCTCCCCCGATGAGGGGTATTGGGGGTACTGTAGGGGCGTGTGGGGTCTAGTTATCGGACCGTCCCATAATCCCCCCGTGCCCCCCTGTCGCCGGCGGGACCTTCCCGGACCGTCCCATAATGGCGCGACGGTAGGCCGTGCCAATCGGCTGGCATGCCGTTTGTGGGGCTTATGGGACCTCAGGGTACGCCGTGCCAATCGTCTGGCATGCCGTACCGGGTGGCCGATAACCCCTGTGGATTATCGGAAGCGGTACAGGCCGCAAGGTTTCCCTACCTTCCGACGGAATCCGGCCCGATGGTTTGCAGGGGCCCGGAGCGTAGCGTAGACTGTACAGGTACCCTCTAGTCTGGAGTCTAGTTATGGTTTCTGGTTACCCTTTCGTCACTCGTTGTTCCGCGGGCCCGGGGTGCGTGGCTTGCATGCGGCGGATCGAGGATACGCTCCGTTCGGGCGACGCCACTTGTGAATCGTGTTGTGGGCAAACGGTTTATGCGGTTCGTGCGGTTCATCCGGACTACAAGGTTGCGAACCGTATCGCAATCTGGGAAGCCTTCAGCAAGAGTCTGAGGTGGGTCGGCAAGCGAGCCCGCAAGCGGGATGCCGAGACTATCACCTATCGGGATTGCATCGGGCGGTGATAGTGTAGCGGTTCAGGGGAGCCCCTGCAGGCGGTAGGGGCTCCCCCGACAATCCGAAAGTCTCCCGGACCACGGGGAGGGTAGGTGTCGGAGCCCGACGAGCGCGGGGGAGTCCACGGGGGATTCCGCCCACCCCTCGGGAGTTATCGGACCTCCGGGGGTTATCGGACGCAGCGGGCGTTATCGGACCTCCCCCATTACCGGACCATGGGTTATGGGACCGTGCGTTACCGGACCGTGGGGTTATCGGACGGTCCCATAACGGCGTGGGGGGAGGGTGGGGCTATCGGACCTGCCTTTTTCGGACCATGGGTTCTCGGACCCCCCTATTACCGGACCATGGGTTCTCGGACTCTCGGTTACCGGACCATGGGTTCTCGGACCATGGGTTCTCGGACCGTGAGTTACCGGACCGTGGGTTCTCGGACCGTGGGTTATGGGACGCTGTGGTGGGGTGTGCCAGCCGATTGGCATGCCGCACCACGGGGGAGTTATCGGACGCTGTGGTGTGGTGTGCCAGCCGATTGGCATGCCGCACCACGGGGAGGTTATCGGACCTCTTCCGATTATCGGAGCACAGATTCTCGTTATCGGTCCTTGACTGGGGCGGAGTGTATGGTATCGCGCGCGCGTTCCGCTACCCAGGCCCGGCGGGGGTTATCGGACCTCGTGGGGGTTTGGGCGGAGTCTGCGGGTCATCGGGGTTGTGGTTTATCGGACGGCAAATCGTCGGGTCCGACGGTTTGGATTCGACGCGGCACACTGCAGACTGTACTTGTCCTTCGGCGGGGGAGCGTCCCCCGCGGGCCCGGGTCCGGGCCGACGGGAACCGGCGGACGACATACCGGGATCGGACCTACTCTCGCTCGCGGTTAATGGAACGCCGCGAGTCCGGGAAGGTTCCGCGATCCCCGGGGCCGGATGCCGACGGTGTGCTCGCTATGCTCGTGGTAGTGTGCTGCACCCAACGCGGAAGGTCTCGGGCCGATCCCGGGCGGGCTGTATCGACCACGCCTCGAGTGTAAGGACCCGTTGGGTTAATAACCATCGGGAAGGTACAGCCATCCGCACGAGCGGAGGATCCCGGGCCCACCGGGAGGGATGATAATAGTGGGCATGCTCTGTCCGGGCATCCGTTGCAACCGCATCGGCTCGAATCGGACCTTGCCGGTGTCCCTGCGGGGACTCCCCTGCCATGACCCCCTTATGGGGCGAGCGGGGGCGATGCGACCACCGGCATGACAGACTCCGGCGTGACAACGCCATCGGTGCCTTCACGGGCGTCGGTGGCTTTTGTCGCGTCCGCAGTGGATGCGACGATTCCGTCCGCATGCCGGAGAGTAAATCGTGACCAACACCAACGCTACCGTGACCGTGACCCGTGACGCCACCGCTGATGATGCGGCGGTGCTCGGTGTCGTCTATGCTCGTCTCGCCAAGCGTGAGCGGGAGATGAAGGCGGCCACGCGGAAGGTGACCGATGGTTGGATCAAGGGTGACCTTGCCGACCTTCGTGCCTCCCGTGATGCCGCCGTCGCTGCGTTCGATGCCGCCCTCGATGAGGCGTGGGAGGTCCTTCGTGGCCTCCCCGCGGGGACCGTGGCCCCCGGTGGGGCCACGCCCCAGACCGTGGCCCTGCAGTTTTTCAACCGCAACCTGAACCGGAGTCTGAACGCCCGCCTGACGGCGACCGAGGCCCGCAACATCAACAAGCGTTCCTTCGCCTGAGGCCTGACGATAGAGGAACGACGGGGCTGCCGCCTGCAAGGGCGGTGGCCCCCTTTCCATTCCTTCAACGGAGACGATGCCATGATGCGTGGTAAGATTCTGAGGATGTCGGACCGTCGGGTCCAGTATGAAGCGTGGAAGCAGGAGCGGCGTGAGGCTGCCCGTGACACCCATGGGGATGCGTGGACCGGCATGAATGCGAGGCTGCCCGAGCCTGCTACGCTCAAGCGACAGGTCGATGCGGAGATTCGGCGATACCTTGCCACCAAGGAGGGACGATGAACGAGTACCGAGCCCGCATGAGGTTCCACCATGAGTCCGAGGCGAAGTGGATCGTTGAACGACTGCCCTCGCTGATGGACGATCTGTCCACTACCTATGATCCGTGGGGTCGCATGAGTGCGGCGACCGTGCTGGTCGAGGCCATCGAGGATGCCCTTCGGCATGCCCGGGCACTGCAGATGCTGTACCACGGGGGGCTGGTGCTGGCCGAGCGTGACCGGGATGAGGCGGAGGGACGACGATGATGGACTTTGACTACACCGTGCTGATTACCGGGGCTGCCATGCTGTCCCTGATTGCCCTGGCCCTCCTGTTGGTGGGCCTGTGGCTTGGGGGGAGGATGGCGGAGTGATGGACCTGAGACTTATCCGACTGGTGGTACTGGCCTTCGTGTGCCTGTGCTGACCCCTGACCCTGATGATGCGTGGAGACAACACCATGATGCCTGAACGCAACGACCCTCATGCCGCCCCTCAGGGCCCCTCTGAGGGCCAGCAGTCTCCGGGTACCCTCCGGGCCGGGGAGATTGCTGCGGCCCGTCAGCGGGCCTCTGAGGCCCAGCAACGGGCTCTGGGTGAGATGAGGGACAGCATCGACTACCTGAGGGTGTCGGTCAAGGCCCTGGTCCATGACCTGGAGGCCACCCGGAGGGAGAAGGCGGCCCTTGAACGGCAGCTCAGGGACCTTCGGGGATGGTAAGATAGGAAGAGTGACAGATAATGCGTGCTGGTAGGGGGAGTATGGCCCCCTAAGGGGGGTACAAGGGGACCATATGGCCCCTGATACAACCCCTCATGGCCCCCTAAGGGGGGTACAAGGGGACCATATGGCCCCTGATACAACCCCTCATGGTCCCTCATGGCCCCATGTGGGGCCCCTTGGGGGCACCGTGCCCCTCAACTTTCTTCAAGGAGTCGGGAATGAATACCCCTTTACCCGTGTTTGTTGGTGACCATGCCTACCGTGTTCACCGTGAGAAGAATGGCCGGTTCTCGGTTGAGACTAGCCTCTTCCATGCCACCCGTGGCACCCAGCAGGACCGTGCCCGTCCCTGGACCACCTCTGTTACCCGGTTCAGTACCCCACAGGATGCCCACCAGTACGCCACTGAGCTGCTCAGCTGGGCCACTCAGCGCTGGGACACCCTGACTGCCGAGCACGCCCGGCTCGGTGATCTCATCGACGGAGATGA
>Ga0180434_10001469_pt1 | contig 33585 bp, 22 predicted proteins | sample SS_ome_7_FD_132453 | JGI IMG/M metagenome (GOLD analysis project Ga0180434, IMG submission 132453) | Hypersaline lake sediment archaeal communities from the Salton Sea, California, USA - SS_1_D_2 metaG | ecosystem: Environmental > Aquatic > Non-marine Saline and Alkaline > Hypersaline >... | reverse complement strand
GTGCTAGTTGTTTTGTGAGGCGTATCATACCAGCATAGTGAGAGTTTGTCTTGTTTTGTTGTCAAAGTTCAATTTTCGCGCCCCGGGAAACATCTTGCTCCTGGTTGCGCAACCGTTACGCTAAGGATATAATATCCCCTCAGCATCATCAAGCTATAAAATTTCAACTCGATCAGGAAAAAATATGGCAAAACCTCTCAACCTTTCAGAGAGCGATATAATGACTCGGCTACTGGTCGTAGATGACGAGGCCAACATACGTGCTGGCTTGCGAGATCTTCTCAGTTTGAAAGGATACCACGTTGAGGAAGCCGGCTCGGGTTACGAGGCGCTAGCTCTGCTGGAAAACACAACCTACGACCTGATGGTATTGGATATGCGTATGCCTGGAATGGACGGCGTAGAGGTAATGCGTCGCGCTCGGAACATGCAACCCGACCTACCGATCATCGTTTTGACTGCCCACGCCTCGCTGGAAAGCGCCATTGCTGCTGTAAAACTGGGCGCCGCCGATTATCTGCTCAAGCCATTCGAGGTAGAAGATCTCCTTGCCACTGTTACACGGGCCTTGAGAGATCATAACGAACGACTACGCCGCCAGCATTTACTCGACATGATGGGCAAGGCACTGAATACACTGCGTGAGACAGAAGGCTCTACAGCTTCTCGCTCTCTCTCCCCATCTCCAACGCCATCGCCCAAGCGTTTTCTGCGCGTCGGCCCCATCACCCTGGATCGTCAAAGGCGGCTGGTCACCGTGCAAGATGAACCGACCCGTAAAGCGGAGTTGACGGAGGGCGAAACGGACGTTCTTGTCGCTCTGATGAATCACGCCGAAGAGGTGCTCTCTTGCAGCAAATTGGTCGAGACCGCAATGGGGTATGAACCCGACGAGTGGGAAGCCCAGAGTATGATCCGACCTTACATTTTTCGCCTGCGTCGCAAGATCGAAAAAACTCCTGAAAAGCCCCGCCTGATCCGCACAGTGCGGGGACGCGGCTATTTCTTATCTCTCACCTGATCCAAGCCCCAACATACCTCGCTCCACTCCAAGAACCTGCCTGCGCCGCCTCACTTGTCAGTCGTCCAGAGTGTCTAATGCGATTCTTGCTCACATTTTTTTACTCCTCATATTCTCCTTGTCATGAATGTTTTTGAAATTAAGCTGAAAACACGTCAGCAGGTCTTTGTGTTATACTTACATTGGTTGATGAGAATTCTCATTTGAGCCAAGTGTAATCAGTAATTTCGTTCAAACAGGAGGCAAGTTATTAGAGAAAACCACAAAGTATGCCTTATTTATCTCCTCAACCACCAGTGGTCTCTCTGCAATGCGTTGATGATAGCTGACTGCTGATCGTTTCGAAACTGGCAGAACAACATCCATACAGAGAGACCACTCAAAAATATTTATCCATTTTTTGAAAGGGGAAAAATGATCGGGAAACTGCACAGACTACTCACAGAAGAAAAAGGGATCACCGCTCTGGAGACCGCCATCATTTTGATTGCTTTTGTCGTGGTTGCAGCCGTATTTGCTTTTACCATTCTCTCGGCGGGCACATTCTAAAAAAGTCCTATCTAATCTCATCACCGACCTGGGCGCGAATCAGGCCTTTGTATTGAGAACATATCTTTGGGAGGCAGGTGTTCCAAGCATCCACACCAGTTAAAATCACAGACGGCATGGATCTTGACTGGATCGCAATGGGGCGTAAACTCTAGAACCTTGCTTAACGATTCGACTGGGTCTAGACCCAGTCGAATCGTTTGTTATAGCAGCGCTCAGATAAACCAACGGGAGAGATTTTCATGGAATTGGAACGCAGGGTAAAGCGACTCGAACGCGACATGGATATCTTGAAAGGGGAGATCGAACAAACACTGCTAGATGTGCGGGAGAACCTTCTGGAGCAACCAGCGAGCCCATCACAAAGGCGCAAAAGAGCCTGGACACTGGCGTTGCTCAACGTTCTTCTGGGTCTCACATTGTTCACAAACTTGTGTTTCTACCCATCGGATGCCCCATCGAGTATCGATCCTGTTCTGATTCCCTGGCTGCGCGCCTTTTGGATAATACTGGCCTTCCTTTGGCTCATCTTTCAGATGTACCCTCTGACATTGCTACTGGATCAAGAGGAGGCACACGCACGCAAGGTGGCCTGGCGCAATGCAATCAGGATTTTCACTTCCAATCCAGGGTTAACGCTCATGCTGATGTTGGCAGTGCTAGGCGCGGCCGTCATCAGTATGGCGTTCCCATTGCTGTGGTTTGTGGTCGTGGGGGTAATATTGGCTACCGTGGGCGTCAACGGGGTATTATATTTATTGCGGTTGCATCGACAACGAGCTAACGGTGAAGCACAAAACGCCGATTGAGTAGATCGAGTAAGGCAAGACCCACTCAACCGGCGAACAGCTCATCGTTTACGAAATTGCCGGGCAGGCAGAATACCCTTCAATCGTGCAGTTAACTCCCTCCAATACGTTCGGCGGCATCGTACCCTGCCGCCAGCGCTTTCAGATTCATCTCTTCCGTCCCGCGTGGGGCACGACCTCGCACCGCTGCCTCCAGTGCCTCTCGCGATACGATCCCGGTCAGACCGACAAGCACTCCCAGGCCAACCACGTTCGCGACGATCTCCCGTCCCGCCACCTCCAGCGCCGTACTCGTCAGCGGCACGCGCACTGCCCGGGTCGTCGGGGCGCGGGTAACGTGATCGCTGTCCAGAATCAGTAACCCGTCCTTGCGCATCTGGCAGCCATATCGATCGCATGCCTCCTGACCCATACAGAGCGTGATGTCGGCGTCCGTCACCTTGGGATAGTGGATCTCGCCATCGGAGATCACGACCTCCGCCCGGCTCGCTCCACCTCGTGCTTCCGGCCCATACGACTGAGTCTGGACGACGTTCTTGTCATCCAGAATCGCCGCTTCGGCCAACAAGATGCCCGCCAGGATCGCCCCCTGTCCTCCGGTACCGGCCAATCGTATCTCGCATTGTCTCGCCATCATGCCGCCTCCGCTTGTGCTCGTTCGATAATCTGATCGTAGAGTTGTGTGTACTCGGGGATGTCCCGCTCCACGAACACGCCGCGCACGATCTTGCCCTGTTTCTCTTCCTCGCTCATCTTTTCGGCCCGTTTGAGCGTGATACTCTGTTCCTTGAGGCGGCGCATCATGGTCGGCGCGGTGCCCCAACGATTGATCCGGCCCAGCGTCGTATGGCAGTATCTCATCGCCGCGACCACTGAGAACCCTTCTTTGCCGATCGCCTGGGCGATGTATTTCTCCAACTCCTGCACGTGGTAGACCGTGCTGCGAGCGACAAAGGCGGCCCCCGCCGTCACCGCCAGTTCCGCGATGGGGAAGGGTTGCTCGATGTGGCCGTAGGGGGCCGTCGCCGCCCGCACACCGATGGGCGTGGTGGGCGAGTACTGGCCGCCCGTCATTCCGTAGGTGGAGTTGTTGACCACGATGGCCGTCAGCCCGATATTTCGCCGGGCGGCGTGGATGAAATGGTTGCCGCCGATAGCGAGTGCATCGCCGTCTCCCATCACCGCGATGACCTTCATCTCCGGACGCACCATCTTCAGCCCAGTGGCAAAAGCCAACGCCCGGCCGTGAGTAGTGTGCATCGTGCTAAAATCCACGTACACCGGCATGCGGCCTGTGCAGCCGATGCCCGAGATCATCGCTACATCACTCTTGTTCAGTTGCAGCTCGTCCACCGCCCGCACAATCGTCCCCAGGACGATGCCGATGCCACATCCCGCGCACCAGACGTTGGGGAATTTCTTGCTGTGGCGCAGATAACGCTCGTGAACCCGCGACTCGCGCGGATTCTTGAGATCGTCAAGGGATTGTTGTTTTTTCATGTCGCCCACTCCCGTTCTTCAATGGCAGCCAATATCTCGGCAGGCTGGATCATCCCACCGTCCGCTCGGTTGATCCGATGCACCTTGTGCCGCTCCACCACTCGCTCCACCTCCAGCGCCAATTGGCCCCGGTTCAGTTCCGGCACGATGACGTGGTGTAGCCGGGCGGCGGCGTGCTCGACGACCTCCTCGGCAAAGGGCCATATCGTCTTGAGCTTGAGAAAGCCCACCCTGCGCCCCCGCTCCCGCGCCATTTCGACGGCGTGGCGGGCCGAGCGGGCCGTCACCCCGTAGGCGACGACCAGCGTCTGGGCGTCCTGGATACCGTCTTCATCATAGAGTAAAATATCCGAAAGGCTGCGTTCGATCTTGCGAAAGATCCGCTCCAGCCAGGGTTGAACTTCGTCCAGCCGGTTGGTCGGATACCCCCGCTCGTCGTGGTGCAGACCGGTGATGTGATACCGGTAGCCCTCGCCGAAAGGCATCAACGGCGGCACATCGGCGAGATTCTCGTAAGGTTTGTACCACTCTGGCGGCACCGTCGTGCTGGCCCGCTCCACCCGTTCGATGGTCTCTGGATCGGGCAGGACGATGCGCTCGCGCATGTGGCCGATGACTTCGTCCATCAAAAGGATCACCGGTGTGCGGTACTTTTCGGCAAAGTTAAACGCCTGCACCGTCAGGTCAAACGTCTCGCGGACGGACGATGGGGAGAGGGCGATGATGGGATAGTCGCCGTGGCTCCCCCAACGGGCCTGCATCACGTCCCCTTGGGAGGGACTGGTGGGGCGACCGGTGGAAGGCCCCAGCCGCTGCACGTTCACAATCACACAGGGAATCTCGGTCATCGCCGCAAAGCCGATGTTCTCCATCATCAGGCTAAAGCCAGGTCCAGAGGTGGCGGTCAGCGCCTTGGCCCCACCCACCGACGCACCGATGACGGCAGCGATGGATCCGATCTCGTCCTCCATCTGGATAAACTTGCCCCCCACCTGGGGCAACCGACGAGACAAGACCTCGGCGATCTCGGTGGCCGGAGTGATGGGGTAGCCGCCGAAAAAGCGGCAGCCGGCCGCGAGGGCGCCCTCGGCGCAGGCTTCGTCCCCCTGCATCAGTCTTGCGGTCGTTTTCGCGTTCATGCTGTCTCCTCCGGTTCGATGTCTGTCACAAAGATCGCAAAGTCCGGGCAATGCAATTCGCACCAGCGACAGGCGGTGCATTTCTCCGGGTGCGCCACGTTGACCCGCCCGCCAGGCCCCTGTTCCAGCACCTTAACCGGACAGAACTCGACGCACAGTCCACAGCCCTTGCACCAGTTGGGGAAAATAGTCACGCGGCCGCGCGGCAGTTTCCGTTTTGGTTTGGGCTTTTCTTCTTTCACCGTTTCTACGACGTCTACTTCGTTCACTTTTTTACTTGACCTCCTTTGAACTCCTCCCATTATCCCATGAAATGGGACTTTGGGCCAACGAGAGGCAACAGCTTGCTTCGTATCCGAGCGTTCGTCCCTCTACTCGTTGCTCGCTCCCGGCGAGGGCGAATCGAGGAAATTCCAACGATTCGATCCATCTGGCCGCCGACCGTACGAAACGTCCTCCCGCTGTGGGCCAAAGACAATCCAATCCAGAGGCACCAGGCCATGAGCCTCGCTGGAAAAGAGACCGACCTCCTCTCCATCTGCACTCAGTTTGAAGTCAGCGTGCAGCGGCCCTTGCATCTCGTTCCTGTCGCACCAGACCAACAGATGGCCGCCCGGCGGGATGGTCGTACCTATTGGGAACTGCCACTTTTGCGGCTCGGTTAGCTCGTCCGTGAGATAGATTCCATCCAGCGTGGCCGTGACTGCGCCGCTGTTATACAGCTCCAGCCAATCATCGTATTCGCCCGCCTCGTCCTGGTTGACCCGCTCGTTGTCGGCCAGAAACTCGTTGATGAGCACGGCGGGAGGGGTGTAGCCGATCAGGTAACGGAATGTGGCCTCTGGAGCGGCGGCTGGATAAAGCACGCACTGGCCTCCATCGTCCACCGCTTCCAGATAATATTTTACCCGAGTTCCCTCGGATTGAGGGGAGATGTGCGCGGTGTACGTGACGGCTCCGGCCATCGGCGCGGGCTGGAAGCCGCTTCCGACGTCGTACCAGAGGGTAGCGGAGATAGCAGAGCTACCGGCGGTGATGATGGCGGTCACAGTCACGCCTTCGCCCGCGCCGGGCCAGGTGGGTGAGCGCGTTATCCCCACAAACTGCGGCGGGCGCAGCAAGTTGGGCTTGCCAGGCGTAGGAGTGGTCATCGCGTACCACTCGTCGCCGCCATCGGAGAATCGCCCCCAGGAGACGTTCGGCGTCTGCGGAGGGAAATAGACCGCGTCAATGGGCGCATAGTAGTGGGCTTGTGAATCGTACAGCGTTATCTGCTCGCCATCGCCGGCAAGCCGGAAGCTGCCGTGAAACGGCTTTTCCACCCAATGCTCTCCGTCGAGCCAGATGAGCAGATAACTGCCGCCGAGGAGAATCGCCCCGTCCGGGATCTGCCAATAGGTGTGCTCCGTGATGTTATCCGAGAGGTACATGCCGCTCAAGTTGACGGGAGCGGAGCCGGCATTATAGATCTCGACCCAGTCGTCGTGATCGCCATATTCGTCCTCCAGTGTGTGGGTGTTGAGCGCCATCAACTCGTTGATGTAAATGGATGGGCGCTGCCAGCCCACGATGTAGCGGTAGTCGCCCTGCGGCCAGCCGGGACGATCCACCCTCGTCATCCCCGCTTCATCCACTGCTTCGAGATAGTACTCGACCCAGGTACCGCCGGCCTGGGCGGGAAGAGTGCAAGTGTAAAGGCCTCCTCCCGCTGGCGTCATCGACCTGGACTGATAAGCCGGTGGAGAGGTTCCTGGAGCAAAGGCACGATACCACAACGTGGCTGTGACGATGCCCTCGTCGGTGATGATGGCCGTGATGGTGACAGGTTCACCTCCGGCAGGCATAGTATGGGTCACCTCACTGATGCGGGGCGGCAGACCTCTGTTGGGCCAGCCAGGAGTGGACGCGGTGAACGACAGCCAGGAGGAACTGCTACCGTCGGGCATGCGTCCGCAGGAGACGTCGGTGATTTGAGCGGTAAACGTCAGCACAGAGATGGGCGTATTGCTGAACACGTCGCGATCAAACAGGCCGATCTGCCCGACCGTGCCGCTCAGTTCAAAGCTGGTGTGCAATGAGCCTTCTCCCTCCTCGCCGTCGGCCCAAAAAAGCAACGCCTCGCCGGGCAGAACGAGCGTGTCGTCGGGGATGCGCCATTTCGTCGTCTCGCTCAGATTGTCGGTCAGGTACATCCCGCCCAGGTCCCAGGTCAACGTGGAACTTTTGTTATAGACCTCGAACCAACTGTCGTAGTCGCCCGCCTCGTCGGCGATGGTGCTGGCGTTCACGGTCATCAGCTCGTTGATCGCGAGAGGTACCTCCAGGTCGGGGCAAAAATCGGGCATACCCTCCTCGAGGAACTGAATACGATGGGTGATGTACATCTTCAATTCATCCGGCCCGTTGGAGAATTGGAAACCCTCGGGCTGCCAGCGGTGAGGGTCGGCCTCGGCCCAGGGGCGGATAGAAAGGAAAGCGTCGTCAATGCGGGGGAACATCTCGGCTGGACTGAACTCGTCGGCCATCAGTTCTTCGAGTCGGCGACAGTGGAAGAAGCGAAATTCTGGCACCTTCATCATCCGGTCGATCAGAGCGTTGTACTTGCCGTCAACCTTTTTGCTCTCGCGAGTGCCGCTGTCGATGGGATTGTCCCAACTGATCTCTTCGTCAAGCAGGTGTCCATAACCCCCGGCCCCTGCATCGGCGTTGTGACCGAGCGCGATGTCCACGTCCCAGGGCAGGATGATCCAGCGGTTGGCGCTGAAATCATGGTACAGATAATAGTTTTTTTCCAGCATCTCAAAGTTGCCGATGAGGATGTTGACGGCGTACCAATCCAGCCACCCGTTGACGTCCAGCGCTTTGGCGATAGTCTCTGGGAACCGCCCGTCGGGCGTCTCGTTGATCAATGTGATGAACGAGACCAGGTCCTCGTGCTTGCTCTCTCGATTCGTTTTCTTGGGATAATGATAACTGTACCACCAGTCGTCTACCTCCGGGGTCAGGTTGCCGTAGAACGGCTTGTACAGATTGCCGTGCATCTCGATACCTCGCACATGGAGGAACAGCTTGTCAACCTGCTCGACCTGAGAAAAGAGGCCATAATACCCATCGTTGATGTGCAGACGGGCGAAAGCGGCACGGGGCGTGGGAATGCCGACGCGGGCAAAGAGATCGTAGTTGACGTAACTGCGCAGCAACGTCTGATCCGGATAATCGGCGTTGAGGTTCAGTTCCTCCTGACCCTGGAAGAAGTCGGAGCCAGGAAAAAAGACTTTCCAGCACTTTTTGGGCATCAGGCGAGAGGTATCGCCCCGGTAACGGACATACACCTCCCAACTGCGCTCATCGATAAAGACGGCGGGTATGGTTTCATCCAGGTAAGGAGATTCGGCCAGCTTGGCCAGGTCGCCATAGTTGGCGTAGAGGCGGTAAAGGGGCACAGAGAGTGGCGGGGGAGGATGATTGCGCACGATCAGGGGCAAGTAGACGTAGTGTTCTTGATCTGGGGCGCGCGGAGTGGTCAGAGGTTGGGGCGCACTGGCCACTCCGGCGACTGTGGAGATCGCCAGCAGCAAGCCCGCGACGGCCAATACTGCCAGCCCCTTTCTTGTCATCGCGACTTCTCTTATCAGTAATCGCGCATCACGAGGGGAAGATAGATAAAATGCCAGACGCCGACGCGCGAGGTCTCGGTGTAGACGTCGCTGACGTACTCCTCGGTCGCGATCTGCACCACGTTGGTCAACAGTCCTTCGTAGTCAATCGCGGTAGTGACAACGACCGTCTCCGTCCAGACGACACCAGGTGCGATAGGAGCCACTGTCCAGGTGAGAATGCCCGTGGGAGTGACGTGGTTCGGTAGCGTGTCGGTGACGGTCGCGTGTAGGACAAAATCCCCCGTGTTCGTGACGTAGATGGTGTATAGCAAAGGCTCGCCAACCTGCACTCTATCGGTACTGGCCCGTTTGATAATATCCACGCCCGACGCGAGCACGTGCGTATAGACACCCGCCGCACCTTCTTCAGTCATCACCTGCACCACGTTGGTCAGCGGCCCGGCGCAACCCACCTCGACGGTGACGACGACCGTCTCCGTCCAAACGCCGTCGGGAGCGATGATGATCGGCGTCCAGGTGATCATTCCAGTGGGCGCGACGCGGCCTGGCAGAACGTCGGTGATGGTCGCCGTGAGAGCTGCTTTGCCAACGTTGGTGACGCAAATCGTATAGGTCAGCGGCGCTCCAGACGCCGCTGGAGCAGTGGCACGCTTGCTAACTAGCATTCCAGTTTCGTCGGCGCCAACGTCGGGAAGAACACCAATAGGCCGAGGGTCACCGTCTATATCTGCGGGTACGCCGATGGCAATACCAGTATCAATGGCAGGCGAATCGGGCAAAAGGTGATAATCCTGAGATACTGGCGCGACAAAGGAGGGCGCCCCGGTGATGACATTTGTGCCGCTGATCGGATCGTCGCCGTTGCCCCACAGCAACGTGTGCCCCACGCTCAGAACTGCTCCCGCCGTCGCGCTGATGCCCACGTTGTGGCTGACCACGACGTTGTTGGCGAGAGTAATCGCCAGTGGAGTCAGGACAGCCAGACCTGTCCCTCGCATACCGCCCACCAGGGTGTTGTGATAGACAAAACCGACGCCTGCTCCCCCCAGTTCGATGCTGCCGCTGATGTGGTCGCTCACCATGTTATTGGTGAGCGTAAAGACAGGAGCCTGGCGGATGGCGATGCCGATGGTCGCGTTGCTCAGCACCCGGTTTGCCTCAATGTGCGCCCAACCGACTATTTCGTCGGCCTTGATGCCATTGTCGGTACATCCGCTGACAACGTTGTTAGCAACCAGGGCCGTCATCCCCCGCGCGTCGATGCCGTCGTCGTTGGTATCGTATATGGTGTTGTGTTGAATGCGCGTGTCGCCCGCATCCTCAATGTGCACGCCATCCTTTTCGGCATTGTAGATCGTGTTCGATAGAATGGCGATGGTCTGTCCCCGACCGTCAATTCCATCCTTGTCGGTATTGTAGACCGTGTTGCCGCGGATCTCCACGTCGGTGCTCGTGCTGGTGGTGTGGATGCCATCGCCGCCAGTGTCGCGGACAACGTTGTTCACGATCGTGGAAGCTCCATGATGGGCCGAGATACCGTGATCGCCCGCGCCGGCGATCAGATTACCGCTGATGATCTGCGTGCCGCTCACATCCACGCCGTCGGCCAGCGTGGTGTGAATGGTGTTGCTGATGATGGATACAGCGCCGCCCTCGACGTGGACGCCGTCCGCCTGGATATCACGAATCCGATTGTCGAACAGCCACAGGCTACCGTTGTCTACCTGGACGCCCTGGTATATGCAATCCTCGATGATACTGCTGGTAACAGTGACCACGCCGCCCCTCTCGATCAGCAACCCTTCCTCACCGATGTGCGAGATGTGCACGTCCGTTATCTCTACCACGCCGTCGTCCACCTCGATGCCTTGCTGCGCGGTCATAATCTGGGTGGCGGAGATGAGAACATTCCCGTCCTCGATCTCGAAACCCTGCTTATTCATATCTCGGATTGTACATCGCTCGACCTTCGCCTGTCCGCTCGAAATGTGGATGCCATCCTGACCATTGTGCAGAGTGAACCCCTGGACGACCACCGGGTCGGTTCCGCCCGTCACCGAGATAACGTGAGCGCCGTTCCCGTCGATCACGGTGGGGTAACTTGTAGGGGATTGGACGGTGAAGGAAATATCCCACTCACCCCGCAGCCTGACGCCGTGAGTTATGGTCAGGTTCTCGGTGTAGATACCGGCGGCGACCCACACCTCATCGCCGGGCAAGGTGGCCAGGTTAATGGCTTGTTGGATGCTCTCGCCTTCTTGCACATAGTAAATGCCAGGGTCGGCGTGAACGAGAGGGGCGGGACGGAGCAACAACATCAAAACAACGACCAGTCCAACACCAAGTACCATTGCTGCCCAGAAGCGGTGAACGCTCATTTCGCCCTCCTTTCTTGCTAACCTGCCGTACCAACTCGTCAGCTCCGGCAGGATCTGGCGATCCCGCCGGAGCGACGCAATCTCTCACAAATGACCAGGGACGCGCTTACTCTGGCTCCCACCAAACATAGATCAGCGCGTTACCCCCATGCTCATAGTACTCGACCTTTACATCGTGGTTGCCGGTATCCACCCAACAAGTACCACAGTAGGCGATCCCGTTGTTCCCATGCCACTCATCCAGCACCAACTCGTCGTCTACCCAGATCCGCGCGCCATCGTCGCTCATGGCGCAGAAACGATAGTTATCCGCTCCCAGGTGCATCTTTGTCGTCCAGCGAGCGGAAAAGTACTCGTTCCTCACCCCAGGCAGCGGGCTATCGGTGCCCCAATCGAACCCGATCCAGGGCGTGTGGTGGGTGGCGACCGGCGAACCCTCCAGATCCTCGTTGTTATAGAATTGCCCATACCAGCCCTCGCCGGGCGTAGGCGTGTCGTCTGGTTTGGGAGTTGGAGTTGGCGTTGCCCCCGTCAACTGCTTCCACCAGAAGGATACGCGGGCGACCTGAGTGCGATCATAGTACTCTACTTTGATGGTGTGGTCGCCATCTGACAGGGCTCGATCCGCCGTGTAGAGACGGTACCCGCCATCTCGCCAGCCGTCAATGATGCGCTCACCGTCCACATAGACGCGCACGCCGTCGTCCGCCTTGGCGTAAAAGCGGTGGTTCCCCTCACTGAAACTGAAGGTTCCGGTCCAGCGCACAGAGAAATAGTTCGTCGGCATCCCGCCGGCCGGAGGTCCCCAGTTCCAGTCAAAGTAGATACTCTCGTCGTCGCGCGTCACGTAGGCCGATCCGGACAGCGAGATGTTGTCGAAATACTCGCCCGACCAGGGGCCAGGATAAGAAGGCGCTGGCTGGGGCTGCGGTTGGGGTTGCGGCGAGGGCGGCGGGGCACCAGGGATCACGAGACGCTGGCCCACATAGATACTGTTGAGGTTCGTGATCCCGTTGGCCTGAGCGATGGCCCACATATCCACCCCATAGTGCAGCGCGATGCGGTACAGGTTCTCGCCCGGCTGCACGATGTGGACGGTGCTGACCGGCCGGCCCTGGGGGATGACGAGCCGCTGGCCCACATAGATCAGATTGGGATTAACAATGTTGTTGGCGTTAGCGATGGTCCACATGTCCACCCCATAGCGACGCGCGATGCTGTACAACGTCTCGCCGCGCTGGACAATGTGGATCACGTTACTCTTGTTCGGTCCCGCCGACGCCGGTACGACGCTGACCAGCAGGGCCAGCGTCACAATCACCAGTACAGTAGAGAGATGCTTTTTCATTTTACTCCTCCTTTGCAGATGGATAAAGGTGAATCCAAAAACTATACATTTGCCACAGTACTAGTGTAGCCGAATTTGGACGGAATGTCGGTTACAGTTGCATTGCAGTTCCCTAACGGAAGGAGACCAAAAATTACAGGCCAAGGGAAAAGCAAGTTATGGCAATCTCAATTCGACCGCCACCATATGCCCCAGGCTCCGAGTGGTTTCAGGTTCAGCGGGTGTAGAGCAGGTGGTGGAAAGACAGGCGATGATGACAGCAATCAGAACGATGGTCAGTCACGTCCCTGAAAAAACTACACGCAGCCCGGATGAGAAGAGGCAGATCTGGAACAATCTCAAGTCACGCAATGTTCACCTCTCAAGCATCCGCGCGATACGAGCGGCCACGCGCGCCGCCACACGCGCGTTGTTGATCAGGAGCGCCTCATTGGCCCGTTGCGCTCGCCCGCCGGTCAATTCGACCATTCGCTTCAGCAAGAACGGAGTCAAGTGCTTGCCCGATATGCCAGCCTCTTCTGCCTCCTCCACCGCTTGCGCAATGACAGCCTCAGCCTCGCCAGCCGGGAGTTGGTCGCTTGCCGGAATAGGAACGCAGACCAAGAGCACCGCCGTTAGACCCAGTCCTGTTCGTGCCCGCGCCATCTGCGCCACTTCTTCCGGCGTCTCGACTCGCGCATCCACGTTCAGCCCCGATCTACGGCTGTAAAAGGCGGGAAATTCCTCTGTACCGTAGCCGATCACCGGCACGCCGTGGGTCTCGAGGTATTGCCGCGTGCGGGGCAGATCCAGGATGGCCTTGGCCCCCGCGCAGACGACGACGATGGGGGTGGAGGCCAGCGCGAGCAGATCCGCCGAGACGTCCTCTGGATGATTGCGGTGCACGCCGCCGATGCCGCCGGTAGCAAAGACGTGGATACCGGCCTGGTGAGCCAGGTGCATCGTCGCGGCGACGGTCGTGCCGCCGCTGGCGCCCTGAGCCAGAGTGGGGACCAAGTCACGCAAGCTGAGCTTGCGGGCCGCCTGGTCGGAGGCCAATGCGGCCAGTCGCGCCAGTTCCTCGCCAGAAAGTCCCACTCGCGCTTGGCCTTCCAGCACGGCGATGGTGGCAGGCAGCGCCCCTTCTTCGCGCACCGCCGCCTCCATCCGCCGGGCGATCTCCAGATTGGCCGGAGACGCAAACCCGTGAGTGATGAGCGCCGATTCTAACGCCACCACCGGCATATCGGCAGCCAGGGCCTGGGCGATTCCGGGGGCAACGTACAGCACGCTGACCTTACCTCTTCCCCAGCAGCTCTGCCGCCAACTGGGCGTACACTTCCGCAGCGGCGTGGACATCGGCCAGCCGGATGTGCTCATTGGGCGTGTGAGCGTGCCGCTCCTCTCCTGGCCCAAAACCGACCGTGGGGATGCCGGCTGTGCCCGCTGTGTAGACGCCCTCGGTCGAGAAACCCCAGCAGCCCACCTGAGGGCGACGTTTCAACTGCGTCTGCGCGGCGCGCACGGCGGTCACGATCAACGGATGATCTTCTGTCATCACCCACGCCGGGTAGAACTCGCGGGCGCGACAGATATAGCCGGTGTAACTGGTGGTGTGATACTCTGTCACCTCCACGTCCGCCTCCACGCCCTCGCGGGCGATGACGCGCTGCACTTCGGCCAGGGCTTTGGCTTCGTTCTCTCCCAGGGTCAGCCGCCGGTCAATGATCAACTCGCAGCGGTCGGGCACGGCGTTGCGGCTACCGGCGCTCGAGGCGATGCTGGTCACCGCCAGGGTGCCGGGGCCGAGGAAATTGTCGTCCGCCAACTGCTCGGCGAGAAGCTCCAGGCCAAACACCAGTCGTGAGGCAGTGTAAATGGCGTTTTCGCCCAGATTGGGGCTGGCGGCGTGGGCCGAGCGCCCGTGAGTGGTCACCCGCATCTCCAACCGTCCTCGCTGCCCACGATTTACGTTCAAATTGGTCGGTTCACCCAGCACCACCCAGTCTGGACGTATCCCCTCCTCTTCGATCAGTATCCGTGATCCCAATCCTTCACACCGCTCTTCCTGCACGACGCAGGCCACGACGACGTCCCCCTTCAGCGCCACGCCTGCATCGCGCAGTAGCTTGGCCCCGTATACCATCGCCGCCAACCCGCCCTTCATATCACAAGCGCCCAGGCCGTAGAGCACGCCGTCCTCGACCTCGGCACCGAACGGATCGTGGTTCCAGGGTTCGGGATCGCTGACCTGCACCGTGTCCATGTGAGCGTTGAACATGAGCAGCGGGCCGCGACCCGGTCCGATCCAGCCGATGGCGTTTCCGACACGGTCAATGCGGACGTCGCGAAAACCCAACGTTTTCATTTCAGCGACGATGCGTTCCGCCACCGCGCCCTCCTGGGTCAAGGGGCTGGGCGTCCGCACCAGGTCGCGCAGAAAATTCGTCAGGCCCTTTCGATCTTGATCGCCTAGTCTGAACTCATTCATAGCAAGGAAGTATATTTTAGATTCTAAACACCTAATGTCAAGTCCGGCTCCAAGTTCCTCAAGATGATACTATGGGTCAGGGTTGAGGACAAGTAGCGCGCACAAACTTGACAGAGCCAGTGGCATGTGTTAACATCACCTGTACCACCAGAGTTGACAAATTCTACATTGGAACGTACCCAACGCACCGCAAGCCGATAGGTCGGCAATCGGCAGGTGCTTTTTATAGAGCCTCTCGACCCTTTTTCAGGAGAATACAATGGCTGCAAATTTACGAATCGTGCCCCTGGGCGGCCTGGGGGAAGTTGGCAAGAACATGATGAGCATCGAGTATGGCCGCAACATCCTCATCATAGACGTCGGCATGATGTTTCCCGAATCGGATATGCTGGGGATCGACTATATCATCCCCGATTGGAGCTATCTGCGCGATAAAAAAGATCAAGTGCGCGCGATTTTCATCACTCATGGTCACATGGATCACATCGGCGCGCTGCCCCACTTTCTGGAAGAGTTTGACGCGCCGGTGTACGCCACGCGGCTGACGCGCGGGCTGATCGAGGTCATACTGGGACAAAAGCACATGCTGGAACAGACAACGCTGCACACCTACGCCCCTGGCGACGCGATCGACATTGGCCCCTTCACCGTCGAGCCGTATCACGTCTGCCACTCCATCCCCGACACGGTGGGGCTGGGCATCACGACGCCGGCCGGCTTGCTCGTGCATAGCGGCGATTTTAAATTCGACCACACGCCGGTGGACGGCTGGCCCACCGATTACGCCAAGTTGGCCGAGTTCAGCGGGCGGGGGGTGCTGGCGCTCCTTTCCGATAGCACCAACGCCGATCAACCCGGCAAGACCCTCTCAGAGGCGGTGCTGGACGGTGTGTTCCACCAGATTATGCGCGAGGCACCGGGGCGGTTGATCGTGGCGACCTTTGCCTCGCTGATCTCTCGCATCCAGCAGGTGGTGGACGTGGCCGCGCGACACAACCGCAAGATCGCCATCGCCGGCAGAAGCATGATCGAAAACACCAAGATGGCCCGCAAGCTGGGCTACCTCGACATCCCCGAGGGGATGCTGGTGAGTCTGGACGAGATCAAGCATTTGCCGCCCCGCCAGGTCGTCATCATGGCGACCGGCTCGCAGGGCGAGCCGATGGCGGTGCTGAACCGGTTGGCGACCGGGCGGCACCATTCACTGCACATCCACGAGGGAGACACGGTGGTGCTTTCCTCGCACACCATCCCTGGCAACGAGGAGACGATCCACGGCGTCATCAACCGGCTCTTCCAGAGAGGCGCGGACGTCTATTACTATCCCGTCGCACAGGTGCACGTCTCGGGCCACGCCAGCCAGGAGGAGCAAAAGATGCTGATCAGCATGCTCCACCCTCGCTATCTCATCCCTATCCACGGCGAACTGCGGCATCTCAAGCAACACGCCAAGATCGCGCGCGATCTTGGTATCTCGGAAGAGAGCATCGCGGTGATCGAAAACGGCTATGTGTTGGATTTCGATGACGGGCAGATGAGGATCGGGGAGCGAGTGCCCGGCGGTTACGTCTTTGTGGACGGCTCGCTCGTGGGCGAAGTCGGGCCGATGGTGATGCGCGAGCGAGAGGCGCTGGGACAGAACGGATTCGTGACCGCGATCGTCCCCTACAAGCGCCGCAAGGGCCAACCCGTGGGCCATCCGCGCATCGTCACCCGGGGGTTCGTCTTTACCCCCGAGGCTGAGGAATTGTTAGCTCGGGCGCAGGACGTTGTCCGCTCGGCGGCGTCGGTCAAACGGGGCACCCCGCCGAGTGAGGTCGAGGAGCTGGTAGTCCAAACCCTTTCCCGTTTTTTCCGCCGCGAGACCAGCCGCGACCCGGTCGTGACCTCTGTAGTGCTGGAGGTGTGAACGCAAAGCAAAGGGGGCCACATGACCACCATTAAACTTTTCACCGTGCAGGGCATCGAGGTCAAGATGCACATCACCTTCCCCCTGATCTTGGTCTTGGCTGCCGCGCAATTTGGCTACCTGAACGAGAAAGCTTTCTCCCTATCGGGGGCCGTTTTTGGCACGGTCATCACCTTGCTCCTGTTCGTCTGTGTCGTGATCCACGAGTTGGCGCATAGCCTGACCTCGACCCGTCTGGGCTTTCCGGTGCGCGACATCGTCCTCCTGCCGTTGGGCGGCGTCTCGCAGATAGAGCGCATGCCCGAGGGGCCGGCCCAGGAATTTCTTCTGGCCATCGCCGGCCCAATGAGCAATGTCATCATCGCCGGCGTGCTGATCGCGGTCGGTCTTTTGCTTGGCATGAACATCAACCTGCGATTAGATGTTGCAAACCTGGCCTGGAAAGATACGTTTCCATACCTCATCGTTACCAACCTTTGGCTGGCCGCCTTCAACCTTATCCCTGCCTTTCCAATGGACGGCGGGCGAGTACTGCGGGCGCTGCTGGCCAGCGTGATGCCCTACGCCCGCGCTACAGCCCTGGCCGCTCGTATCGGTCAGAGCCTGTCCTGGGGGTTGGGGTTGATAGGGCTGCTGATCAATAATCCTCTCTGGATTTTGATCGCGATCTTTATCTACTTTGGCGCCACTCAAGAAGGACGTGTGGCCCAGATTCGGAGTGTGTTGCAGGATTTGCGCGTGCGCCAGGCTTTCTCCCGTGACGTACTCTTTCTCTCCCCTGACGATCCGGTCAGCCGCGCTGCCGACCTCACGCTCGAGAGTTTCCAGGCCGATTTCCCCGTTTGTGAAGAGGGATGCCTGGTAGGCCTGCTCACGCACGCCGACGTGATCCGCGCTCTGAAGCAGCGTCAGCCGGAGGCGAGTGTGCGAACCGTTATGCAGAAAGAATTTCCCATTCTTGGACTGTCCGATGGGTTGTTCGAGGCCCATCGGCAGATGACAAAGGCAGGGCTTGACGCATTGCCCGTGATGGATGGAGAGCAATTTCTCGGCCTGCTCACCCGCCGAGACGTGAGCGAGGTCTATCAATTGCTCTCGGTCAGCCAGGATTACAGAGGCAAAGGGTAAACTTATGATCACCATCGCTGAAGCGCAGCACTATTACAAAACCGCCGACGTGGTGCACAACTTTGACCACGTACTGCGGGTGCTGAGACTGGCAGAACGTATCGGGCGGGAAGAAGGGGCGGATTTGGAGATCGTGCGGGCGGCGGTGCTGCTGCACGACGTGGGACGAGAAACAGCCGAGTCGACCGGATTGGACCACGCCGTCTTTGCCGCTGCGCGGGCGAGAGAGATACTGGCCGATCAACCACCCGCGACCGTGGAAGCTGTGACGCACGCCATCGCCGCTCATCGCTTCCGCACCAGCCCGCAGCCAGCCACGCTGGAGGCGCAGGTGCTCTTCGACGCCGACAAGTTGGACGCCATCGGCGCGATAGGCGTGGCGCGGGCGTTTGCCTACGGCGGCACCCAGGAACAGCGACTCTGGGCTCCCGCCGATTCCATAGACGTGACCCGTTGGATGGTGGAGGGAGATGACCCACAGAGCCACACCCCGGTCCACGAGTTCGTCGTCAAGTTATCTCGGCTCAGGGAACATCTCTTTACTGCCACCGGTCGCCGGATCGCCCAGGGGCGCCACGATTTTATGGTCGCTTTCTTCGAGCAGCTCGACGCCGAAGTGCGAGGGGAACGCTAAACCCTCCTTCGAGCAATGACTCGACGCCGTTTTGTCGTTCTCCTCTATCTGGCGGCGCTCACGCTGCGGCTGGCGCCTGTTCTGCTCACCTACGATCTGCCCATCGGGCTGGACGACATGTTCCAGTACGATATGCTGGCCCGCTCCATCGTCGCCGGGGATGGCTATCGCTGGTACGCCCAGGAAGACCTCGATCTGATCCAGCCGTTCATATCGATGGACGTGCCGGCGGATTACGACCCCCGCGGCGTGCTGACCAGCTTTAGAGCGCCAGGATACCCCGCTTTCCTGGCGCTGATCTATGCCCTGTGCGGCACGGGGCCTCACCGCTTCTTCGCCGCCAGGCTGGCCCAGGCGTTCATCGGCGCCGCGCTCGCCCCGCTGAGTTGGGCGCTGGCGCGGCAGGCCGGGTTCAAGGAGCGGGCGGCGCGTTGGGCCGCCGTCATCATCGCCGTCTTTCCGCTCCTGCTCGCCTACCCGCTGGCGCTGGCGAGTGAGAATATCTTTATCCCGCTGTTGACCCTCGCGCTGCTGCTGACGTTGCGGGCGGGCAAGCTGGAGCAGGCGCGCGATCACCTCCTGGTCGGTCTCGTGCTCGGGCTGACGGCGCTGACCCGCTCCATCGCCGCCGGATTTCTGCCGCTGGCGGTGCTTTGGCTCTGGTGGACCGCCGAGGATCGCCGCGTCGGGTTTCGCAACACGGCACTGTTGATCCTCTGCTTTCTGCTGGTCACCATCCCCTGGGCCGCGCGCAACACGCGGCTTCATGGCCAGCCGACCTGGATCGAGACCTCGCTGGGCTACAATCTCTACGTGGGCTACCACCCGGAATCCACCGGCACGTTCCAGTTCGGCATCTCGCTCGACCTGCTCCCGATGCTCGACGACGCGGAGCGGAACGCGCGGGGCATCGAGGCGTTCTGGGGGTTTGTGCGGAACGATCCCGGACGGGTTCCCCACCTGATGGCGCGCAAGGCCGGTTACCTGTGGGGGTTGGACAGCCGGTCGTTGATATATTTTTATGGCAACGGCTTTCTCGGCCAGTGGCCCGCGTGGCTGCTGGTGTTGGTTCTGCTTCTCGCTTGTGGCCCGCTGGCGCTGCTGGCTCCGGCTGCTGCCGTGGGATTGATCTGCGGCAAAATGGAACGAAACAAAGGACTCGTCGCGCTGCTGGTGGGCTATGTCACCGGCGCGCACGTGCTCATCATGGCGATGCCGCGCTTCCACGTCCCGCTTTTCCCGATGATCGCCATCCTGGCCGCCTACGCCATCGTCGAGCGACCCTGGCGTCAGGCTCGCCCCTGGCAGCGCGGCCTGGCTCTCGTCTTGATCGCGCTGCTGCTGGCGAACTGGGGGCTGGAGTTGGCGCGGAACTGGGACACTTTGCTCGCGCTCTTTGGTCCCGATGGCACCCGTTTGGGCCTGTCCTACTAAGCAAGACCTGACAGGTCTCGGAAAGAGCTTGCTTGGCCCTAGGCGCGCTACGTAAAACAATCTTTTCAATAAATTGGGGCGCAGCAAATTCAGCGCTGGTTGAGTAAGCTCGTAGCGTAGCGGAGGGCTGTATCGAAACCAAGCGAGTTATCTGTAGAGCCGCTCGCATCCTTGGTTTCGATACGACCTGAAGGTCTACTCAACCGGCGGATGCTCGCTACATTGTTCAGACTTAAAGGGCTACTTGATACGGCGATACCCCAAGATATTGAGATGATACGACAAGCCGTCTAATTGGCGAATGTGCAACCGAGACCTGTCAGGTCCGAACGTTTGGAGGATTCACCGATGCGTCTAAACGAGCTTCGCATGGATTGGAAAGTCGTCACCGTCATCGTCGTCTCAACGCTGGCGTTGGTGGTGGATCGCTACCACAGCTTTTTTCCCTACAAGGTATACGACCGGCTCTTTTTATACCTGGGCGTGCCGCTGCTGATCATCCTGCTCATCTTCCGCGATTCGCCCGCCGAGTATGGCTTCCAGTTGGGCGATTGGAAAGCGGGGCTGGCGCTCACGGCGGCGAGTTGCGCCGGGATCACGCTGCTGGCGGCGGTCCTCGCGCGGGGCGGGGAGATTCAGAGCTACTATGCTCCCCTGGCCAAGTCCGCCATCCCCTTGCCGCTCTATACCGCCGCCGATCTCTTTGGCTGGGAGTTTCTGTTTCGCGGCTTTTTGCTCTTTGCGCTCTACTCGGTCTGCGGCCCCTATGCCATCGTGCTCCAGGCTATCCCCTTCACCATCGCCCACTTTGGCAAGCCGGAGCTGGAGACGCTGAGCTGCATCTTTGGCGGCAGCGGTTTTGGTTACGTCGCCTGGCGCACGCGCTCGTTCCTCTATCCGTTTTTGATTCACTGGTTTCTGGCGACTATTACTGTGTTGCTCGCGAGTGGGGTGGCGTAGTTGGTCGGACAGGCTATGGACTCTCGAATCCTGGCCATTCGATGACCTTATCACAGCCGGTGAGTGGTCCAAACTGTTCAAAGTATGCTTCCAGCGTCATCGGCTCAAAGTAGAGTAGGTCAGTAAGAATCATATCCCTAGAAAGTGGAGGGATATTCCAAGTTATTGCGCTGACACCGTATTTAGGATAGTCGAGACGTGTCAATGCATATTCATATGAGGGGCACTCACGAAGACTACTGGTCATCATGGTCAGCTCCGGCTCTCCATATCTACTAACTACCTCTCCAAGAGTGTTAGTTTGATCTTCGATGAAAATCCAGCTCACAACCTGGTTTTCCAAAGGGAATGCTATTACAACACGCAAGCTATGATACTCCCAGTATCGCACCTCATCTATCGTGGACACACTCGTCTGCTCAGGCTCCCCAAGAATGGATAAGACTTCCTCCTCAGTAGTCTGACCTGGCACAATCCCCTGGTAACTTGGAGGCGTGTGGAATTCTGTTCCATCGCTCTTCCCTGATGAACATCCAACCAAGATCAGAATCCACAACAAAATAGCCAATCTCACTGATAAATTTCGTTCCATCTGCCACCTCCACACTATGGGTTACCGACAACGGTAACTGCTTGCAAGACCAGGGCATCTTCAGCGGTATCGACAACTGGAAGCCGCGCGCCGGTCTCGGCAACGTACATCCCCACCTCCAGCCGGTGCGCGCCCGGCGCGGCGTCGGCGCGGATGGGAATCTCGTAGACGTCGGCGACGACTTCACCGGCTGCCCACAGCGTGATCGGGTAGGCGCCGCCGAGCGGGTAACTATCGCGCTGGCCGGTCATCGAGCCGTCGGGGGCCAGGAGGTGGGTAAAGACGGTGTACTCCTCGTCCATCTCGGTCAGCGCCCGCCAGTACAGGGTGAGGGTGAGCGTGTCTCCCGGCGCTATGGCCTCCGCCGAGAGGTCGTAGCCGAGCAGTTCAACCTGGTCGCCGAGCGTAGCGGTGAGCGGGTGGGAGATGGGCGGAACTTCAAAGGTGCGCTCTGTTGTCTCCACTGTGATGTTTCCCAGGTCGAGCGCCAGATCGCCCAGTTGGAGCGGCAAGGGATGATCGCCTGACGGAGTGTCAAGCGGCAAACGTAGGTCGTAGCGATCCACGACGACCTCACCCGCGCTCCAGGCGGAGGTCGGATACGTGCCGTGGACGGGAGCGCCTGCGTAGAGCATCGTCTCGTCCAGGCTCAAATAGACATCATAGTCGGTCAACGGGGTCTCGTCGGCTCGCCAGAAGAGCGTCAGGTAGAGCCGCTCGCCAGGCCGGGCCGTATCCGCGGACGTGTCGAGGTTAGCTCCCAGCAAGGTCAGGCCGTCGGCGCGAGCGTCCAGGCGGGTGCGGATGTCCAGGTCGTCGGGGTCGGGCGGCGCGGCGGCGCGCTCCAGGCGCAGGGGCAACTCGACGCCCGTTCCGGCATAGCGACCGGCGTCGTCGAGGGCGAGCAGCGAGGCGTCGGCGCTCGCGGAGTAGAGACTAAAGTGAACCAGGTAATCGCCCGGCGGCGCGCCAGAGGCGACCGGGATCGAGAGACGATCCACGATCACCTCGCCGGGCGTCCACTGCTCGGAGGGGTAGTGAAAGGGCTGGGTCGTCCCCCAGGCAAAGCCCCAGGGATCGGTGAGGCGGGCGACGGGGCCATAGTCCCCCCGGTCTGGAACGTTCAGCACCCGCCACCAGACGGCCACCTCAGCGCGCTCGCCGGAGCGCGGCTCCCCGACGACGTCGTAGCCGAGCACGAGGGCGATGTGGGCCAGGTCGGCGGTCAGTGGATGGGTGGGCGTCAGATTTGAGGCAGAACTGGCACGATAGACGTGAAAAGCAGGCGCGCCATCGGGACCAGCAGGTGCAGCTACGAGAGATTCATCCGGCAGCACCGACTGTCCCCAGACCCGCTCTTCGGAAGCCGAGCGAGGAAAGATCAAGAGTGCGTCCCCTTCTTCCGGAAAGACGACGGTCTGTCCACCGGTGAGCCAGCGAATCGCTTCATAGTTCTCGGAGAGAAAAGCGAGCGTGGGGTGGCGGTAGTGAATGCTGGCGACGTAGGGCGTCGTGGCGGTCAGATCCGCCTGGTCGAGATATGTGGCAGCGTCGGCCAGGTCGCCGTCGGCGGCGTAGTAAAGCTCTGCCGAGACGGCCCACTGGTCGAAGTAGATGGATGCGGTGAAAAAACCTGAAAGGATGAGAACGAGAATGACCAAGGACGAAGGACGAAGGACCGAGATGCGGGATTTGAGACTGGAGAGAGCCAGGGCGGGAAAGACGTAGATGAAAGGCAACAATCCGACCGTGCGCAGGTTGCTGGGAGGGATGCCGTCGGGGGCCAGGGCGCTGGGCAGGAGCATGATCGGGAGAAGCGTCAGGAGAAAGACGCAGGAGGCAAGATGCAAAGGGTCGGATGAAGATTTACGGCCTGTGATCTGCGATTTGAACAGAACGACAATGCCCAGGAGAAACAAGACCGCCGTGACGGGATCGAAAAGCGGGCGGCGCGGGAGATTGAAGCGAACACCGGGATCGCCCCGGAGAAAGAACATCCCCAGGCAAGCGCGGAATCCAGCCCAGGCTTCAGCCCAACTTGCCGCAGCGACCTGCTGAGTGCGGTTCAAAAAGCTGCCGGGATGGGTCAGCCAGTAATAGGCCAGCGGAGCCAGGGTCAGGGCGGCGACGGCGACGAAGAGCGCGAGCTGACCCTGGCGAAGGCGACGACGGCCCCGATCGGCGACGAGCAGCGTCAGTAGCGCCGCCACCAGTGGAATGGGAAAGGCGCGGGCGGCCAGGTACGTATAGGCGGTCAAGCCACAACAGAGACCGCCCAAAATCAACCAAAAGACGCTCCTCCTTCTTCTATCTCCCCTCTCCTCTGATAATCCACGCCACAACGCCCCGACGGTCAACGCCTGCATGAGCGGCTGGGTCACGGCGCGGAATCCGTAGCGACTGAGGATGAGGTGCCAGAAAGAAGTGGCGAGAAAGGCTCCGGTGAGGAGCGCCACCCAGTCCGCGTCACGCCGCCCTTCCAAGTCCAAGGGAAGCGTAGCGACTCCGCGCAACATCTCGCGGGCCGCCCAGACGGTCGCCACGACGGTCGCCACGCCTGCCAGGGCCGCGCTCAACCGCAACGCCAGCGGCGTCGCGCCCAGCAGCTTCATCCACAGGGCAGTCCAGTAAAAGAACAGCACCTCCTTACCGGTGTACGAAGGGATAAAGATGGGCGTCTTGACGCCGCGGGCGATCTCACCGGCCAGGATGCCATTGGCGGCCTCGTCGTAATGGAGGCCGAGAGGCAGTTCGGGCAACCGGTATAGGCGCAGCCCTGTAGCGACGAGCAGGATCAGGAACAGAATCACGACGAAAAGCCGACGTGGAGTGATTTCTTCCATCGGCAGGGATTATAACAGGCGGGGGCCAGGACGCAAATGGTCTGGCGACAGCTATTCGGCGAGCGTGATCGTCTGGAGGTGAATGGCGTCGTCGTCCGTGTTGGGGACAGTGAGGCGCTTGCCGGTAGTTGGGTCGTACATACCAGCGATGAGCAAATAGTCGCCGCTCGGAGCTGTGGGGTCAATCACCAGTGTGTGACGGTCGCGCACGATCAGGCCGGAGGGCCAGCGATCGGTGGGAAAGGTCCCCGCGACGGGAGCGTCATCGTGTTGCCCCCACAATGGATTGTCGGTGCTGGGGTTGTGCGGGCCGACGAGTTGGACAAAAACAGTGTAGGAAGAGGCGACGGGCGACGTGGCCCGCCAGTAGAGGGTCACGATTAGCTCGTCGCCTGCCTTGGCGCGCCTGGGAGCCAGATCGTATCCCTGGAAATCGATGCGGTCTGCGCTATCGCCCAACTGTACAGACAACGGATTTTGAATCACACGCTCGTTGGGCACGGAATCAGTGCCTCGCATCACCATCCGCGCCAGTGTAGTTCCGTCCGCCAGAGTGAACCGATAGCGTCCCGGCGGGCCGTAGGCGATGGGAAACGGCACGTCGTAGCGATGGATGGCCTGGTCGCCGCTCAGATTCACCGTTTGTGTGGACATCACCAGGCCATCGTCTCCCACCCATCGCACGTCAAACTGCCCTTCACCGCCCTCGATGTAAAGACCGAGGTGAGCCGTGTCTCCAGGACGAAACTCGCGCGTGGGCAGGTCGGCGCCCAGCAATCGCCCGCCGTTGAGCGGCAGGTCGAACTCGACTTGTGGAGCCAGGTTTTGCACGAGGGGCGATGTGTCATCGCGGGTGTAGAGTGCCAGATGATTGTACCCGAGCGCGACGTTCAGCGGGCGGGCGTAGCGTGCATCCAGCCAGCCCTCAGTCAGATTCTCCGGATCCTGTATCATGCGTTCAAAGCTGGCAAGCCACAATCGCTCGTGATCGGCGGCCAAAGCGGATAGCTGTGCGTCCACGTTGTCGGCGGTCACAGCAGACGTTCCCCTTGGCGGCACCAGATAAACTGGCGGGCGACGCTCCTCTGGGATGATTCGCTCGTAGTAGTATAGAAAAAGCGGATAACGGTTACCGGACACGAGTAATACCGCGTCGTCGGGATCGGCGTAGGCCGAAAGCACGAGCATGGCAGTGTGATAGTCGTCGCGCAAGTAGCGCGAGGCGTGATAATCGGCCAGTAGCCAGCCGTTCAACGCGACGATCAGGATCAGCAGCATCCAGCCCCCGTATTTGATCTGTTTCCAGAAAGCCGCCACGCCGCACGCCACCAGAATATAGAAGAGCGGCGCAGCGAGGACCAGATAGCGCACTTCGATGCGGGGAGAATAGAACAGCCCCCGGTTCAGGCTCGACAGGTAGACCATAGCTGGAAGCAGGACGAGGGGCAGCGCCAGAAAGACCGCACCTCGCCAGCCCCATCTCCGCCGGTCGGCCAGGGCGCCGCGCCACAGGCCGACAAAGCCCACCAGGGCCGTCAGCGTGATGATCAGGGTCGGGATCAACCAGTGGCCGATGTTGGTGGATATGCCGACGGACAGGACCGTGACGTAAAGCTGGACGAACAGCCCCAAGGCGAAAGGGGTGCTGGTGGACCAGGTCTGCATCTTGTCGAGCGCCAGCATCATCCACGGCGCGAACGTGAGGGCGATGACGAGTTGAGAGGCAATCCACTTGTACAAAAAGCTGCGGTCGGCGGCCATGCGACGGCGCAACGTGAGCAAGACGAAAGCGTTCTGGGCTGCCAGGGCGATGCCGGCCACGTAGAAAGAGTACAACACGGGGATCGAGCCGAGAGTGTAGACAATCCAGGCCCGGCGGCTCCCTTTTCGCAGCACCCTGGTGAGAAGGTAGAGGGACAGCGTCACGGCAAACGTGGCGAAGGCGTACATGCGCACTTCTTGCGACCACCAGACGTGGAAGCGTGAGATCGCCGTGAGCAGCGTCGCCAGCAATGCGACCTTACGCGACGCGAACGTTTTCGCCAGCGGGTAGACAATGGCGACGGTGAGAACGCCCCACATCAAGGAGAGAAAGCGCGTGGCGAACTCGCTCTCGCCGGCCAGCGCGACCCATCCGTACAAGTTCCAGAAATAGAGCGGGGGGTGGACATCGGCGGCAATGCGCTGGGTGAGATCGGCGAACCCCAGGCGAGTGGTTCCAATCGTCCAGCCCTCGTCCCACCAGATGTTCTTGTCGCCCAGACGGGCTATACGCGCCACAAAACCGAGCAGGATGACGAGCAGCAGCAACCAGAGAACGAGGTTGCGGTCGAGGGTGCGTTTGTGTGTCGGCGCCATTTGGGCTGCCATTTTAGCACGTATCCAGGAGAGATCAATTGTGTGTGGAGCCTGGACCGATCAAGTCTGAAACAAGGGATGTGGACGGCAGGCTATGCCAATAGCAAGATCGCCCCCGCTGTCGCCGCGATCATGAGCGTCGCCGGTGCGATGCGGCGGTAGACCGCCCCCCACTCGGCATTGAAGTAGACGCGGGTCAGCGCCAGGCAGAGATGAATGGGAGAACACATCGTGCCCAGGAAACCCCCTGCCAGCAACCAGACCGCCCATCCCGATGCAACGATTCCCCCATCCACGGTCACCAGCGGCAGCACCACGGGGAAGCCGATGCTGAAAGCCGCGGACATCAGACCGGTCAGCAGCCCGGAGATAAAGGGCACCGCGAAGGCGACCGCGACCACCGGGATGCCCAAGTCGGTCAAGGCCGCCGAAGTAGCCAGGACAGCGCCGCTGGTTTCCAGCACGCGCCGAAAGATCATCGCGCCAAAGATGAGCGCCACCGACTTCCAGGGGATGCGCTCGCGCAATATCGTTATTATTTCGCGCAGCGGCGTGTGGGCGACCGCCATCATCGCCCCAAGCGTCACCACCAGGCTGAGGATCAGTCGGATGCGCTCGTCAATGGGGAGGAACAGCGACAGGACGATGACGAGCGCGATGGGCCAGGTGCTCGTCGCCAGCACGCGCAGGTTTTGCGCGCGGGTTGTCGCAGGTCGCACGGCATCGTCGCTGCGGGGCAATCCCAGCAGTCCAAAAATAAAAGCGCCCAGCACCGCCGCCAGCACCAGCGGCCACATGGTTTTGGCCATTTGCGTGTTTGTCAAGCCCATCAACTCCGCCGCCAGCAGCATCGAGGGATAGAGCGGGAGGATCGGCTCCCAGATGTGGCGCAACCAGTAGTTGACAAAGGTCTTGCGCGCCCCATCCGCTCCCAACCGGTCGCCTACCTCGTCCACCATGGGCGCCGAGAACATCGCCCCGCCGACCATTGGCAAAAGCCCCACCAGTGGCGGGAGCACCGCGATGACGATGCGCCCATTGGGGATAAGCGCCTGGAGTCCCTCGACCATGCCCTTCAGCCCGGCAGTTTGACGCAATAACTCCCCCAAGATCATGATCAGCACGACGATCAGCGCCAGTCGCAAGGTCAATAGATCCACTGTAGCCAAAACGATGTCGCGTCCGATCTCGATGGGGGGATGGGCAAAGAGCAAGCCAACGACGATGGAGGCAAGTGTGAGCACCAGCCCCAGGTTCCACTTGCGGTTCAACAGCAGCACGATACCGGCAAAGATAAAGAGCAGTTTGAGCAAGGCGATCATGGATTATCCTTCTTCGATGTACGTTTCGGTGATGATTTGTCCTGGTGCGATGAACGACCGTTATCCAATAAGCCCTATCGTCCGGCCCACATCGGCGCAGATCTCCAGCACGCGGTCGAGTTGCTCGTCGGTGTGGGTCGCCATGTAACTGGTGCGCAGCAAAGACAGCTCTGGCGGCACCGCCGGTGAGACAACCGGATTGGTGTACAGTCCGGCTTCGTAAAAGGCTTTCCAGGTCATAAAGGTGCGCGTATTGTCGCCGATGATGATCGGGACGATGGGCGTCTTGGTGTCGCCTACGTTAAAGCCCAACTGGCGGAATCCGGCCCGCATGCGATCGCCGATCTGGTTGACCCGCGCGATCCGCTCCGGTTCCTCTTGCATCACCTCCAGCGCGGCCAGCGCAGCCGCTGTGCTGGCCGGCGTTATGCTCGCGCTAAAGATCAACGAGCGAGCGTGGTGCTGAATGTAGTGGATCACATCTTCCGCGCCGGCGATGAACCCACCCAGGCTGGCAAAGGATTTGCTGAAGGTGCCCATGATCAGATCCACGTGCTCACAAAGGTCGAAATGAGCCGCTGTGCCACGCCCTCCACCCAGCACACCGATAGCATGGGCGTCGTCCACCATCAAACGCGCCCCGTATTTCTGGCATAGAGCGACGATCTCTGGCAATGGAGCGACATCCCCCCCCATGCTGAAAACGCCATCCACGATCATCAATTTGCCTACATCCTCCGGCAGCCTGGATAGGACGCGCTCCAGGTGGGTCATGTCGTTATGATTGAAGCGGCGCACCTCGCCAAAGGCCAACCGACAACCGTCCACAATACTGGCGTGATTCTCCTTATCAGTGACAATAAAATCACCTCGTCCCACCAACGCTGATATGGTACCCACATTCGTTTGGTAGCCGGTGGGAAAAATCAAGGCCGCGTCCGTGCCCACGAACTCTGCCAATCGCCGCTCCAGCTCGAGGTGCAGCTCCAACGTGCCGTTGAGTAAACGGGAACCCGTGCAACTGGTGCCATAGAACTGCGTCGCCTCGATGGCCGCCTGACGCACTTTGGGATGTGTGGTCAAGCCCAGATAGTTGTTGGAGCCGATCATAATCAGACGGTGATCGCCAACGGTAACCTCGGTGGCCTCGGTTTCGGAGAGCGGAATGAAATAGGGATAGAAGCCAGCTTCTTGGGCTTCTCTTGCGTCAGTAAAGGCAAAACACTTGTCGAATAGATCCATTAGAATAATCTCCTTGATTCCATTTTGCAAGTTATGCTATCTTACGAACCGTATTATTATGGGTGTGTTTCATCTCAGTTGGGGTTTGGTTCGTAGTAGGCGATTTATCGCCGCAACAGCGCGCTGAAGCGCGTACTACGAACATCTCTCAACCCATTTGAAACGCACCCTATTATTATACGTCAAGATTTCCATACGGCAAAGTAGGAAGCAAGGCGACCGGGAAGCTTGGCCCGGTTCGTATCTCATTGTGATCATGGGACATCGCTGCTATTGACAAATTTAAGGATTTATGCTACCTTATCCCATAATTAAACCCTTCTCCCCGAGAAGCTGACCGTCCTCCCCACTCTATCCAGGTTTCTCTTGCGCCTCATCCGATGTTCTCCGCAGACCAGTTGGGGGAGACATACCACTGGAGGTGTACGATGAAGACGCTCCGTTTTCTAGCTGCGGCCAGCCTGGCGCTGGTCATGTTGATGGGTACGTTGCTGGCAATGGCGTGGTGGCAACCCAATGTGGTCAGCGCGGAGGATGCGACGAGCGCCCCGGTCGCATCCCAGGCCCTGCCCCCACCCTATCTCAGTGACGACGACGTGGCCGACGCACCTTATCACTCGCGGTCGCCGGCGGTGGATGGCCGCATTGACCCCGGCGAGTACGCCGGTGCCGGCAAGGTCGCCTTCCCTGGTTACGCGGGCGAGGTGGAGGTCCTGTTCAAGCAGGATGCGACCAACCTCTACATCGCCTTCGACTCGCCCGATACCACTCCCTTCCCCTTCAGCTCTGGCGGCGGCGTTGGCCCCGCTTTCCAGGTCTTTTTGGACACAAACAACAGTAAAGAGAGCCTTCCCCAAGAGGGGGATTATCGCCTGACGGTGGACAAGGGGGGCGGACTCACGGGCAATCGGGGCAACGGCACGCGCTGGATAGGTGGCGGGGGCATTGAAGCTCAGATCGGCACCGCCGTCTACACCGCTACCTGGGGATGGCAGGCCGAGCTGGTCGTTCCCTTTTCCGTGCTGAATATCACCCAGACCGGCCCCGTCTCCATCGGCCTGGGGCTGGCCGAGGTGTGGACTCCCTCCTGGCCGAAGGATTGGTACTGGCCATCCGGCGGGTATTACCTCGACCCCAGCTCGTGGGGCAACCTGGTCTCCTCCAGCGAGTGGGGCACTTTCTACTGGAAGCCCGGCCTCTGGGAGGATTACGCCCCCTCCGGCCTGCCCGACTTTGACCAGCAGCAAGTGGCGCCGACGTATTGTGGTCCCTTCGCCGCCGCCAACTCGCTGTGGTGGTTCGACTCCAAGTTCGAGCAGAATCCAGTCGGGCCACCGCCGGGAGGCCCACCCTCCACCATTCCTCTCAGCGACAGTTACCCGCTGGTCCAGCCCTACGGCCCCGAGGACGATCACGACCCTCAGAACGTCGCGTCCCTGGCCCTGGATCTGGGAACCAACTATTTCGGCACCGATCAGGGACCCTTCCCGGGCACCCACGTCTACAGCATGTATCACGGCATCCAGAACTATTTGCGAGATCGCGACCTGTGGGACGAGTACGTCGTCACTCTAGTCAACCAGCCCGAGTTCGACTGGATCGCCGAGGAGGTGATGCGCAGTGAGGACGTGATCCTGCTGCTGGGATTCTGGGAAGAGATCGCACCTGGCGCCTGGGCACGCATCGGCGGCCATTTTGTCACCGTCGCTGGCGTGGATTTGGCCAACTCTCAAATCGCCTTCAGCGACCCGGCGAAGGATGCCGCAGGGGCCGGTTGGCTTCCACTCAGCCGCGTCCTCAGCGGCACGTTGATTCCCCATACCCCGATACCCGGCCACCCATTCACCACCCACAACGACGCCGGGAACGTCTCCCACGACGTCTACCAGGTCCTGCCAGGCTCTCCAAGCCCCGGCGGCATCTGGTGGATTCCCGACTATGAGGCACCTCCCTTCCTGCTGGAAATACCCGGCCTTAACCCCAATCCCCGATGGACCGAGCCGCCGCAGCCCCCGATGGGAGGTCCCATCCACACCGAGATCGAGTACGCCCTGGCCGTCTCGCCTTTCGAGTGGAAGGCCAGCGGACGCTGGATAGCGGATGAGGAGGTCGAACTCTACGGCCGGCGCTTTGAGCCTTACGAGGATTTTGCCCCCTCCGGCGTGCCCGACTTTGACCAGAAACAGGATGGGTGGGGCCGCGACACGTGGCTCGGTTGGCAATGGAGTCACTGTGGCCCCGTGGCGGCGGCCAATTCGCTGTGGTGGTTCGACTCCAAATTCGAGCACCACGGCGCCCTCCCGCCGACCATCAGCGATACCTACCCCCTGGTCTGGCCCTACGGCCAATGGGACGATCACGATCCCGACAACGTCTTGCCCTTTGTGGGCGAGTTGGCCTTTTTGGCCGACACCGACGGCTTGCGCACCGGGAACGTGCATGGCGGCACCGTCATCACCGACCTGTACCACGCCATCATCACGCGCACAGCCGAGTTGCGTCAGGGGTATGTGATCACAAAAGTCCGCCAGCCCGAGTTCTACTGGGTGGCCGAGGAGGTGGAGCGGAGCGAGGACGTCATCCTGCTGCTGGGATTCTACGCCGACTTTGGGGATTTCTACGAGCGGGTCGGCGGCCACTATGTCACCGTGCCCGGCGTGGACAAGAGCGGCTTTATCGCTTTCTCCGATCCCTACTGGGACCGCATGGGGGCCGTCCTGCCGCCCAACGAGTTTACCCAACGGCCCCTTTGGACCGGGCGCGTGGGTTCCGACGGCGACCTACCGCTGGGACCCTCTGGATTGGTGCCCGCGTACACTCACACACCTCTGCCCCACACCGGTATCTACACGCTCCACAACGACGCCGCCAACGTCTCTCACGACGTCTATCGCGTCGTGACTACCACCAGCCCCGGCGGTACCTGGGGGGCTGAGTTGTATATCCAGGACACGGCATATATCACCAACTTTGCGGAGATGAACGGGCCGGGCAGTTACGTCGAACCCGGCTACCCGGTCCAGACCGAGGTCGAGTGGGCAATCGCCGTCTCGCCCGTGGCCGACGTCTGGATCACCAAAACGGTCGCGCCTACCGCCGCCGCGCCCGGCGACTGGGTCACGTTCACCATCACTTTCGCCAATATGGGCAACGACGCCGAGGACGTGGTCATCTACGACGCGCTCCACCCCGGCCTGACAGATGCCAGCTACACCTACGCGCTCAACTATCCCGGCGCGCTGAGTCACGATGGTGCCTACACCTGGACCGTCGGCACGCTGCGCTGGCAGGAAGGCGGCACGATCACTGTCACCGCCCAGGTGGATCCCGGCATGAGTTGGCCCTTCACGACACTCATCACCAATACCGCCGAGATCGCCACGACTACGCAGGAACAGTACCAGATCGCCCAGGCAGCGAACGCAGCCCAGGCCACCTTGACCGTCAACGCGGGCGGCTACCTGGCAGGCTCCGTCTACGATTACGAGACGGGCAGCGTGGCGCCGCCATGCACGGCGGCGCTGGTGAGCATCGCGCCGGGCGGTCTGACCGCCACCGTCAACTCTACGACGGGCGCTTACGGGCCGGTGGCGTTGATCGCCGGGATCTACACGGCGACGGCCTCGGCGTCTGGCTATTCCACCGTTGCCTACACCGTGAGCGTCGCCAACGGAATGACCACTACCCAGGATTTTGCGTTGCAGCGGCCGGTGGTCGAGGTGACGCCGACCGACTTTATCTCCATCACCGCTCCCGCCAACCAGTCAGTGACGCACTCGCTGGCCATCACCAACGCCGGGCACGCGGCGATGGACTTTGAGATTCAGGAGATGCCTTCGGATTTGACGTGGGTGGGGGTGGATCCCATCACCGGGACGATCCCCGGACCGGGAACGGCGGACGTCGACGTCACGTTCCTCTGCACCGAGACGAAGGATTATACCGGCACGCTGCACGTCATCCACGACGACCCCTGCGAGATCACCCCCATCACCGTGCCCATCACCCTCCACTGCACACAGCTCTGCGTCGAGGTCACCGGCGTGGACCTGAGTCTGACGACCGGCGGTACCATCTACACAGACACTAACGTCCAGTTCAGTGCCAACATCGCACCCGACGACACCACCAAACCCTACAGCTACACCATCGACTATGGCGACGGGGTCAGCACGACCGCCTCCAGCAGCGCTGACCCGCTGGCGATCGATCACACCTTTGCCTCCACCGGCGTCCACACCGTCGAGATCGGGGTCTGGAACTGTGCGATGACGCCAGCACAGGCGGTGACCAGTTCCGTCGTGGTGACGGTGAGCGAGCGGCCCGTTT
>Ga0180434_10001467_pt1 | contig 33610 bp, 25 predicted proteins | sample SS_ome_7_FD_132453 | JGI IMG/M metagenome (GOLD analysis project Ga0180434, IMG submission 132453) | Hypersaline lake sediment archaeal communities from the Salton Sea, California, USA - SS_1_D_2 metaG | ecosystem: Environmental > Aquatic > Non-marine Saline and Alkaline > Hypersaline >... | reverse complement strand
CCAGCGGTTTGCCGAACACGATTCGCTGCTTGAGATAGTCCACGGTCATGTCGATCATGTCCCGGGTCGTGATATAGGAAGAAGGGAGAATGGAATAGCGTTCGTGCTGGAACTGCTGCATCTGATAGATGAAGCCCTCCCCTTCCTTGCCGATCAGGTTTTCAACCGGCACGCGAAGGTCGTCGAAAAACAGCTCGGCCGTGTCGCTGCTCCTCATGCCGAGCTTGTCCAGCTTCTTGCTCACCTCGAATCCGGGCAAGGCGGTAGGAACGACGAACAAGCTGTAACTATGGTACCCGGGGTCGTCACTCGTTCTCGCCAAAAGGGTCATGAAGTCTGCCTGTGTACCATTGGTGATGTATGTCTTGGACCCGTTGATCACGTAGGAGTCGCCGTCTCTCCTGGCAGTGGTTGCCAGGGCCCCCACATCCGAGCCCGCCCCGGGTTCCGTGACTGCGATCGAGGTCACCATATCGCCGGCCAGGGCCGGTTTCAGGTAGGTCTCTTTCAAATATTCGCTGCCGAACTCGGCGATCGCAGGCGTCGCCATGTGCGTCTGCACAGCGATCGCTACGGGGATGCCGAGACCCTTGATGTGTGCGATTTCCTCGAGAAATACCAGCTCGAACCAGTAGTCCAGTCCCTGGCCCCCATACTTCTCATCATACCGAATCCCGAGCAGACCCAGGTCACCCAGCTTCTTGAAGAGATCATGCAGGGGCGGCATGCCCGATTCTTCCCATTCGTCCAGGTTCGCATTGATCTCTTTTTCCACGAAATCGCTGACCGTTTGCCGGAGAATGCCGTGGTCTTCGTTGAAATAGATTTCATCCGGGTGGGTGATCTTCTCTGCCATACTCTGCTCCTTCCTCTTCTAAGGCTGGTTCAGCTCCGAAGGGCCTTCTTGTTCACCTTTCCCACTGCGGTGAGAGGCATGCCGTCCACGATCTCAATGATCTTGGGCACCTTGTACGGCGCCAGCTTCTCGCGTGCAAAGGCCGTCAGTTCCTCTCTCACTTCATCATTCGATCGATTGGAATATTCTTCGCTTTTCTGGACAACCAGTTTGACGAGTTCGCTTCCCGGGCGATCCGGGTTGGGCACCCCGACGATCGCACAGAACAGAATGGCCGGGTGCTCGTACAGCTTCCCCTCCACCTCCGTGGAAAACACCTTGTACCCGCCCACAACCACCATGTCCTTCAACCGATCCACCACCCAGATGTAGCCGTCCTCGTCCATGTAGCCCATGTCCCCGGTGTGCATCCACAGCTTGCCGTCGTGTTCGCGCAACGCATGTGCGGTTTCTTCAGGCTTGTTGTGATAACCCTTCATGACCTGCGGTCCGTGCACGATGATCTCTCCAGGCTCCCCCAAAGGCATTTCCTGGTCCCCGGTTTCAACGTCCATGATCTTGACCAGGGTGGACGGGACCGGAAGACCAACGGACCCGACCTTCTTTCTCCCCTTGAAGGGGTTGGTGGTGAACATGGGGCTGCACTCGGTCATGGCCAGCCCTTCGGTCACCTTCCCCTTTCCGACCAGTTCTTCGACAGAGTTCATTCCCTCCACGGAAAAAGGGGCCGAACCGGAGAAGCATTTTCTCAGTGAGGAGAAATCCAGTCGACGAAAGGACTCCTCGTTCATGAGCATGGTATAGAGAGAAGGGGACAAGACGCCCCAGGTCGGTTTCAACGCATCCCATTCCTTGATCAGGTGAGCGAGGTCCCTCGGATCGGGGATCAAGGTCTGTTCGGTACCAAGATGCAAATTCACACAGCAAATCATGATGCCTGCCACATGGAACATGGGAAAGACGACAAGATTTCGCTCTGCGCCTCGTTCCATTTGATGCCACGCATTGAATTGGGCCAGGTTGGCCAACATGTTTCCGTTGGTCAGAATCGCGCCTTTCGGCACGCCGGTGGTGCCTCCCGTGTAGAGGATGAAGGCCGAGTCTTCCCGAGTCAGATCCACGGACCGTGCCTCAGGCGGATAGGCCCGGCAGAAATCTACGAAGGACATGACCTCTTTACCTTCTACAGGGGAACCCTTTGGGGTCGTGTCGGCTTCCGAGAGAAGATCGAGCGCACCGGCCACGAGCACGATGCGGAGGCTGTCCACCTTGTCCGCTATCTTCAAGAACACGTTCTCGAACGTCATGTCCAGGGAGACCATGGCCTTGGCCCCGGAGTCGCTCAATTGATAGGCCATTTCATCCGGGGCGAACAACGGCGACAGCCCGGTAACAATGCAACCCGCCTTGAGCGCTCCGGCGAGAGCGATAACATTCTGCGGAATATTGGGCATGTTCAAGGCGATCACGTCACCTTTTCCAAGCCCCTTCTCGGCCAGTCCTCTCGCAAAGCGGTCGGCCCAGCCCATCAATTCCCGGTAGTTCATCCGCATGCCCAGGTAGTTCAAGGCCGGCCGCTCGGCATACAGGCTGCCGGTTTCTTCAAGAATCTGAGCAAGCGACTGACCATAGATCTCAACCTCCGCGCCTACGCCCGGATCATAGTTCTCGAGCCAGATCTTCGGATCATAAATCACAGCACTCATCCTTTCGACTGGACTACCCTCAAAATGTCTGCATTCCCTCTCCTTCGAGAGGGAATGGATCAATCGAGAACCTCTACATATCCGTCATTGCCGTCCCCGCCTATAGGATCCCTCCGGATCATTCATCATCATCGTCGTCCTCATCATCATCGTCATCCTCCGGGACGAATTTCTTCACGTATCCCGTGTGGATGTCCCCTTCCTGGAAGGCGGGGTCATCCATGATCTTCAGATACAGGGGGATCGTTGTCTTGACCGGCCGAATCGTGAATTCCTGGAGCGCCCTTCTCAAGACGCGGATCGCCCCTTCCCTCGTCAGGTCGTACCCCACGAGCTTGGCAACGAGGGAATCGTAGAAAATCGGCAACCCATACCCCTCGTACAGGTGCGTGTCCAGGCGCACGCCGAATCCCCCCGGAGGGTTGTATTCTTCGATGGTCCCGGGACACGGCAGGAAGTTGCGGTCCGGGTCTTCGGTATTGATCCTGCACTCGATGGCCCAACCCTTCAGATTCAGGTCGCCGAAGGTGTACTCGAGCTTTCCGCCGCCGGCCAACCGTATCTGTTCTTTGACCAGGTCCACGCCGGTAACCATCTCTGTCACCGGGTGCTCCACCTGGATACGGGCGTTGATCTCCATGAAGTAGAAGCTGCCATCCCTGTCGAGCAGGAACTCCACGGTGCCGGCATTGAAGTAGTCCACCGCCCTGGCCGCGTCGATGGCGGCCCGGCCCATGGCCTCTCGAAGCTCGGGCGTCACGGCCGGTGAGGGCGATTCTTCGATCAGCTTCTGATAGCGCCGCTGAATCGAGCACTCCCTCTCACCCAGGTGGATCACGTTCCCATGCTTGTCGGCCAGGACCTGAAATTCGATGTGCCTGGGATCGACCAGGCATTTCTCTACATACAGCGTGTCGTCGCCGAAGGCGGCGTTCACTTCCGCTCTTGCGATGGCGAAATCCTCTCGCAGCACCTCCTCGTCGGGACAGATGCGGATGCCTCGGCCTCCTCCCCCTGCCGAGGCCTTGATCATGACCGGATAGCCGATCTCGGAAGCGAAAGCGGCCGCATCGTCAACCGAGGCCACCCCTCCCGGGCTGGACGGAACGATTGGTACGCCTGCCTCGTTGATGATCGTCTTTGCCCGGATCTTGTCGCCTGCCAATTCGAGGGTCTCCGGAGCCGGGCCGATGAAGACCAGGCCTGCCTCCCGACAGGCCCGGGCGAACGCGCCGCTTTCGGCCAGGTAGCCGTAGCCGGGGTGCACAGCCTCTGCCCCCGACTTCTTTGCCGCCTCGATGATGGCCTCCATGTTGAGATAGCTCTTGGCGCTCAAGGGCGGTCCGATGCAAATGGTCTCGTCGGCATGACGGACGTGCAGGCTGTCCGCGTCCGCCTCGGAATACACAGCCACGCTCGTTATGCCCAGGTCTCTGGTCGCGCGTATGACCCGGAGCGCGATCTCACCCCTGTTGGCAATCAGAATCTTGGAAAACATTCCTCTTCATCCCTTTGTATTGTCCTGTCTCAAAGACCCAGACTCCTGGCCACCTGCTCGTGATGGTAATCGGAGTCACCGAACAAGATATCGGCTGCCACGGTTCGGCGGTGGTACAGGTGCAGGTCGTGCTCCATGGTGAAGCCGATGCCGGCGAAGATCCGGTGGCCCACGGTGGTTGTCTTCCGGCCCATCTCCCCTGCCCTGATCTTGGCCATGCTGACCTCTTTGTCGGCTGGTTCTCCGACAGACAGCTTCCAGGCCGCCCGATGCACCAGGTTGCGCGTGCCGAGGATGTCGACCCACATATCGGCCATATAGTGCTGCATGGCTTGAAAACTCCCGATGGGCCTTCCGAACTGCACCCGCTCCTTCGAATAAGCCAAGCTCAAGTCCAGGGCCGCACGCATGGCACCAACGGTTTCGGCGGCACGGGCTACAGCGGCCTTGTTCAGGGCTGCCTTAACGACCGGCCATGCCTGACCCACTTGACCGACCACACTGCCCGTGTCCAGGCGCACCTTGTCAAAGGCGACTTCGCACTGATTGTCCCAGGAAATCGTCTTCAATGGGGCAACCGTCACCCCGGGGTGGTCACGCTTGACCAGGAACAGGGTGAGGCCGGCCTCCGGGTCTGTTGCTTCGCTCGTTCGCGCCACGCACACCATGTAATCCGCCACCAGGCCGTCGGGCACGAAGAGCTTCACACCGTCGATGACCCACTCCTGGTCTTCCTCCTGAGCCTTGACCTTGATCGTCTCCGGTTCGCATCCACCGTCCGACTCGGTCAGGGCCATGGTCAGGATCAGTTCTCCGCCGGCCGCTTTGGGAAGGATCTCCTGCTTCTGGGCTTCCGTGCCGGCCTTGAGGATGGGTACGCACCCAAGGATGGTCGTGGAGATGAACGGAGCGGGGCAGATGTTGTATCCCATCTCTTCCATGAGCACGGCCATGTCCAGAAAGGACCAGTCCGTTCCGCCGTATGCCTCCGGCAGGTTTAGCCCCATCCACCCCAGCTCGGCCATCTTGCGCCAGAGCTCGGGTGAGTATTTCTCATCGGTCTCCGCCAGTTGCCGGACCAGCTCTTTGGGGCATTCCTTCTTCAGGAAGTCTGCGGCCGAGCTCTGGAGTATCTTTTGTTCTTCCGTGAGTTCGAATTCCATCTTGAATCTCCCTCTTGTATCTAAGTTAGCCACTGGATTCCCGCCGGAGCCTGTTCCCGCGAAAGCGGGGACGGGAATGACAAACCGGTGGCGATCTTATCGTCCGCGGGGCAGGCCCAGCCCCCGGGTGGCGAGGATGGTCTTTTGTATTTCCGAAGTGCCGGCACCGATCGGGCCGGAGATCGAATCCAGATACCCCATACCGACCCTGCCGCCGAAGGGGGCCCATTTGGATCCCTTGTCCAGCAGTCCGTAGGGGCCGAGAAGGTCCACGGCCGTATTGGCCATCTTCACGCTGAGTTCGGTGAAGATGAGCTTCAAGGCCGAGGCCTCGAGTTCCGGGACCTCGCCCTGGTCCTGCATCCAGGCCGACTTCCAGTAGAACGAGAGAAAGATCTCGAGCTCCACGGCAAGGGCCGCCAGTTCCTTCCGCACCCGTGGATCTTCCGCCAGGGGACGGCCGCCGCGTTCGGTCTCCTTGGCGAACTGGACGAGCTCTTCGAGCACCCTCCTGAAGGACCCCGCGCCGATCATCATCCTCTCGAACTGGAGGGCCAGCATGACGTAGTAGAAGCCCTTGTTCACCTCTCCAACCACGTACTTCTTCGGCACCCTCACGTCGTCGAAGAAGACCTCGTTGAAGGAATGAGTGCCGCAGATATTGATGATCGGGTTGATCGTCACCCCGGGCGTCTCGTTCGGAATGATCATCAATGTTGCGCTCTTGTGCGCCGGGGCGTCCATGTCGGTCTTCACGATGGCCCAGCCGTATTCGCTCACGTGGGCGGCGGTGCTCCAGATCTTCTGGCCATTGACGACAAAGTCATCCCCGTCATCCACACCGGTGGTCTTCAGGGAGACCAGGTCGGATCCTGCGTTCGGTTCGCTGTAGGCAAGCCAGAACCCGATCTCACCGGCACGGATGGGCGGGAGGAACTCCTTCTTGATCTCTTCATTTCCGACCAGGATAAGGGTGGGGCCCACAATACCCGCGGCTATACTTCCCGCCGGGACTCGGTAGTATGACAGAATGTCACCGGCAATGGCCGCCTTCATGGCCGAACCCTGACCTCCGTGCTCCTTGGGCCAGCCCAGACTCAGCCATCCCTTCTCACCAAGCAACCGGTTGAAACGCTTGGTGATTTCCTGGAATTCGGCCTCCGTCTGGGGCATGGTCCCGTAGCTCCCGGGCCAATAAACGACCGTCTCGTTCCAGTCCGGAGGCAGTGCATCCCTGACAAACTCCTCGATCTCCTGCCGGAGGTCCAATTCCTCCTGTGTAAATGAAAAGTCCATGTTCAACCCTCCATCATGTTCTGTTTCATCAAGCCTCGATGACGAAGATCAGGTCGTCGTCGCTCAAGGGCGTCTCGTTCTCCGCCACGATCTCCACGATCTTCCCCCCAGCCGGCGACTTGATCTTCTGGAAGACCTTCATCGTTTCGAGCAAGGCCAGCACCTGCTTCTTCTTGACCGTATCGCCCACCTCGACGTACGGCGGCTGGTCAGGGGCCGGCCTTCTGTAGAAGACTCCGGACATCTTTGCTCGCACTTCCACTCTCTTGCTCATATTTTCTCGCCTCCTCAATCGATTGCTGAAGGGCCAACAGACGATGGCTGCTATTTCCCTTTCCACTGCGGCTCTCGCTTTTCCATGAAAGCGGCGATTCCTTCCGCGATGTCCTCGGTCTGCGAGTTGATGGTCAATTGGGAGTGAAGGTAGCCAAGTCCATCCTCCAGGGGCATGTCCGCGATCTGGTAGAACGAGGACTTGCCGAGGCCCATGACGGCCGGGCTGTAGGAGGAGAGCTTCTTGGCCATGTCCGCGACCTTCTCCTGAAACCGGTCCTTGGGCACACAGTAGTTGATCATTCCGAGGCGCTCCGCCTCGGCCGCCGGGATACGCTCGCCGGTCATGCACAACTCGGCGGCTTTCTTGCGACCCACATTGCGGATGAGAACGGCCGTTACCATGTAGGGCCAGAGGCCCCGCTTGATCTCCGGCAGGCCGAACAGGGCATCATCGCTGGCGATGGCCACGTCGCTGGAGAGGCACAGGCCCACGCCACCGGCAAGGCAGTACCCTTCGATGGCGGCCAGGATCGGCTTCTTGCACTTGTTCATTCCGGCCATCAGGCCGGCGAAGTAGCGGCGGTCTTCATGCATTTCCAGGAAGGACTTCGTCTTGCCGAAGGTGCCGCCCAGGTCGGCACCGGCACAGAAGGACCCACCCGCACCGGTCAGAACAATTGCCGACACGTCCGGATCTGCGCCGGCCTTCTCGAAAGAGTCTTTCAAGCCGGCCATGACCGCGGGGTTCATGGCGTTCTTCCTCTTCGGCCGGTTGATCGTGATGGTAGCAATCTTGTTCTCCACGTGGTAGAGGAGTTCCCTGTCTTCAGCCATGGTCTTTGCTCCTTGTGTCTCTTGCTGTTAGGTTTTAGGTATTAGGTCCCTACCCCCTCCGCACCAAGACGGTGGGGGACGGGTGGTGGGCTAATACCTAACAGCTAATACCTAATACCTGTCTTTTCATTTCAGTTCTTCAGACCCAAAATCTCGCGTGCCTCGTCCGCCGTGGCGATTTCACGGCCTACCTCGCGGGTGATCTTGGCCAGGGCCTCGACCAGCTCGCCGTTGCTCTTCGCCCTGTCGCCGTTGGGCAAGTAGAACGTATCTTCCAGGCCGGTGCGCACATTGCCGCCTTCCTCAAGGGCCTTTCTCTGGAGGTCCCAGACTTCCTTCCTGCCCACACAGATCACCTGCCAGTGGGTGCCGGCCATCATCTCGTCCTTCAGGAGCGGGACCCATTCCGGCTTGGCCGGCATGCCGCTCGCCACGCCCATGACCAGAGAGATGTGCGGGTCTCCCTCGAACATGCCGGCCCTCTTGTAGAGGGCCACGCTGCGCACGATGCCCGAGTCGAAGCATTCGAATTCCGGGATCACGTCATCGGCGGCCATGGCGTCCAGGAAGGCCTGCACCTTCTCCACCGGATTGTCAAAGGCCAGGGGCGGCCAGGCCCAGGTGCCGTCCCCCTTGAGCTTCAGGTAGTTGAGGGTGCCCGCGTTGCAGGCGGCCATCTCCGGCTTGATCGCCTTCATGCAGGCCACGGGCTGGGAGATGTCGGGTCCCATGACACCGGTGCTCTGGTTGATGATCATTCCCGGCACACGATCCCGGACCGCATCGATGATCGATTTGACTACATCCACATCCCAGGTGGGCATCATGCCCTTGCCCGGCCGCTGGTCCCTGAAGTGACAATGGACGATGGTGGCCCCATGGTCCCACGCCTGTTGGGCCGCCTCGGCCATCTCTTCCGGTGTAACCGGAATGTTTCCCATGGAGGGGTTGGTGAGCACGCCCGTGAGGGCACATGTCAGAATGGCTTTGTCACTCATGTCCTTCTCCTGTGCGTTTGTCAGGGTTCAAGTCTCTAAGGCCTACATCAGGTCGGCGCAGACCCGTGCATCTTCTTCCTGGCCGGAAGGGATTCCTCCTTCTTCTCCAGAATCCTCAAGGCCTGGATGATCTTCTTGCGCGTGTCCCTGGGCAATATGATTTCATCCACGACCTGGGCCGTCCAGGACTGAGCGGCCGCAAAGGCGTCGCTCCTTTCTCTCGAAGTCTTCCAGTACGCCTCATGCGCATCCTCTTCGATGCAGTCGCCCAGGACCTTTCCGTAGTCCAGGGTGGAGGCCTCGACCGAAAACTCGGCGATGGGCCAGGCGTAGATCAGGTCCGCACCCATGCCCTTGAGTCCGCTCATGATCAGGCTTCCTGCGTCCGCGTGAGCTTGGCGAAGCACGACGCCGATCTTGGGCACGGTGGTGGTGGCGTACACATCGACAATCTTGCCGACGTGCCGGATGAGGCCCCGGGCCTCTTCCGACTCGCCCGGGACCACCGGCGGCGTGTCCGTCAGGTTCACCAGCGGGATGTTGTACGCATCCAGGACCTGCAGAAAGCGGTAGTACTTGTCGCAGGTATTCACCTCCAGGGTGCTGCCCGGAACCTTGGGGTTGTTGGCCACCAAGCCCACGACTCGACCGTCGAAGCGGCAGAAACAACAGATCAGGTTCTTGGCGTACTCGTCCTTGATCTCGAAGTATTCGCCGTCGTCCACCAGGACCTTGATCACGTCGTGCATGTCGTAGGTCTGGTCCAGTTCATCCGGGACGAGTGTCTCCAGGATGTCGACCTTCCGGTTTGGCGAGTCGGTCCTCTCCCACTCCGGGGGCATTTCCCTGTAGCTGGACGGCAGATAGCGCAACATCTCCCGGCACTTGAGGATGGTCTCCGCGTCATCGTCCCCGACCACGTCACAGGTCCCGGAGAGCTGCATGTGATAGTCCGCGCCGCCTACGTTGCGGTCGATCACCTCCGACGTCGCCGCCTGGGTCTGTCTCGGACCGCCCAGCCACATGTTGCCCGAAATCCGACTGATGAACAGAAAATCGCAGAGCGTGGGCAGGTAGGCCCCTCCGGCAATGCAAGGACCCATCAGGACAGTGATCTGCGGGGTAACGCCGGAGAACCTCGATTGAATCCGGAACTGCCAGTCGACGCCTGCCATGGGGACTTCCCGGTACCCCAGTCGACCGCCCGAGGAATCCAGCAGATGGACGATCGGGATGCCCCACTCGGCGGCCATCTGCATGGACATGGCGGATTTCACCATGGTCTGTATGCCGAGCGACCCGCCGAGGACGGTAAAATCCGAGGCGTTAACCATCGTCAACCGGCCATGGACCTCGGCCGTGCCGACCACAATCCCGTCGCAGGGCGCGTCCGTGAATTTGCCGTCGATACGCGTCCCGGTCGTATTCACAAAGGAGCCGATTTCGTTGAATGTGCCGGGATCGATCAGGATGTCGATTCGCTCCCGGGCGGTCAGCTTGCCACGGTCGTGCTGCCGGTCGATGTGTTTCTGTCCGCCTCCGAGCTTGTTCTTCTCCTGGATATCCTGGTATTTCTGTATGGCCTCGTCCATTCGTTTGCCCATTCTTGTCCCCTCCAACTCGCCTTCACGCCGGTTTGACAGACCTTCTCTTGTTGGGCACCTCTTCACGCTTGTTCCGCGACGCCCGCAAGGCCCGAATGATGCGGCGCCGGGTGTCCCGGGGGTCGATGGCATCGTGCACGGTGTAGTAGTGCGTGAACCCCTTGCCCATGTTCAGCACGCTGAACTGCTCCCTGAGGATGCTCAGGTAAAAGTCGTACACCTCATCGTAGTTGCCCTCTTCCTTCGCCTTTGCCAGCTCCTTGTGGAATACGGCCAGCACGATCGACTCCGGTCCCGTGGGGGCGAATTCAGCCGTGGGCCAGCCGTAGATGAAGTCGGGCCCCATCTTTATGCAGCCCATTGTGATGTTCGATCCTCCGTAGGACCGCCTGAGCACGATCGTCACCTTGGGGTTGGTCAGATGGGAGTAACCGTGCAGGTTCTTGGCCCCGTGACGGATGACGCCCATCCGCTCCCACTTGTCACCGGGCGGATAAGCCGTGGTGTCGGACATGGTAACCATGGGGATATTGAAGTTATCCAGAAACATCATGAACCTGTCGTACTTGTCCGAGGAGTCAGGGTCCATGATCCCGCTGAGCTCTTCCGGATTGCTCGCCGCGATGCCCACAGGCATACCGTCGAACCGGGCGAACCCCACCGTGAGGTTGGGGGCAAAATCCTCCTTGATCTCGAAGAACTCGCCGTCGTCCACGATGAGGTCGATGATTTCGTGGATATCGTAGGTGAATTTTACATTGTCCGGCATCACGTCGAGGAGCTCTTCTTCCCTGCGGTCCGGGTCGTCGTTCGATTCCACTCTGGGGGGCGTTTCCCAGCAATTCTGAGGCATGAACTCGAGCAGCCGTTTGGCCATGTCCATGGCCTCCTGGTCGCTCTCCGCCACGAGGTCGACCTGGCCACTCTTCTGCATATGAAACTCGGCGCGTCCTGCCTCCTCGGATTCGATCTCGCCGCCCAACCAGAGGAAACCGGAGTTCTCGTTCATGATGAGGAAATCGGAGAGCACCGGGATCTGGGCAAACGGACCGGTGCAGGGCCCGAGCACCAGGGCAATCTGCGGTATGACCCCGGAATAGAGACAGTAGTTTCGGGTCAGCCGGGCCAGACCGTGCAGGCCGACGAACCCGCGCGTAAAACCGATCCGAGAGCCCACCGAATCGAAGATGCCGATGATGGGTATGTTCCCCTGCCCGGCCATTTGAACCAGTTCTGCAATCTTCCAGATGCCCTGGTCACCGATGGCCCCGGACATGACCGTGAAGTCGGTGGCGTAGATCATGGCCTGCCTGCCGTTGATTCGAGCAGTGCCCATGACCACGCCGTCTGCAGGGCTGGGTTTGTCGAGCTCTCCCAGCTGGTTCCGCATGTCTCGGACCAGAGAGCCCAACTCTTGAAACGAGCCGGGATCCGCCAGACAATCGATCCTCTCCCGGGCCGTGAGCTTGCCCAGGTCATGCTGGAGGCGGATTCGTTCTTCCCCCCCCCCTTCCCGGTTCTCCCTGTCGTTCGCGGCCATTCGTTCCAGAAAGCCGTCCATCCATTGTCCCATCTGAGCCTCCTCCTCTATCTCCTGCAGGTCGACCTACTCCTCTTCCAATCCCTTTTCCTTGTCGTATTTGAGCCCGGCGTGCGGAACCGGCCCGGCGGCGAGGAAGTTGGAGCGCAGGCGCCGCTCGAGGATCGCCTCGGCCCGGTGTCCGGCTTCCAGCAACTTCTCGATGTCGATACCGGTGGACACGCCCATCTCCTCGAGCATTCCCACCAGGTCCTCCGTACAGGTGTTACCGGTAAAGCCCTTGTCGTAGCGAGCCGCGCCGGTCTTGGGTTGGCCGCCGATGGCCCCCAGCGAGGTCTCGATCCGGCCCACGCCGTAGGTCAGGGCCACCAACGTGTTCGCGACCCCCCAGCCGCGGGTATCGTGGAAGTGCGCGATCACCTGCTCGGGCTTGAAGCCCTCGTCGAAGATTCGCTCGTAAAACTCGGCCACTTGTCTGGGGTTGGACGATCCGGTGGTATCACCGAAGCCTATGGTGGTCGCCCCCATGTCGAGCCACCACTTGCCCATCTCGATCACCGGCTCGATGGGCAGGTCCCCCTGGATCGGGCAGCCGAAGGCGGTCAACACCCACGCTGATAGTGCGTGACCCGTATCCAGAATGTCCTTGATCATTCCCTCCAGGATCTTCCGGTTCTCCGCGTGTGTCATGTTGATATTCGCCTGGTTGTGCGCCTCACTGGCGCTCATGGCCATACCGATCTCCTCGACGCCGTAGCCCTCCTCCTTGGACCGTAGGGCCCGCTCCACCGCCTTGGGCCTGAAGCAGCCTCCCCGGTAGACCAGGTCAGGACCCCTGGGGATGCGCCGCAGCACCTCCTCAGCATCCGCGAACTGGGGCAGAAATTTGGGGTGGGCGAAGGTGGTCGCCTCGATCACCTTGATGCCCGCTGCAACCATCATCTCGATCATCTCCACCTTCTCGTCGGTGGAGACCTGCTTCACCTCGTTCTGCAGCCCGTCCCGGGCCCAGCATTCGCAGATCGCTATCTTCTTGGGCAGATTCTTCTCGTTCAACTGGATTCCATTCGTCATGTCGACACCTCCTCTTCTCATGGCCAACACCTGAGCGCCGCGGATCGTTCGACCCTTTTCGCTCAAACCTTCTCACCGGTCTGGACCTTCCTGGCCAACTCCACAAAGAACTCCATGGCCGTGGGGTTCTCCATGGAGTCCACGTTCACCGCCTTTTCCAGCTCCCAGCCCATCAGTAGTTTCTTGACCGGCACTTCCAACTTCTTTCCGTTTAGGGTACGGGGCACCTGGTCGATCGCGATGATGGCGTCGGGCAAGTGGCGCGGACTCATGGCCGAACGGATGCGGCCCTTGATGAGGTTCTGCAATTCCTCGTCAAAGGCCTGCCCTGCGGCAGGGACCACGAACAAGGGCATCCAGTAACTGCCCCCCGGCACGTCCACACCCACGATGAGACTGTCGGCCACCTCCGGCATGGTTTCGATGACGCTGTAGAAATCGCTCGAACCCATGCGGACCCCCATTCGCTTGAGGGTGGAGTCGGAACGGCCCAGGATCATGCCGCTGCCGTGCTCAGTGAGCTTCATCCAGTCCCCGTGGCGCCACACCCCCGGGTACATGTCGAAGTAGCTCTCGTGGTAGCGACTGCCGTCTGCGTCGTTCCAGAGATAGATGGGCATGGACGGCATGGGCTCGGTAACCACCAGTTCCCCTACTTCCCCGACCAGGGAGTTTCCCGCATCGTCAAAGGCCTCGACCTTCACGCCCAGGCACCGGCACTGGAGTTCCCCGGCACGCACGGGAAGCGTGGGGACCCCGCTGAGAAAGCCGCTGGCGATGTCCGTTCCCCCGCTCGCGGATGTGAGCCACACGTCCTCCTTGATGTTGTCGTAGACCCACTTGAATCCCTCGGGAGGCAACGGTGCGCCCGTGGACCCGACCCCGGTGATGCGGCTCAGGTCGAACTTCTTGGCAGGTTCAACCCCTGCCTGCATGCAGGCCCGAATGAACGGAGCGCTCGTGCCGAAAAACTCGGCTTCGGAGTCCTGAACGAATTCGAACAGCCGTTCGATGCTCGGATATCCCGGGTTCCCGTCGAAGAGCACCGCCGTTGTCCCGTGCACCAGGCAGCCTTGGACGATATTCCACATGATCCAGCCGGTGGTGGAGAACCAGAAGAAGCGAAGCCCCGGCCTACACTCCATGTGAAACGCCATGGTCTTGAACATTTCCAGGAGCACGCCCCCCTGACTGTGCACGAGGGGTTTGGGCAGACCGGTGGTTCCGGACGAGTATACCACCCAAAGTGGATGGCTGAAGTCCACCTGTTCGAAAGTCAGCTCAGCATCTTCCGCCAACAGGGAATCCCACCGCACGCTGCTGTCCATGACAGCATTCGCGTCCAGGTAGTTGACCAGAACCGTATGCTCCAGTGTGGGCAACCCGGCTCGGATCGTGTCCACATCGGGCCTGCGGTCAAACTTCCTGCCGGTGTACTGGTATCCGTCCACTGTGAACATCAGCTTGGGTTCGATCTGACTGAACCGGTCGATGACACTGCGGGTCCCGAAGTCGGGCGAGCAACTCGCCCAGATTGCCCCGAGAGAGGCCACGGCAAGGAACGCGATCATGGTCTCAGGGATGTTGGGCATGAACGACACCACCCTGTCTCCCTTGCCGACGCCCATCTTCTTCAAATACGCTGCTACCGAGGCCACCCGCCGCTCCAGCTCGCCCCATGTGATTTCCATCATCGGAACCGTCTCCGACTCGAACACGATTGCCGTCTCGCCCGGCGGTCGGTCCCGAAACACGTGGCGGGTGTAATTGAGTTTCGCCCCCTTGAACCAGGTGGCGCCGGGCATCTTGCGCTCGTTCAGCACTCGGCTGTACGGGGCGGAGGCCTGAACGTCGAAGTACTTCCAAATCGACTCCCAGAACCCCTCGATGTCGTCCACCGACCAGTCATAGAGCTCTCCGTAAGACGAGAAGTTCGTGCCCTTTTCCCTGTTCACCCATTCCATGTACTTCGTCACACTGGACTCGCCAATACGCTGGGCCGACGGCTTCCAAAGCACGGTTCCTTCGGGGACTCTCTCGATCGTCATGGTACCCTCTCTTAGAAGGATGTATCGCTGCATTTCTTTCGAAGGGGACAACTCAAGGCGGGGATCCTTGGATCAGGAAAAGCAACGTACATGCCAAATAGCCATCGTCCGTATCTTTTTGATATTATTGATTATTCAGCAACGACTCGAGGGCGGACCGGCTCGTTATTGCCTGAATAGCGGCAATGATGTCGGTATAGCGGCAACTCCTCTTGACCGACCTGCCCTCCACCAGTAGACTGGCTCCACGGGCACCGCGGACAAATGAGGTGTCAGGAACCTTCTTCTTCCGAGAAAGCCAATTTGGAGGTGGCCCCAATCTAAGGATATTGCGAGGAGCCGCAGGCGACGCGGCAATCTCCCGACTACAACCGCAGAAAAGCACTGGGCGGGGAGATTGCTTCGGTAGTAGCTCTCGCTCCCTCGCAATGTCCGCTGGTTTGCGTAATCGTCCACACTCACGTGACCACCTTGCATAAGACAAGGAGCCCAGCGACATGAATTCCAAGATTCCGGATTTCACCCAGGCCCAGTGGAGTTTCCTGGCGGCGCTGGAAGCCTGCGGCGAAACCGTACCCCTGAACGCAGCCAAGACCATGGCACCCTTGCGGCCGGGCCCTCTCGAGGACCTGATCAGGAAATGCGATCAACTCGGCTGGATCCACAGGACCGAAGACGACCGGATCGGGCTCACCAAGGACCTTCCGGAAACGGTCCGGTACGACCTCAAGCTCATCAACACTCCGGAACACATGTCTGCTCTTATAGACAGGATCCACTCGGCGGGAATGCCGGAAAGCCTGCCCGACAGCGCCATGATCAGGCTGCTGACGGCTTCGGGCAAGATAGACCAGGCAGCAGACATCGAAATGGATCTGGCTCACGCCTCCCTCGAGAAGCGCGACCACGAGCGGGCATACCAGTACCTCAGCAGGGCCGTGGGAAGGCTGCACAGCTATCTCACCGGTGGAGGAGACGGCAAAGACCGGGTTTTTGTAGAAGCAGCCCTCGAGTTGTCGAGCGTCTCTTTTGCTGTGGGCCGGGGGATGCAGGTGTTGGCCTCTTACCTGAGAACAGCGGTCAACCTCGCTGAGGCCTCAGGCAACGTTCGGTCCCACGCCCTGGCCTGCCTTCATCTGGGCCGGCTGCTCGCCTATCTGGACCAACAGACCGAAGCCCTTACCATGCTCACGACGGGCAAGGAAGAAGTGGAACGGCTGGGGGACACCGACATCCTCAAGGCGGCCGCTGAATTCCTCGGCCTCTACTTCATGATGCAGGGTCGATTCACAGAGGCCTTGATTCACTTCGAAAGGGCGGAAGAGCAATTCAGACAGGAGGGAGACCGACTGCTCGTCTACCCGATGATCCTCTGGAGCCTCGGCATCACCCTGTTCGCGGCAGGACAGGTGCCCAGGGCCCTCGGCTTTTTTCAGGGGTACTGGCGATCCGCCAGGGACATGGGCCTGCCCGCAGTGGCCTCCATCGCAAGGGCCATCCTTGGATTCTCGCTGGCTGTGGCCCGAAAGCGCCGGGAGGCGCTCTTCCATCTGAACGCTTCCCTGGATGAAGCGCATGAGGGCCGCTACGCCTATTCGCTGTTCATAGCCAGGGCCGGTCTGGCAATTCAGTGTTACCACGATGGAGATCTGCAGAAGGCATTCGAGCTGCTTCGATCGGCCGTCGTGGAGGGGCACAAAGCGACCTCCGCACTCGTCATGCTGCACGTTTACCTCCTCGACGTGCTCGCTTCACTTCATGAACACGGCTTCGAGCCCGTAACCGAGGGTTGGGAGTACCGAGAACAGCTGGAACTCTTCCTCAAAGAGCCGAGTCTCCCTCGACGGGGTATCGCGCTCAGATTGCGGGCCCAGGACAAGCTGCGTTCCGGCATGAACGCTGTCCAGGTGATGGAGGACCTATCCGTCAGTCAGGACTACCTTGAGCGCGCCGGGGCCACGTTTCCGCTGAACGACACCCTGCTGACCATGGCACGGCTCAACCTCCGGGAAGGGAACCTCGATGAGGCGCGCGCCCTTGCTCAGAAGGCATGGATTCAATTACGAGGGATGGGGCTCGAGTTGGAGTATGTCCCGGAAGAATTGCGGTTCATGCTCGAGGAGGAGGACGCATGGCGAACGGAAAGAGACTCTGCACAGATCCTGGTGGATCATTACTTTGACTTCCTGCATGCCCTGGATGCCGCTGCAGATGAGGAAGAACTCTTCCATCGGGCGGTACGTCGGCTGAGCGAGATCCTGGGGGCCGAACGAGGGGCCCTCTTCTGGACCCCCCCCCATGGGAGTGCGGACACCCTGGACCTCAGGGCGGGACACAACTTCACCAGGCGAGAGATGCATTCAGCGGCCTTCCAGCCGAGCCTGGCAATCATCAGGAATGCTTTCGAGGAGAACCGGTACATCCGGACGCGGCCGGAAGCCCCTGAATCCGCATCCCTAGACGAAGAGATCAAAGGTCTGCTCTGCGTTCCGATTCAGGTAGGACCCGACGTGAGAGGGGTGCTCTATTATGACAATTCCTACGTGAGTGTGAACTTCGACTTCCTGCCCCCCCTGTGGACACCCCTCCTCGTCAGCCACACGAACAACTACATCGGCCACATCCTCGAGCTCATTCAATTGCGGGAAGAAACGAGCAGGCTCGTCGCGGACAAATCGATCCAGCTGGAACGTCTGGGAGGTGACCCGATCCTGGCGCAGGCACCCATCATGCTCAAGGTGCTCGATCAGGCGGAAAAGGCGGCCCGCTCGGAAGCCACGCTCCTGGTGACGGGCGAAACCGGCACAGGCAAGGAACTCCTGGTGAGCCGGATCCACAGGCAGAGCCAACGGGCGGACGGGCCGTTCATCGTGGTCGACGCGACGACCATACCGGAGAACCTGGTGGAGAGCGAGCTATTCGGCCACGAGAAAGGGGCCTATACAGGGGCCGACAGAAGGAAGAGAGGCCGTATCGAGCTGGCTCACGAAGGCACGCTCTTCATCGACGAGATCGGTGAACTGCCCTTGCCGGTACAGGCAAAACTCCTGAGGGCCCTGGAAGGAAAGACCTTCTACCGCCTCGGAGGAACGCAGCCGGTGAAGTCCGACTTCCGGCTCGTAGCCGCTACGAATCGCCGACTCTCGGATGAAGTGGCAGCGGGACGCTTTCGGCAGGATCTCTACTATCGACTCAATGTCATTCCTGTCTCTCTTCCACCCCTGCGAGACCGACCGGATGACATCATCCTGTTGGCCCGGAACTTCTTCCGCCACTACTGCAACCGATACGGACGCGGGGGGCTCGAGCTCACCCGACAGGATGAAGACAAACTGACTACTTATCCCTGGTTCGGCAACGTCAGGGAATTGAAGAACGTCATCGAGCGGGCGGTAACCTTGTCGAGCGGAAAGAAACTCATCCTTGATCTGCCCATAGGACAGACCTCGCCCGAAAAACAGTCTTTTCCGGACACGCCCACCATGGACGAGCTTCAGCGCCGCTACATCCAACATGTGCTCGAAAAGACAGGCGGCCGGATCTACGGACCTGACGGCGCCGCGGAGATCCTTGGCATGAAGAGGTCAACGTTGTATACAAGGATGTACAAACTCGGAATACGCCCATGAACAGACCAGGAGAGACACATGAAGAACCTCAAAGACAAAGTGGCGGTCGTTACCGGGGCGGGGAGTGGCATTGGGCAGGCAACAGCCATTGCACTGGCGAGAGAGGGCTGCCACTTGGCGCTGGCCGATATCCATCAGCCGGGGATCGAGGCCACTGCGGGCGACGTTGACGGATCAGGGGGCAAGGTCTCTCAACACAAAGTTGATGTGGCCAGCAGGGAGGAGATGGAGCGGTTTGTCGAGGAGGTGATCGCACACCATGATCGCGTGCACATCATTGTGAACAATGCAGGCGTGAGCGTTTTCGCCGACTTCATCGAACAAAGCATCGAAGATATAGAATGGGTGCTGGGAATCAACCTGTGGGGCGTCATCTACGGCTGCAAGTTTTTTCTCCCCCACTTGGTGAAGGAACAGGAAGCCCACATTGTGAATATCTCCAGCTCCGCCGGTTTCTTCCCGACACCGAAGATGTCCGGCTATACAACTTCCAAGTTCGCTGTCCGGGGATTGAGTGAGACCATTCGGACAGAGCTGGCCAAGCACAATGTGGGCGTCACATCCGTACACCCGGGGGTGATCAAGACCAATATTCCTCATGCAACGAAGTACCAGGAAAAGGACAGGAAGAAACAGGAAGCTGGGGCGGCTTTCTTTTCCAGGTTCGGTCACTCCCCGGAAAAAGCGGCCCACAAGATCGTCAAGGGGATCAAGAACAACTCGCAGCGCGTTCTCATCGGGCCGGAAGCCTACGCGTTCGACATGCTGAAACGGGTCTTCCCTGTTGGCAGTGACTACCTGAACGGGAAGATGTCAAAGATGGTTGAGATGGAAGAATAGAATCAAGTCGTTGTTGACGACGCGTGCCTCCTCAAAAAGCTAACACCCTGACCCGGAAATGTGGTATGGTTTCCGCATCCCTCAGGCCAAATGGGCACACGGACCACCCGAAAGAGAAGGGGGGGGCACATGAGAAAGGATCTCTTGAGTACAGAAGTTGTCATCCTGACGCTTGTCGCCTGTATTGTTGCGCTGTTTGGGTGCGAGGTCTCAACATCGAGCGTGAGCGAGCCTTCTTCCGAAGGGTTCTATGAGACAGATCCGGCAACAGGGTTGGCTGCAATCCCTTTTGTTGGCAATTTCTGGACTCATCAGGGAAGCGCCGCGGTCGAACAAAACACCATAACCGTGCACATGCTAAAACCGGGAGGCTGGCCCACAGACCCACCCATCTATGATTACCCTGGAACCAACGACTACGGATTCTCTATCCTGCCTTTGTCGGCAGGGGCATTCGAGTACACCGTAACGGGAACAATGTCCCTCCCCCAGGGCCATTACAGGATCGACACGCACTGTTGGCCGGAGGGGTATCCTATGCCCGGGACCTCCTACCTCTCTATCAACGGGCGAGATTCCGTCAGCTTCACGGTCGTCAGTGGCTTTGACCCTCAGAACTACCTCGGTGGAACGCAGACTTTCCATTTTATGCCGACCATTAACGGAACCTGCTTCTGGTTGAGTGGCCTTGGCACTGTCGGAATGACCTTCGAGCTCTTTGTCGCAGTGATCATGCAGGAAATGATTGACGCAGTACCGGTGAATTTCCCCGGTTGGAGTGAGCTGCCCGAGACCCTTGATCTGGTGACCGAGGACCCTCCGATCCCCCGAGTTTCCGCTGATCTGAGCCGGGGCACGGGCCGGATTGATGTTGACATCCCCGGCACGGTTGACGTTACGCTGAATGAAGAGGATTGGATGTACTTTGACCTGACATCAAACCCTGATCCTACCTTTGGAGGTGAGTATTATATCTGCGGCTACCGGTTCAACTTCAATACCGGGGCCCTGCTGCCGGTCGACACCGATTCGGCTGATCTGGAACTCCCCTTCGTCAACATGGCCTTGAAGGTGGCCGAAATCGTTGAGGGTGTCACAGGCGACTGTACTCTGAGAACAGCCTCCTCTCTACAAGAGATGGACACCCCCTTTGATGCCAAAGACTCCTGTTTGTGTACCGCCTACTACATCTCGGATTGACATGCAGGCTTTCGAGAAGCAGCTGTTCCGCTAGAAGGCCACCACCACGACACCGGGCGTGTTGTTCTTGCCTTCCTCGGTTTCGGTCCAGACGGAGAGCTCCGCCAGCTTCTCGCCGCCTTCTTCCCATTTGCGCTCGACCGTGCCCTTGCAGGTGATTTCCTTGTCCGGGAAATCCATGCCTCGGTACTGGCAGGAGATCTTCTTGATGCGACCGTTGTGGCCCAGCCAGTTGGATACGCACTCACCCAGGGTCGCGTACTTGAACCTGCCGTGGACGATGATCGAACCGATGGCCTGAGACTGGAAGAAGTTGTAGTCGTGGTGCAACGGGTTGAAGTCCCCGGAGCCCGCCGCATACTTCACCAGTTGGCTCACGCCCGGTTTCTTCTTCAGTTCCGGCAGGGTGTCCCCTTCTTTTATGCTTTCCCATGTAACGGACATATTTCGTGCCTCCGATTCTAGTAGTGAATGACCTGTGAGCGCTGCTTGGCAACAACCTTGCCGTCCTGGTTGGTGTAGGTGGCCTCCAGGGCAATGATCAACATGGTCCCCAGAGCCTTGGTTTCCTTGGTGAAAAGACCCGCGAGACTGTTGACACAGGTGAGGGTGTCACCGGCACAAATGGTATCGAAATACTCGGTCTCGGTCCCTCCATCCAGCAGACCCGCCAATCCATGTTCAATCGTTGGGGCCGCATCCGGAGGAAAGGGGAGGAACTCATCGCTCTTTCCAGGGATGAAGATCGGGGTGCCCAGGTAGGTCGGGGGGGCAGGAAGGTCACGATAACCCGCCTTCTTCGCCTCGTCCACGTCATAGTAAACGAGATCGGTATATCCCACGCCCCTGGCAAAGGCACGAACACTGGTTCGGGTTATTTCGTATTCCCATGGTTGGGAGGTCCAACCGACTTGCGACTGCATTTCCTCAGTAATTTCAAAATTCTCAGCCATACGAACACGCCTCCTTTGAGCTGTTAACCTTTGTACATGTGGTTCAAGACTGACTGCCCGACGAAACGCACACCCGACTCCTGGCGCTCAGGGTTCCGGCTGCGAAGAGAAATAGAATAGAGGCTAAGGCGAAGCCGTGTCAAGACCGGGAGCGGCCACAAAGGCGTTCTACCCCGCCTTCTGGCCCCGGGATATGAGGTTCTCTACGTATCAAACAAGGAAGAGCTTGCCTTTTCACGTAAAAATGTGATATACATTTTTACGTGAAACAAACGAGCGAGGGTCAGAATGATGGAGAAACAGAACGTTACCCTTTCCATTCCCAAGGATCTGTTGAAGCAGGCCAAAATCATGGCTGCAAGCCAAGACAAGTCTCTCAGTCAGTTCCTGAGGGAGTCGTTGGAAGAAAAGGTAAGAGAAAAGGCTGAGTACGGCAAGGCTCAGAAACGACAGTTGCGACTTCTCAAGAAAGGCCTGGATCTAGGGACGAAGGGTCGGGCGAGAACCCGAAGGGATGATCTCCATGCCAGACGATAAGGTATTCATCGACACGAACATCATGATCTATGCCTACGATGCAACTGCGGGAAGAAAGCACACCGTTGCATGCGATCTTTTGACGAGTCTCTGGGAATCCGGTCTGGGTGTCATAAGCACGCAGGTGCTTCAGGAGTTCTTTGTCAACGTTGTACAAAAGATAGAACGGCCGATAGACAAGAAATTGGCGAGAGAGATTGTTAGGGATTTCCTGAAATGGAATCTTGTCATCAACGATGGAGAGTCTATCCTCGAAGCAATCGATATCTGTGACCGATATGGGTATTCCTTTTGGGATGCGATGATCGTTGAAGCGGCTGTAAAAGGAGGGGCGACGGTCTTGATGACGGAAGATCTGCAACACGGCCAGATTATCCGCGACGTAAGAATTCACAACCCCTTTGACTGAAATGACCTTTCCCCACATGTGATGTACCAAGAGGAGATTCTGCGATGAGTGAAGGCAAGATGCTGAAACTGGAGCAGAAAGAGCATGTAGCGTACGTGACCTTGAATCGCCCTGAGAAACGAAACACCATGACGCTCGCCTTCTTTGGAGAGATGCAGGAGCTCTTCAAGAAGCTGGACCGAGACGAATCGGTTCGGGTGGTTGTCATCAAGGGGGCGGGCAAGTGTTTTACGGGTGGATTGGACCTCGCCGATGCAGCGACCATGTTCGTTGGGGAGGCAGGGGCTGCTCGAAGAGAGGAACTTCGGCTTTCTATCAAGGAGTTGCAGCAGGGCATGAATTGGGTTGAGAAGTGCCGAAAACCCGTCATTGCGGCGGTGCATGGATTCTGTATTGGCGGCGGGATCGACCTGCTGGCGGCCTCGGACATCCGTATCGCGGCGAAGGACGCCGTATTCAGCATTCGAGAGACAAGAGTAGCCATTATTGCGGATGTGGGCACCCTCCAACGACTCCCCCACATTATCGGGCACGGTTGGACCAGGGAACTGGCCCTCACAGGCCGCGACTTCACGGCCGAAGAAGCGCTGAACATGGGCTTGATCACACGAGTGTGTGGGGACAAGGAAGCCCTGTTCGAGGAGGCGGACAAGCTGGCCGATCAGATCGCAGGTCTGTCGCCCCTGGCTGTTCAGGGCACAAAGGACGTGATCAATTACAGCCGCGATAATGGAATCTATCCGGGCCTGGACTATGTAGCGCAGAAGAATGCCAGTGCACTCATCTCCGAAGATGTTATCGAAGCTGCTGCCGCTTTCATGGAAAAGAGACCGCCCGTATTCAAGGGAAATTGAGGAGAAGAAGATGAAGAAGGCAGCGTTGATAAGCCTCCTCGCCGTGATGATCCTCGCCTCGTGCGGCGATGACGACGGCACACCGCCTACGCAACCCGCAGGGGACTACCAGGCATCCGTCACACGCACGACATACGGCATCCCACACATCAAGGCCTCAGACTACGGGAGCCTCGGCTACGGCTACGGTTACGCCTTTGCCCAGGACAATCTGTGCACCATGATGGAGGACCTGGTCGCCATCCGTGGGGAGCGCTCCAAGTACTGGGGGGGCGATGGCACGTACGCGATTCGTCCGGCCGACATCACCCCCAACAACGTTGACAGCGACTTCTTCTGGAAGTTCATGGCGGACGCGGATGCTGTCCAGCGCTTTCGCAACGCATCAGCACCTCAGGTGCGGCAGCTCGTCCATGGTTACGTGGATGGCTTCAACCGCTACATCACGGAGTTGCAGGTCGGCGAACACCCCGGAGAACAGGCCGCCTGCGCGGAAGAGCCTTATCTGCAGCCCATCTCGGACGACGACATGTACAGGCGCTTCATCCGTCTGGCAGTGCTGGCCAGTTCCGGGGCGCTGGTCACAGAGATCGCCACGGCTGCACCCCCATCCCTGGGTACGGCCGCCCCCCCTGACGATCCTGCCGGGCAGATCGAGGCGCTCGAGAAACTCGCCCCAACGGAGTTGCCCTTGAAGCGTCTGCGGGACAAGGCCTTTGGCAGCAATATGTACGCCCTCGGTCCGGACGCCACGGGCGGCGAGCCGATTGTTTTCGGCAACCCGCACTTCCCGTGGACCGGCACCGAGCGGTTCTATTTCGCACACGTTACCCTGCCGGGCACCATCGACATTGCGGGTGTCTCCCTGTTCGGGGCGCCCGTCGTGATGATCGGGTTCAATGACCACCTGGCGTGGAGCCATACGGTCTCGACGGCATCCCGGTTCACGTTCTACAAGCTTTCGGTAAACCCGGCAAACCCGACGCAGTACATGTACGACGGTCAGTTGCAGAACATGACACCGGTTCCGCTGTCCGTGGAAGTCCTGAACGCCGACGGTTCGATCATCGTGAGACAACGCACACTGTACCGATCCCACTATGGGCCGATGCTCGTCTTCAAGGTCGGCCGCATCCCCGTGCTGGGCTGGACCGGAACCACAGCCTTTACGCTGAGGGACGCAAATTTCGAGAATGTCCGTGTGATGAACCAGTTCTTCGAGTGGAACCGGGCGGAGAGCCTCGACCAGTTCAAGGACCTCCACGCGAGCGTCCTTGGAATCCCGTGGGTGAACACCGTCGCCTCCGGGCCCGGCGGCGACGCCTACTACGGTGACGTTAGTGTCGTGCCGAACGTAACGGACGCTCAGGCGGAGGCATGCGCGGTGCCGCTCTATAGCGACCTCATCGGCCTCCTCGTTCCCGGTCTTCCTGTCATGGACGGCAGCCGTTCGGAGTGCGAGTGGGGGACCGACCCGGACGCACCGGCACCGGGCATTTTCGGCCCCGGCAATCTTCCGATCCTGGAACGTGATGACTGGGTATCCAACATGAACGACAGCTACTGGCTCACGAACCCGGCGCAGCCCGTCACTGGATACAACCGCATCATCGGTCCGGAAGGAACGGAGCGATCACTGCGCACCCGCAAAGGCATCCTGCAGATCCAACAGCGGCTCGACGGCTCCGATGGCCTCGGCGGGGCCAACCTGTTCACCCCTGCAAACCTGAAGCAGATCGTGCTGTCCTCCCAAATCTATTCTGGCGATCTGGCGCAGGCCTCGGTCCTGAGCGACCTGTGCCCAAGGGCAGGAATCTATGACACGGAAACCGCCTGCAGCGCAATTCAACAGTGGGACGGCACGGCAGCGCTGCGTTCGGTCGGCTTTCCCGTGTGGAAGGAATTCTGGGACAATCTCGCAAGACTGCCCTTCAACCACTGGGTTGTTCCCTTCAACCCTAACGACCCGGTAAACACACCGAGGGGTCTGAAGACTTCGTCGTTGTGGGTCCAAATGGCGTTGTATGATGCGCAAACCAGGATCGAGAACGCAGGGTTGTCACTTGCCGCGCAACTGAGCGAGCAGCAACATTCCGGGGTCAATGATGAGACGATTCCGATCTTCGGCTCTACGGGTTCGATCGGCGCGTTTACGATCGCGGAAGATTCAACTCAAGCGCAGAATCCGGACACGCTGGGGCCGGAGGGTTACCGGATCGACTTCGGCAACAGCTATATCCAGGTCGTGACGTGGGACAGCGACGGTGTTCATGCAGAGGGGTTCCTCACCTATTCCCAGTCCACGGATCCGGCGAACCCCCATTACGCCGATTTCACAGAGGCGTATTCAGAGCGGCGCTGGCACCGGTTCCCGTTTCACCCCGACGAGATTGCCGCCGCGCAGGAGAGTCAGATTACACTGGAAGGCCCGCGACCACAGATCGGCCGCTGAGGCCAAGGATCCAAATCACAGACTTCATTCAAGCACTTCTTTGAGTGGTGATCCTTGCGCGGAGCCCGGTGATGTCATTCCCAGAAAAGCAGACATCGTTGGCGCAACATCGACGGGATGGACGAGCCGATGAACGGTCCTGGGCTCTATTCCCGGGCCCATGAAGAAGATCGGTACATGCGTGTCATACCGCCAGGGTGAGCCGTGCATGGCTGTGACGGGCCCCTTGTCGAACAGGAACCAGTACGGCTCCTGAATGACGTAAATATCTCCGGAGCGGGTAAGGTGGTGATTGCGCCGGACCTGGTCCACCAGCGGATTCGTGTGCTTTGTTGAAAGGCCGGTGGTCGGCACCGCGAGCGAAATGCCGTCAAGAGCCGTCACCGAATCCGCAACCGCCTGTTCCACCTTGGTCCTGTCAAGCCCGGCCTTCGCAATCTTCGCATCATTGAGATAGACGTAGGGTCGATAGAAGAACCGGACGATTTCCTCCACACCGAACTCCTGCCCGGCCTTGTTGGCTGCTGCAACGATTTCATCCGGATCGAGACGGCCCGCCCTGTACCCCAGCCCAGTCATGTACTCCGGCATTTCCGCCATACCGTGATCCGCAGACAAGACGATCAACGTATGTTTGAGTCCAACCCTCTCTTCGATGAACTCGAAGAGATCAACCAGAGTGCGGTCCAGTTGTACGATTACGTCTTCGTTCTCGAGACTGGACGGGCCGAAAAAGTGGTTGACCGCATCAACCGCCGAAAAACTGACGGAAAGATAGTCCGGAAACTTGTCCTTCCCTATCTGTTCATTGATGATAAGCGCTTTGGAGAAATCGAGCAGGAGCTGGTCGCCCACCGGACTGACAAGAATCCGGGTGTTGAAAAGCCCATCTTCTGCCTGTCCGAAGGGATGGGGGAATACGCGCCCGTATCCCTTCAGGTCGGCTTCATAAGGGCGATCATCCTGGTCGGCCAGAAGGTAGGTCGAAGGGTCGTTCAACAAGGCCCATGACTTGCCGGAAAACCCCTCGGCCCGGCGTTGGGCGTTCCAGTCTCTGACCCACTCAGGATAGGCTTCGTAGTAGTAAGTGCTGGAAACAAAGTCACCGGTGTTGGTGGAGAACCAGAAGGCCTTTCCGACATGCCCTGCCATGGACACTGCGGCGCGGTCCTTCCCGGACACACCGAACACCTTCGACCGCCCCCCATAATAGGCCGCAAGCCCATCGCTGAACGTCGGAGTCAGAATCACGGCCGGTGATCGGCCCTGTGTTCGTGATTTCTTCTGAGCCGGGTCTACCTGCTCTCCCTGTTGTTCGTTTTCCCTGGTCGGAAGGAGCGGATGATCCGGGTCTTCGATGTTGTAGGCCAGTTCACCGGCGTCGTGGTCGAACCAGACATTTCCGACCATGCCGTGCTGAGAAGGAAACGTGCCGGTCGCAAGGATCGTATGCCCCACAATGGTCTCGGTATTCGCATGCTGGTAGTGTGCGTTGGCGTAATATGCGCCCTTTTCCAGAAGGATCTCAAATCCACCCTTGCCGAAGCCTTTCCTGTATCGGTCAAGCAGATCCGCTCTCAATCCGTCAACGGTAACCTGCAACACCAATCTGACATCATCTCGGGTCTGCGCCTGCACATCTGCCGGACTCCCGGCTGATAGCAGGACAAAGACAGCACAGAATACGTGCAACAAATGGTGGAATCGACGCCTCTTTTTCATGTATGCATCACTCCCGTCTTCAAAGAGGTGCAGTGGTATTCAATGGGTTCGTCTCTCCCGTCCTGTTTCTTCAGAAATAGACACTCACGCCCAGATACGGGCCGTGCTGGGTCGTGTCATACCCGAATGCGTCCGTACCGCTTCCGGTCATGTAGTCGATCTGATAAACCCGGTAACCCACCTTGAAGGACGCTCTTTGCCACGGCCGGTAATCCGCCCCAGCAAGGAAGTCCCACTGAAGGTCCGAACCTTCTCCTATCCCGAACCCACTGACACTACCCCTCAACGCGAAGGAGAGTTCATCGAGAACCTGCATCCACAAGCGCCCGCCGATCATCAACTCGGCCCAGGTCTTCTCATCGCCCAGCGTCCGGCTTCGGCCGGGGAGGATCGGTCCCTGCGGCTCGATCGTCACGTCGATCTTCTGCTTCAAATAGACGACTCGGGCCCCGAGAAAGGGCTCAAAATATAGTGCCGGCAGCGCTCGGCCTTGCCTGACAGGCCTTTGCAGAACGCGATAGGCAGCCGCAATGTCAAAGACCGCTTGCTGGATGTCAACATCGTCTATATTGATGTCGAGAACCGGACCCGGGAGAGGGACGGCTTTGTTGCTCATATTGACCTTCATCCACATAGCATCGCCGATGAACCCAAACCTGCCTTTCCACGCCTCAAAACGGCCCGAGAGTGCGAAGACATCAAACATGTCGACAAGTTCTTTGAGGGTGAGCTCCAGGTCTGCGCTTTTTCCGGCCACCGTGGAGGTGATATCTGACCGGGCGGGCAACCAGACATAAGGGGTCACCACGAAGTCCCAACCCCCGTCTGAGCCAGGAGGCCCGTAGGCATGTGCAGGCGGAGACAAGGTGGTCAAAACCAGTAAGACAAAACCCAACAACACTACTCTCCGCATTTAGAAGCTCCCTCTTCTTGAATTCGAACGGGTTGTCAGGGCACGAAACTGAACGTCTTACTTGCCCGTCGGAGGCTTCATCCACGCAGCCATGGATTGCACCAGGGCCTTCGTTTCCGGACGGAGGTTTTCGATGCCGCCATAGGGCAGGCCGCGGCCCGGTTCACGGTCCGGATACTTGCCTTCTCTAATAGCTCACGCTGTATCCACGGCCCTCCAGGCAAGTTGCCTTGGCACGGTTGTAACCCTGGACATTGTTCTGATACTCCTGCTTTGCCGCCTCCTGTTGCGCTTGCTGCTCCTTTTCGGCACCCCGTTTCCTCATAGCGCCCCCTGCACCTCCCACCCCTGCGCCGACCGCCGCACCTTTCCCGGCGTCTCCGGCGATTGCACCACCCACGGCACCGAGAGCTGCTCCCCTGGCCGCCCCCCTAGCCACCTGGCCTTGCTGCTGGGATGACTGTGTCTGCGTAGTCGTTGAAGGCGGTTTGGTGGGGTCGAATCCGGTCTGCTGCACAACCCATGCGTGACACTCGTAGTTGTCTTTGTCCTGTTGTGCCTGGTCCTGGCCCTCCTTGGGGTAGACATACATGTCCGAGCCCTACGCCGTCGACACCACCGCCATGAACCCACCAAGAAACAGTACACACGCGAAGACAGCGCTGAATGCCGGAACCGATTCGTTGAGAGTTCTCGTTTTTCTTGAATTGCACATGGTTCCTCCTTCTCATCGCTGCCATTCTCGGGTTATTCTTGATCTGGGTTTACCGTCCCCAGTCCCCGACAGAATCGCTGCCCGGGAGATCGAACTCCAGGTACTCCTTGACGTCGAAGGGCATGTTCTCCATCTCCCGCTTGACCCGGTCTGCGATCTCCTTGGTCTCCGGACGAGCGTTGGACAGACCCGTGTACGGGATTCCATGCCCGTTCGGCATGTCCGGATACTTCTTCTTGAACAGTTCGTGCCGGGCGCGCATACGGTTGAACTGGCCCTGCGTGTGGATCAGCGGAACGAGATGGGGGTTGTCTTCTTTGGGATCCTGGTAGAGGTCGTAGTAGGCCTCGGGCATCCCGGATGCAGCCACGTCACCGGCGCCGATCCAGTGCCGCTTGTAACGCCCCTTGACGGTTGCGCCGAGTTCGTGGCCCGCGTATATGAAGACATAGTCACGCCGGCTGTGGCTGTCACCCTTGATCAGCAGCGCCGTCTGGTCCAGGCCATCAACGACCCGGTCGGTGGGGATGTGCTTCATGGCGCCGCCCAGTCGGGCAAAGGTCGTGTAGAGATCCGTCACATGGATGATGTCGCCGACGAGCTGACCCTGTTCAATCACACCCGGCCACCAGGCGAATGCGGGAACTCGAACGCCGCCTTCCGTGAAGTCGCCCTTGCCTCCGCGGTACATGATCTCTACCATGCCCCAGCCCGGCGGCGGACTGTGCACCATGGGACCGTTGTCGGCCATGGCGACAAACAGCGTGTTTTCGGCGATCCCGAGTTCCTTGAGCTCCTCCATCACCCGACCGACAAAGTCATCAAGTCTCACATACGCCCCGGCGACCTTACCCCCGCTCAAGGATTTCTTTGGTATTTCAGGCGCCAGGAAGTTCAGAAAATTCGGCCAGTAGGAGACGAAAAAGGGCTTGCCTTCCTTGGCGTTCTTTCGGATGAACTCGATGGTTCGCTTTTCCGATTCGGCATCCATCTTGTCGAAACACTCGTTCGATGTGCCGCACCATTCCTTGCCCTGCTCGCCCTTCCTGCCTTCGATGATCTGGACCCAGCCCTCGGGCACGAGCCCCGGCTTATCAAGATGATACGGATCGGGCGGGTAGATCTCGGGATGAAGGCCGAGAACGGCATTGACCGCATTACCCTGGGGGCTGTACAAAGAGGTGATCTGGTTCATGGGGGTGAACAACGCCTCATCAAACCCCTGGTTGTGCAAATAGCTCTCTTCGATGTCGCCCAGGTGACCTTTTCCGTAGAAGGCCGTCGCATAGCCGGCGTCGGACAACACCTCGGCGATGGTGACTTCCTCGGCCCGCAATCCTGAGTATTCGTGGGGCATGCCGACTACCCCCATGCCATGACGTACGGGATGCCGACCTGTCAAAACGGCAGCGCGGGTTGGAGTGCAAGACGGCTCGCTGTACATCCGCGTGAAGTTGATGCCTTCCGCAGCCATCCTGTTGATATTCGGCGTCTCATACCCCAGGTTCTTCTGGATCGCAGGGAAGCCGACCGCGCCGTACTGCTGGTCATCCCAGAGGATATAGATTATGTTGGGCGGCTGCCCATGTTTGTTCTTCAGATCAGCCAGTTTCTTGTCGATTTCCTGGTCTTCGGCGGCCCACTTCTCACTATTCTGGGCCTTCAGGATGTAATACTCGGCGTCGTGGACGATCTCCCCGTCCTTCTGGCTGCCGGCACAAGCCGCTGCCGCATAGCCGTAGCTTACAGCGAACAGTAGACACAGAATTATCGTCCTCACCAGTACGTCCTTCGACTCACGCATCTCGTGTCTCCCCTTCGTCCGTCCGTTTAGAAATCTTCGTTCTCTAATTCCGAAAATTCTTTCTGATTATAGATGCTTGGACGCTCAGACATGTTTCTCGATTCCCCAAAAGGGCTCGAAATCACAGGTGTCACCTGTATCCGGATGTTCCACGCTGTCCCGAGGTCACCCGGCCGGACAAGCGAATACTGAGGTTCGAGCCTCAGCTTGATAGGCGTTTTGCCCCACCGGACGGTCTTGGTGATGCCGACACCGATTGGAAAAGTGAGCCGATTGCCGCTGTCGGCCTCTCAGTCGATGCTGATCGTCGGGCCCATGCCGATGGACCAAGCGCCGGGAATCCGCCTTCGCATCACGTACTGGATGTCGGTCTGACTGGTGTCCGCCCGGTCGTCGTCGCCGGCGTATGACCACCAGTGCTGGGTCAACGTCCCTAACGTCCATTTCTTGCCGAGATAGAAGAACAGGAATGCCGGCCCCGCCTGGTACTTCCCGGCCCCCAGGACGTCGTCCGTGGCAGTTGGAAACTTGAAGGTCGCACCCGCACCCCACACGACGCCGTCGGTCCTGTTCGGTCCGAGCACCGTAAAGAGTTGAATGTCCCCGAAACCGGTCGTGTGTGAGCTTACTCCATCCTGACCGTCAATCACCGGGCTTGTTACAAGGGGGAAGACAGGGCGCGCGATGAACACCTTGTCCCGACCAACAGGAACGGGCAGGGCCGGCTGGAAGAAGACCGTATCTGCCACTTCAGTACCGTCAAGTACATCGCCTTTAAGGAGGCTCAGGTTCTCTTTGTAAGGCATCAATATTCAAGACTATTGACCCAGGTGCGGGTCCATGTCCGGGTCAAAGGGCAGCTGATCGAGATGCTCGACATACTCCAGCGGATCGAAAGGCAGATTCTTCAGATCCATCTTTGGCCGAGCGAGGTCCTTGATCTCTGGAGAGGCGTTCTCGATCCCGGTCCAGGGGATGCCGTGGACCTCCTTTGCGTCCGGGTACTTCTTCTTCCACAGTTCGTGCCGCAGTCTCATCCTGTTGAAGGGGCTCTTCAGGTGGATCAGGTTTGCGAGCATGGGTGACTTCTCGCGAGGATCGGGTGGCAGGAAGTAGAACGCTGCAGGAATACCGCTGGCTTCACCGACCGGATCCGGTGAGATCCAGTGCCTCTTGAAGTTCCCCTTCACCGTTGCACCCAGCCGGGGGCCGGCATAGATGAATACGTGGTCGCGGCGGCTATGCGTGTCGCCGTTCATCAGCAGGGCCGTCTGGTCGATGCCATCGATGATACGGTCCGTGGGGATGTATTCCAGGGCACCTGCCAGGCGGGCAAAGGTGGTGAACAGATCGACCTCGTGGATGATGTCGCCCACGACTTGTCCAGGCTTGATCACACCCGGCCACCAAGCTTGAGCCGGCACGCGCACGCCGCCCTCGAGGAAATCGCCCTTGCCGCCGCGGAAAATGGTCTCGGCAAACCCGCCGCCCGGAGGTGGATTGTGGGCCATGGGCCCATTGTCGGCCATCGCAATGATCAGGGTGTTCTCGGCAATCTCGAGTTCCTCGAGCTTGTCCATCAACTTCCCTATGAAAGGATCGATGTTGCACTCCAGACCGGCCTGCAGATTACTTCTGGAGATCGAGCATTTCTTCATGTTGGGAAGGAAGCTGTTGAGCATCGGCCAGTTGGCGACGTAGAACGGCTTATCGTCCTTGGCGTTTCGCTCGATGAACTCAAGCGTTCTCCGCTGCGCTTCCGGATCGATCTTCATGTAGTTCTCGTGGGAGTTGTCGCCCCATTGGCGTGCCTTTCCACCCTTCTTGGCTTCAGCGACCTGCACCCAGTCTTTGGTGACAAACGTGTCGTCCAGCTTGTAGGGGTCCTGCGGAAGCATATCCTCGTACAACCCCATGGTTCCGTTTCCGATCTCACCGTTCCTGGTCCACAGCGAGAGGATCTGGTTGTATCCGGTGAAGAACGCCTCATCGAAACCCTGGTTATGGGGATAGCTCTCCTCCACATCGCCGAGGTGCCACTTGCCGTGAAACGCCGTCGCGTAGCCCGCCTCCGAGAGGACCTCAGCGATCGTCACCTCCTCATCCCGCATCCCGTGCATCTCGAGAAGCATGCCGATGTTGTACATGCCGCTGCGGATCGCGAGCCGGCCTGTGGCCGACGCGGCGCGACTCGGAGTGCAGCCGACTTCGGTGTACATGCGGGTGAAAAGGATTCCCTCTTCGGCCATGGTGTTCAGGTGGGGGGTGTGCAGCCCGCGAACCTTCTGAATCGCAGGAATTCCGACGTCCCCATAAGCCGTGTCATCCCACATGATATGGATCAAGTTGGGCGGCCTTCCGTGCTTCTTTCGCAACTTCTTCAGCCTTTTGTCCAGATCCTCGTCCTCGGCAGCCCATCGTTCTCCATTCTGAGCGTGCAGAATGTAGTACTCGGCGTCGTGGACGATCTCCCCGCCCTTCTTGTCCCCTGCACAGGCCGCTACGGCCCAACCGCTGCTCACGACGAGCAGGATGCCCAAGGTCATAACCGTCAATCGAAACATGTCTGCTCTCCTTTGGGTGAAACTCAAATACAGAAATACAGGGGTCAAACCTACACATTTGACAGAATCGCCGGACATGCCGGCTTGAGCGGGTTTTTTGTCAAATGTGTAGGTTTGACCCCTTT
>Ga0180434_10001465_pt1 | contig 33641 bp, 24 predicted proteins | sample SS_ome_7_FD_132453 | JGI IMG/M metagenome (GOLD analysis project Ga0180434, IMG submission 132453) | Hypersaline lake sediment archaeal communities from the Salton Sea, California, USA - SS_1_D_2 metaG | ecosystem: Environmental > Aquatic > Non-marine Saline and Alkaline > Hypersaline >... | reverse complement strand
GAGGCTACGCACGCTCCGTAGACCCACGGTCGATCCGTTTTGACGGCGACATCGTTGATCAAGAAGCGGGTCTCGAAATTGTCGGTGCCATCGAGCAACAAATAGGCCTCTTTACACAGATGTTCTATATTGCGGTGGGTCGCGTCGGTGACGACGGCTTCGATGGTTACGCTGGAGTTGATGCGTTCAAGTCGGCGTCGTGCGGCTTCGGCTTTGGGAAGGTTGGCGGCGATATCGTCCTCGGTGAACAAGGTTTGTCGCTGTAAGTTGTTGAGTTCAAGATAATCGCGATCGACGATGCGCAAGAAGCCCACACCTGCCCGCACCAGCGTGTTGGCCAATACGGAACCCAGCGCACCACACCCAATTAGCGTGACGCGTGATGCTAGAAGTTTGCGCTGACCTTCCTGGCCGATGGGTTGGAAAAGTATTTGCCTGGAATACCTCGCCAACTCTTGGTCCTGTTCGATGGTTTCAACTTCTTCGTTCATGTCCTTCGTTGCGGTTACGCGTCCTTTCCCGTCTTGTTTTCTTCCTCGGGCTTGTCACGGCCGAACTCGGCAAGGGAGCCCTCCGGCACATGATCGGTTTTTGTTTCGGAGGGCGTGCTGGCTGAATCGTCCTGGGCGGCATCGTCCAACATGTGTTCCAATGTGGCAGATGCCGACGGCGCGGTGTTGCTGGCTGCCATGGGACCAATCAGTCGATGGGTTGCCCACGCATTTCGGGCGGAATTCAGCGACATCAAACCAAACAACAATACAATCGCACCCATGAAATCCGACGTCACCCAGATGCCGCCGCCGATCACAAATACAAGGCCGACGGCACCGCTCACCACGGTATCGGTCAAGGGCGCATATCGCCAAGGGATCAGTGCAAGCAAGCCAACCGCCAAGAGACACGTACCGCCGAGCCGAAACGCCCAAGCCACTGTCTTGACGGCTGTCACGAACAAAGGGGAAGAGTCCAGGCTGAAAACAAGGTTCCTGAGAACAAAGAAACCCACGACCAAGAAAATAGCTGCCTCGATCAAAGCTGAGGCTGCGCTGGCGCGAACAAGCGGACGCCAATCGCGGTAATGGGCCGGTTCGGTTCCTGTTGCTTCAGCCATTGTCACACCTCCGCCATAACGCTGAACCCTGGACGGCACCGACATCAAGGGACCGTCCTGTGCTAAGAGACGTTCGCTCTTGGGCCTGTTCCTCGTTCACGTGTCATCGAAGCATCACGCTGGCCACTTATTGACTATATTCGGTTATCCCCTCCAAAGCGATACGACGCAGGCCGACGCTCATCAAAGATGTCGGTGCGGGGTGCAACGCGCTTGTTGGCGGACTGTGCAAGGTCGATCTCCGCAATGACGGCGGTCGGTTGATCCTGCTTTGTTTGGGTCACCAGCTTACCATCCGGTTCGATGATAAGGGCTGAACGTTGGTTTACCCCTATCACGAACACCCGGTTTTCTGCTGCCCGCGTCTGAAGGATAGGTAGATCGTCTGGCCCGTCGAAGTAGAACAGCAGCTCGGCGCCGTCCAGCGCCAACACCCGTGAAGCGGCGAAAGACCTGACGCTCTCGCCGACCACACAACCAACGCGGGCTGGGCCTACCTCGAACACGTTCGGACAGGTTGGAAACCCCACGGCGTGGATGCCAAACTGTTTGGCCATCGTGGTCAACTGCTGGACCTGCGACGGTTGAACAAGGTTCGTCACGAACAGGTCAACGTTTTGATGACGCAACGACTCAAGAAACGACGTAGCTGCCTCTTTGGTGAGATCATTGCCAATGACCCCTGTTGGCGCTGCGGCCAGCCTTATTTTCCGATTCGACGCTGTCGCGGGTCGCGTTGCGGGTTGCGTCAAGCGTAACCTCGATTGGTGCACGTCGCTAACGGACAGGCTCGGAGGCGGCGACAGGTCGATTTCTGCGGTGACGACGGCATCGGCATTCGTCGGCGCGTTGGCCGCCAAGGAACCATCGGCACGAATGATTCGGCTCTGCCCGACGTAGCCCGCCGCTCCCAACTCCAAACCCCACTTGTCGGCACAGACAAACGGGACCGCAAACTCGCGTGCCCGCGCCTCCATCATGAATTCAACCTGGGGATTGGCATATTGGCCCGGCTGGCGGGCGTGATTCACCCAGCAGGTGGGAACGGCGATCAACTCCGCTCCATCGGCGATCAGCGTGGCGAGAATCTCCGGTATCCGCGTCTCCGCACAAATCGCCATCCCGATACGACCTAATCGCGTGTCAAATGCCTGAATGGTATCGCCCGGGACAAACCAATCACGATCGACATTCCAAAGAAACTGCTTGCGCGACCGGCCGATCTCACGACCGGTATCGTCGATCAGCACCGCGCTGTTGTGTAGCACCCGCTGATTATCTTCAACGATTCCGGAAATGATGTGCATGCGATGGCACTTGGCCCGTTCACAGAGCCACTCGACAAAGGCAGCGCTCGACAGGTGATCCCCTGCCCGGTAGGACTGGACCGACCCCAACAAATAAGCCGGATACGCGCACTCGGGCAGTACGAGCAGATCCACTTGCTGAGCGGCCGCTTGCTGAACCACCTGTTCCAGGTCGGCAAGCGTTGCCGACGCTTCATTCATGAGCCGGGCCTGGATTTGTCCGGCCGCCACTTTGATTGTCCGATGAATACCAGCCACGATACCGTGATCCTAGGTAGCTAGGCAGCAACTCGCAATGCTCCCGTTGATAACAATTGACGAATTCCGACTTTGAAACGGGCCATGAACTTTCTATAATCCGAACGGAGAACCAATCCTGACAGGAACTCGTGACTCCGGATGGACCATGCCTGAACCTGACTACTATGACGTTTTGGGTGTTCCGCGCCATGCCACGGCGGAGGAGATCAAACGCGCGTACCGTAAGCTTGCTAAACAGCACCATCCGGACCGGAATCGTAACGATCAAGGGGCTGAGGCCCGCTTCAAAGAGGTCCAAGCCGCCTACGATATTCTCGGTGACTCGCAAAAACGGCAAGCCTACGATCAGTTCGGCCCCGCCGGCGTGGGCGCGGGTCCTGCTTACCACGGGTGGCGGTCGGGTACGGGCGGGGGCCCTCACGTCTATACGTGGAAATCCGGTGGCGGACCTGATATTCCCATCGAGGATCTCGACGATCTTTTCGGCGCGTTCGCCGGTGGCGGGCCTGGCGCTGGCGGCAGCATCTTCGACCATTTTGCTACTGGGGCTGGCGGGGGACAACGCGATCATCGTCGGGCAAGAGCGGGCGGCCCAGCCCGAGCGGAAACGGTGCCCGATAACGACATCGAGCACAAAGCGACGCTAACGTTTGAGCAGGCGGTTCATGGCAGTACGTTGAACCTGCGTCTTGGTCAAGCGGGCACGCGGGGTCAAACGGTCTCGGTGAAAATCCCGCCGGGTGTTGCCGACGGGCAGCGGATCCGGGTCCGGGGCAAGGGTAAGCCGGGCCGACTCGGCTCGCCGGCGGGGGATCTCTATATCATTTGCGAGGTCCAGCCACACCGCTTTTTCCGGCGCGATAACAACGACATCTACGTGGATTTGCCGCTGACGATTAGCGAAGCTGCGCTGGGTACCAAGCTAGAAATTCCCACCTTGGACGGCCCGACTGTGCTGACGATTCCCCCAAGTACGCCCAGTGGCGCCAAGCTTCGCCTAAAAAACAAGGGCATTCAGCCTCCCAGTAGGAAAGAACGGGGCCATCAGTATGTTGTGGTGCAGATCGTCCCGCCAAAATCGCCCACGCCTCGCGAAAAAGAGCTGCTGGAAGAACTTCGTGACGCTACCCAAGAGGCGCCACGAAAAAACCTCAACTGGTAAGACAAGATAGGCAAGATCGGTTTGTCTCGTATCCCGATTGGCGTGCGGGGTGAACAATTTGGTTTCTTCGATGTAGAATGCGTCACTTGAGCAACCGTAGAATGGCATGAGCTTTCCCATGCAAACCGTTTTCGCTACGTAGGAGCCATCATGGCCGGCGTCGAAGAAGCCCACCGTCAACGAATCGCCCTGGTTTTGTTACTGATCGGTACGGCGCTGCTTTTGGCCGGCGTCGCCATGGTCCTCCAGCACCAAAACACGCTCCATACTCCCCAGGCTAAGAGCGTAACTTCGCAAGCGCCGGAGGCGAAGCTGCGTGTTGCCCAAATACTGAAGGAATCGCTGTTTGCCTTACTGGTCCTGGTCATCATCTTTGGGACCGGCACTTTCGCTTTTTTGCGATGGAGCCGACGATTCCGACAGCGTCTGCTCCGCCGACCTCGTCCACCCACGCCAAGCGAAGACGTCTGGGCGATGCACCGCCTGCCCGACGAGCTCGGTCCGACGGGTGACATGGACCCGACCGAGCATGAGCCCGATCGCGGGGACTGAGGCGTCCGTATGGGGAGGCAGCCTAACTACGCGCGCGAGTATGACACAAAGGTCTTCACGGTCCCGCGGGATCGCATTACAATGGCTGTGGATCGCCACGTGAGGCCTGGTTTGGCAATGAGCACCTATCACGTAAGACCCATCATCGACGTTCCTCGTACCCAAACGCTCGTCCGGTCTTCGCTGACGGTCATCGCTGTCCTGGTTGGCGTCGTCACGCTCGCTGGTCTTGGGGGCGCGATGGTTGTATTGAGCCGACGCGGGGACAGTATCCACAGTATTGACGCGCTCTTGTTCACCGGCGTGCTTGTGCTCGGTTTGACCGCCTGGGCGGTCACGACGGCGGCGATTCTGGTCGTACGGCAATTCGACCGGTTGGCCAGCCATATCAATTCGCTCGACCAACGGACGGCCATCCTTGCGGAACAAGCGATCGACCGTGCTCAGTTGGAGACGGCCATCAAGACGCTCCATGACGACCTGACGAATACGCGCAAAGACCTCCAAGAGATTCGCGAGCTGCTCATGTTGCCGAACGAGCTGCGCGAGCGGCGTTTCCAGGCGCTCGTGGAGCGGGAGTCGAAGCGGCGTTTGGCGGCGGCTGAAGGATTCATCAACTCGCGCGATTTCCATCGTGCGCGTCGTGAGCTTGCTGTTCTGACGAAGCGGTTTGGCCAAAATGATCGTATCCGTGATGCGGAAAAAAAACTTGAACAGGCGGCGGACGCCGTTCGCGGTCAGGATATCGCGGATGTGACAACCCGTATCGAAGAATTAATGACCATCACACAATGGGAAGAAGCGGTTCGGGCGGCACAGGAACTGGGCGAGAAGTATCCCGAGGCGATTGAGCCGCAACGTTTAATCGAACATGTGGAGCGTGAACGCAACCTCTTCGAAGAGAAACATCGGAAGCGGCTCTACGAGGAGATCCAGCAATTCGTCAACCAGCGACGATGGCGCGAGGCGGAACGGGCGGCGGAACGTTTCATCGAGACGTTTCCGACAGGTGCTGACACCGACTTGCTTCATCAGCAGATGGAGACGCTCAAGGCCAACGCGGAAATTGAAATTCGTCAACAGCTCGAGCGTCACATCAAAGAATACATGAAACAGAAACAGTATTGGGATGCGCTGGAGCTGGCTCGCCGACTGATTAACGAGTATCCCTTCTCCCCACAGGCGGACGCGCTTCGCAACCAACTAGGCCAACTGGAAGAGCTCGCCCGCAAACAAGGTCCGCAAAAATAGCTTGCGTGACGGTACTGGTATGACCTCGAAGTGACGCGTCGTCGTTCTGGGTTTTGCTCAGCCAAAAACGTGTGACGATTGAATATGCCGAACATTTCCCGAAAATGTGCGGTCTGCTGCCCCGTGATGTTTGAGAATTGTCCTGGCACGTTATAATGGCGTGTCGCTTTTGGGTGGGGCTCGTTGTGGGTCTCCGGCGTTGATGCCCGGTCTGCTGGGAATATGAGTTGGCATGAAGTCTGAGCATCCCACAACCGACGTGACGATTGCTGACACGCTGGCGACGTGGGGTCGTGATTTCGACAAGACGCTGGATGTGATGCTGGCCGCGGACCACGATGTGCCGGGCGTGCTGGCTAATGCGGTGCGGTATGCGGCCCAGGGGGGCGGCAAGCGGATTCGTCCTTTTCTGGCGACGCGGTTCTGTGAATTGTGTGGCGGGACGGCAAATCAAGCTGCTCCGGCCGCGGTGGCAGTCGAGTGCGTTCACGCTTTTTCGCTGGTTCACGATGACTTGCCGGCGATGGACGACGATGATCTCCGCCGGGGTCGGCCGACTTGCCACAAAGCCTTTACAGAAGCGATCGCGATTTTGGCGGGTGACGCGCTGCTTACCCTGGCGTTCGAGATTCTGGCGAAGCGGATCCCGGACCCGTCCATCGCGACGGCTGCGGTGGTGGCGCTGGCGCACGGTGCCGGCTGGCAGGGGATGATTGGCGGTCAGGCGACGGACATCCTCGGTGAGGGTAAGCCGACCGACCTCGCTTTGGTCGAAAATATCCATCTGCACAAGACCGCTAAGCTTATCGAGGCGGCGACTCGGCTCGGAGCAATTTGTGCCGGGGCGAGCGAGTCGCAGATGAACGCAGCAGCTACGTTTGGTCGGCACCTGGGTTTGGCCTTTCAAATCGCGGACGACTTGCTCGACGTGACGGGAAGTGCCGAAGAAATGGGGAAGGCTGTGGCCAAGGACGTTGAAGCAGGGAAACAAACGTACCCGGCAGCCGTCGGGGTTGAGGCGGGTCGGCGAGCGGCTGACGATGCCGCTCAACGTGCGCGGGAAGCTTTGGACCCCTTTGGGCCGGAAGCGGACGACTTACGACAATTGGTGCGGTTTGTTGTGGAGCGAAAGAATTGAGGTTTATGTAGGAAGTACCCCCTTTGGGCCGCGTCTTCGATTAAACTGAGCCAGCGTGCTGGGCTCGACACCGTGACGTATTCATGAAGAAACTGTTACCCAACATCCATCATCCGTCGGATCTCAAGAAGCTGCCTGTTACGCAGCTCAAGCCGCTTGCGGCTGAGATTCGGGAACGCGTTCTCGAGGTTGTGGGTAAAGGTGGCGGCCATCTGGCGAGCAACCTCGGCGTGACGGAGTTAACGATCGCGTTGCATTATTGCTTCGAGTTTGAGCGTGATCGATTGCTGTGGGATGTGGGTCACCAATGTTATCCGCATAAGCTTTTGACCGGTCGGAATGAACTGTTTGATACGCTTCGCCAAGCCGGCGGTATCAGCGGTTTTCCCAGCATTTCCGAGAGTCCTTTTGATCCCTTCAATGTGGGGCATGCCGGTACAGCCATCGCAACGGCGGTGGGTTTGGCGCGGGGTGACCAGGCGCTGGGCCGAGATAGCCGGATCGTGGCGGTGGTCGGCGATGCGAGTATCGTCAATGGGCTTTCGTTTGAGGGTTTGAATCAGGCGGGGACGCTCAATCGGCAACTGCTAGTCGTGCTCAACGACAATAACTGGGGCATCGCGCCTACCCAAGGGGCCTTCGCTGAATACCTGGGTAAGTTTCGGGTGAGCTCGCTTTATGAAGAGGTCAAGGAGCAGGCGAAACGACTTCTTCCGAAGGTGCCGATCGTCGGGCAATCCTTTTTTGACGCGCTGGGTTACCTCAAGGAAGGCATCAAAGCGACCGTCTCGCCTCATCAGATTTTCGAGCAGTTGGGCTTCATGTATGTCGGCCCGGTCGAGGGACACGACATCGCCCACCTGATCGAGCTTTTCAAGTTACTGGGTAATGTGAACCACCCGGTCCTGTTGCATGTGCACACGAATAAGGGACACGGGGCGGAGTTCGCGACGGCTGAGCCGGGTCGGTTTCATTCGCCCCGGCCCTTCATCATCGAAAATGGAAAAGCCACGATTAAGAAAGGTCCGGGCAAGAGTTGGACAGCTGCTTTCTCAGACGCATTGATCGAGCTGGCTCACGAAGATCCCCGTATCTTCGCGTTGACGGCTGCCATGCCCGACGGCACGGGTCTCGATAAGTTCGCCAAGGTTTTTCCAGAGCGGTACCTCGATGTTGGGATCGCGGAGAGCTGCACGGTGGACGTGGCTGCGGGGATGGCCAAGTCGGGCCTTAAGCCGATCGTCGCCATTTATTCGACGTTCATGCAACGCGCCTTCGACCAGGTGTTCCAGGAAGTGGTGCTCCAAAATCTGCCGGTCATTTTGTGCCTCGATCGGGCGGGGCTTGTGGGCGGTGACGGAGCGGTTCACCATGGATTCCTCGATATCAACCACTTGCGCAGCCTTCCCCATATGATTCTTTTGGCTCCTGCCGACGAGAACGAACTGAAAGCTGCCCTACGTTTTGCGGCCCAGCAAACGGATGCCTGCACGATTCGGTATCCGCGTGACACTGTTCCGGGGCCTTTCGGCGAAGCACCACCTTTTGTACTCGGCCGGTCACGAACGCTACGAAACGGGTCTGATGCCACTCTATTGGCCTATGGCGCGAGTACGATACACGCGATGGAGGCGGCTGACCTTCTTGCCGCCCAGGACATCTTCGTCCGCGTGGTCAACGCCCGTTTTGCCAAACCGATTGACAAGGAGATGGTAACGACCGCCTTGTTAGCTGATCACCCCGTGATCACCGTGGAAGACCACAGCGTCGTCGGCGGTTTCGGCTCAGCCGTCCTCGAGACAGCCAATCAGCTACGTTTGCCGACGCATCAACTGCACATTCTGGGCATCCCCGGCGACCGGTTCATCGCCCATGGTTCCCGCACCGGCCAACTGGCTGAATGTGGTATCGATGCCGCTGGCATTGCGGCGGTGGTTGAGGAAGCGGTACTTCAGCTTGGCGGTAAGGCGGGTCACGTTCGACGGTCTGCCGGCAAAAAAGCCAGTCCGCTCTCTTCTTCTACACCGTTATCCCCGGCAGCGCCGCCCATGCAAGACGATTCCAAAGCCCAGCGAAATTGATTTTCTGTCTGGATTCATCACGTCACGACTTCTGCGAAGGCTTGCTCGGCCGCGGTGATGGTTTGATCGATCTGCTCTTGCGTGTGTGCGAGCGAAACGAACATACACTCGAACTGCGACGGCGCGAGGTAGATGCCTTGATTCAACATGGCGTGGAAGAACTTCGCGTATGTTTTTGTGTCGCTCTTGGCTACTGAAGCATAGTCCTTGACGGGGCCTGATTGAAAGAATAGGCCGGCCATGCTGCCAACGCGGGTTTGGTAAATGGATACGTTCGCTTGTCGGGCGGCGGCGGCCAACCCTTCCGCGAGGTGGGATGAGATGACCTCCAACTGGGTATAGACGCCCTTTTCGTGCAACGCTTCCAACGTTGCCAAGCCGGCTGCCATCGCCAACGGATTGCCGGACAAGGTCCCGGCCTGGTAGACCGGCCCGACGGGGCTGAGCTGCGCCATGATTTCGCGTCGCCCGCCGTACGCGCCGACTGGCATACCGCCCCCGATGATTTTGCCGAGGCAGGTGAGGTCGGGTACCACGTCGTACAATTTCTGTGCGCCCCCAAGGCCGACGCGATAACCGGTCATCACTTCGTCGAAGATCAACAATGTGCCGCACTGGTCACACAATTGGCGTAACGTCGTTAAATAGCCCTCTGTTGGCGGCACGCAGCCCATATTTCCGGCGATGGGCTCAACGAGGAACGCGGCGATCTGTGGGCCGTGTGTTTGAAAAACCCTCCGGGCTGCCTCGACGTCGTTGAATGGCACCACAAGCGTGGCTGCGATGACGGCAGCGGGCACGCCTGCGGAGGATGGCGTTCCAAAAGTCGCTAGACCCGACCCCGCGTTGACCAGCAAGGCATCCACGTGACCGTGATAACACCCTTCGGCCTTGACGATGAGTTCACGCCCGGTGAAGCCGCGAGCCAATCGGATGGCGCTCATGGTGGCTTCCGTCCCGGAATTGACGAACCTAACCTGCTCGATGGACGGCACATCGGCGACAATTTGCTGGGCAAGGTGCATCTCGATTTCGGTGGGTGCACCGAAGGACCAGCCTTTTCGGAGGGCTTTGCTGGCAGCCGCGGCCACGCGTTCGTCGGCATGACCCAGGATAAGCGGTCCCCACGAGCCCACATAATCGATGTACGTGTTTCCATCGACATCCTTGACGATGGCGCCATTGCCGCTTTCAAGGAGTCGCGGGGTTCCCCCCACCGCTCCGAAAGCTCGGACCGGCGAGTTTACGCCGCCGGGTAAAACGGCCTGGCTGGCGGCGAAGGCGGCCTGTGATTTTTCCGTACTCCTCATCCCGTTTTGGTCTTTCGCCATAAGCCCGAATGATAACGCGATGACGTTGAGGTTGCGACTGTCCACTAGACCTAGTTGTTTCTTAAACACAAAGGCATATTTTGTGGCTGGTAATTCTCGGGTTGCGTGGTACAATCTCCCCCGCATGGATGCACAGTCGCCAAGAAGCCGTAAGTATTTATAAATCAGCAACTAATGCGGGCCCCGGCCTTAGGTGGGCTTGCCCGGGCGCTGTCATCCGGCGACCGGTTGCAGAGAAGGTAGCCACAGCCAAATCCATGGGGACCGTTAGCAGCCGCAGCTGGAACGATATCTTGGTTCTGCTCCGAACAGACCACCCAGAACTCGTGCGCCCTTGGTTCAAAAAGCTCGAGCCGATCGAAATTCAACATGGCGTCGTTCGGGTCCAAACCACGGATGCGAACCAGCATCAGTACCTTGAACAACAATGTCAGAACGTTTTTACGCAAGCCGCCCAGAGCGTTACCGGCCGGCTCGTCACAGTCAGTTTTGTGCCACCGCCAGCTCCAGCCACGACGGAAAGACAGCCCTACGGTTTTGAAATTGAGACGGATCACCCGATCCTTAACGAAGAATACACATTCGAGCACTTCGTCACGGGTCCGTGTAACCGCCTTGCTCATGCGGCCTGTATCGCTGTGGCGGAATCGCCGGGCCGGGTTTACAACCCGTTATTTCTCCATGGGAATGTGGGACTGGGCAAAACTCACCTTTTACAAGCGGCATGCCACCGTATCCGAGCCGAGAAGGCCGACGCGAAGATTCTGTTTCTGTCCTGTGAAACTTTCACGAACCACTTCATTGAAGCGATCGAACGCGGCGCGCTCCAAGAATTTCGGCGACGGTATCGCAGTGTCGATGCTCTTGTTATCGATGATATACAATACCTTGCGGCTGGGGACCGGACACGTGAGGAGTTCTTTCATACATTTAATACCCTTTTTCAGTCACAACGGCAGATTATCCTTTCGGCAGACGAATCACCACGGGATATCCCTAGGCTGGAAGATCGCCTCGTAAGTCGCTTCAACTGGGGGCTGGTGGCAAGGCTCGACACACCCGACCTAGAAACCCGGATGGCGATCACGCGCAAAAAGGCCCGGCTTCGCTGTATCGACTTACCTGAGGATGTCGCACACTATATTGCGAGCACAGCCATGGCGAATACACGCGAGATCGAGGGAGCAATCACCAAAATCCTTGCGCTTTCCCAACAGTTCGGCGGTGTTATCGACATGGCTTTGGCTCGGCAGGCCCTCGATAACGGAACCTCGGAAAGCAACACCCGAAACGTCACGATTCAGGACATCCTTAAAATCGTCATCGAACATTTCGGTGTTCGGCAAGCCGACTTGCAAGGAAAGCGACGAAACCGCTCAATCGCCTATCCCAGGCAAATCTGTATGTATTTAGCCCGAGAGCTCACCCCTCTAAGTTTGGAGGAGATTGGCGGCCACTTTGGGGGACGAGATCACACGACCGTCCTCCATGCAATTCGTACGATCCAGGAACACCAGGAACAAGATGCCGAGCTCCAGGTCACCCTGCAAAATTTCTTTAAGACGCTACGAAAAAAGCCTGCTTAGACCAAGCTCCGTAGCCTCGTCCGTCATCTAACAGCAAGGGCGGCAAGTGGTGGATAACTTGTTCCTTTTGAGGTATGTTATTAGCAGTCTTTGAAAGGGCAAAAGGCGAGACAAGGACACCTGATCGTACCTGCGGTTTCTGGGCTTTTTTGTAAACAGGTTTTCCACCGTCGCCAGGCACGGTTCTTTCGCTGTAAGTCTCGTCAAAAAAATAGTTTACGAGCCAAGGTGCAACGGTCTTCTCACAATCCACAAGGCTCACGATATCTAGTATAGGTTTATTAAGAAATAGAAGAGTCAGGTGGTTATGTTACACCCATCGCATTTGGAAGGAGCGCACCTGCCATGCATGTGATTGTCAACCGCAGTGCGTTAGTTGAGATTCTGGGGGCAGCCACTGGTGTTGCTGCAACACGAACCCCAAAGGAAATTCTCAAGTGTGTTCGTCTTACGACGCTTGATGGTGCGCTGATGATCAGCGCGACGGATCTCGAGGTAGCTTTGCGAGGGGAAGTGCGCCAAGTTGAGATCAAGAAGCCAGGTGACTTGCTTATCCCGGCCGACAAGCTGATGTCGATTGCCCGTGAGAGTGTGGACGAAACGCTGGTTGTGGAAGCGGGTGATGACGTTTGCCACATTCGTGGGCAAGATAGTCACTTTGAGGTGTACGGGCATGATCCGCGGGAGTTTCCGCCTGTCCCCGAGCTAGAGGGCACGCCGGATTTTGAGATCGAGGCGGATGTTCTTAACGGGCTGATCGAAAAGACAATCTTTGCGGTGGCTAAAGAGAATACACGATACGCGATCAATGGTGTTTTGTGGGAGAAGCAGGGTAAAAAGCTTGCTTTGGTTGCAACGGATGGGCGGCGTTTGGCGCGGGCGATCGGCTCGGGGACGGCATCGGTCGGCGATGACGCCAAAATGATCGTTCCTGCGAAAACCGTTCATGTTCTGCAACGTATTTTGGGGCACGTTGAAGGCAAGGCTGCCATCCGGTTTTCAAGTAATCAAGTTGTGGTTCGAGTCGGGGCCTATGTGGTGAGCTCGGCACTGGTTGAGGGCCAATTTCCGCAGTATGAGGATGTGGTTCCCAAGGACAGCGACAAAAGCATTGAGCTTAACGTTGGAGAGCTTCTGAGTGCGGTTCGGCGGGCTGCGTTACTCACGAATGAGCAGTCGAAAGGCGTGAAGTTATCCTTCTCGAAGGAAAAACTTATTCTTTCGAGCCGAGCGCCGGAACAGGGAGAAGCCACCATTTCGCTGAAGATTGATTACCAAGATGCACCCCTCGAGATGGGTTTCAGTCCGGTTTTCTTGATTGATGCGCTGCGCGTCGTAAGTGGACCCACGGTGGTGCTTGAACTTAAGGAGGCCAATCGGCCAGGTATCGTTCGTGAGGGACAGCATTATTTGTATGTGGTGATGCCGGTCAATCTGTCCTAAGGTGGACCGCCTTTTTGTAGTTCGCAACCCAAGCGTTTTACCGGTCGAAAAGATGCGTGCTAAACGCGAAGACGTTTCAGTGTAAGACTCTAAAACGATGGTTGTTGATGAGATGGGGGTTCCATCAGTTGTGGAAGTGGCTGTGACATGGAGAAGCTAGGCGATCGCCAACTTCGTTGTGTTCAGGAGAATCGCACGAAGCGTCTGCGCGAGGCTTCAGCTCAACAGGCTGGTGATATTGCACGCACGGTTTTGGCGTCGGGTAGGTTGACGGGTCCGGCGTGGCGACGGCGACTTGTGGCGGTCCTCGAGGAATATGGGGATCCGGAGTTGATGCATTGTGCATCTATTGTTGATGTGCGAAAGGGTGTGTTGCGGCTGCATGTCACTGAACCGGCGATAATGTACAACCTCCGGTTGCGGTGGGAACGAAGGTTGCTGGGACTTCTGCAAACGCATTTACCCGATGCGGGGATCCATGTGGTGCGGTTTACGACTGGCGGTGCGCGTTAAATGTGCGAGCAAGGGGAAACGGGCCGAGTTAAGGGGTTCTCGATCGCAATAAGGTACTGAAAGCTATGACTGAAAACGATGACACACATGTGACACCAGATCTTGGTAATCAAGATAATGATTCCGTAGACGAGAGCGGTAGCCAGGTTATAGGATCAGTGGCTGCGTCTGATGCAGAGATCGCTGCTTCAGGTGAAGGTAATTATGACGAATCGAGCATTCGTGTTTTAGAGGGGTTGGAAGCCGTTCGCAAGCGCCCCGCGATGTATATTGGTGATACAGGTTCGGCTGGCTTACACCATTTGATTTATGAGGTCGTCGATAATTCGATTGACGAAGCCATGGCGGGCTTTTGCACGTTGATTTCCGTAACGCTTGAGGCCGACGGAAGTTGTACGGTGAAGGATAATGGGCGGGGTGTTCCTGTGGGCCCGATGGCTCACAGTGATCCGAAGATTAACGGCAAGCCGGCAGTTGAGGTTTGCATGACCGTACTCCATGCCGGCGGTAAGTTTGACCATTCGAGCTATAAGGTGTCGGGCGGCTTGCACGGTGTAGGTGTAAGCGTCGTCAATGCTCTTTCCGCGTGGAGCCGAGTACAGGTTCACCAGGGAGGCAAGATTCATGAAATGAGTTTCGAGCGCGGCGCTACGAGCTCACCCCTTAAAGTGATTGGTGAAACCAACAAGACGGGGACACGAATCAGCTTCAAGCCCGACCTGGAGATCTTCCCCGATTGTGAATTCAAGTATGAGACGCTTCGGAACCGTCTTCGCGAGTTGGCCTATTTGAACGACAGCGTAGAGATTAAACTGATCGATCAACGGACGGGTCAGGAAGAAGCGTTTTTGTTCACGGATGGACTCAAGGAATTCGTCAAGCACCTCAACGAGGGCAAAGATGTTGTTGGCAGCGTCATGCCGTTTCATGCGGAGGACTCCGAAAACCGGCTTGTCGTTGACATCGCGATGCAATGGAACGACGGATACTCCGAGAATACCTCTTGCTTCGCGAACAACATACGCAACATCGACGGCGGGGCACACTTGTCTGGCTTTCGATCGGCACTGACGCGCACGATGAATGCCTATGCCCGAAAGGAAAATCTTCTCAAAGGAAGTCTTGCGACAAGCGGTGAAGATTTCCGGGAAGGTTTGACAGCCATCATTTCGGTCAAGGTACCTGAGCCTCAGTTTGAAGCTCAGACCAAAGTGCGCCTGATGAACCCCGAGGTCGAGAGTTTCGTCACACAAACGGTCAACGAACAACTTGGCAATTATCTGGAGGAGCATCCTGCGGAGGCGAAGAAGATCGTCTCCAAGGGCATTCAGGCGGCACAAGCTCGTGAGGCGGCCCGTAAAGCGCGTGATCTGACGCGTAAGAGTGCGCTCAACACCGGCGGCATGCCCAGTAAGTTATGGGATTGTCGAACGAAGGAGCCTGACGCGGGTGAGCTTTTCATCGTCGAGGGACAAAGCGCGGGCGGCAGCGCCAAGACGGGCCGGGACAGTATGTTTCAAGCGATTTTGCCGCTGAAGGGTAAGATTCTCAACGTCGAGAAGGCGCGCATCGATAAGATGCTCAGTCACGAGGAGATCCAGACGCTTATTGTCGCGTTGGGGTGTGGCATCGGCGCTGATGAGTTCGACGTGACGAAGCGCCGGTATGGCAAAATCATCGTCATGTGTGACGCCGACGTCGATGGCAGCCATATCCGCACATTGCTTCTAACGTTTTTCTTCCGCCATATGCGCCCACTGGTTGAGCAAGGACATGTCTATGTCGCACAACCGCCGCTTTACTTCCTCAAGAAAGGCAAGAAGACGGAATACGTTTTGAATGATGGGATTTTGAATCGCAGGCTCACGGAGTGGGGTCTTGACGGTACGTTTCTTGTCATTCGCCGTTCAGAGGGACAAGAGGAGCGACGAATCGGCGGGCAAGAGTTGGCTGATCTCTACCGGAATCTCGAGCGTATGCAGACTCAAAACCGTATCCTTCGTCGCCGAGGTATCGACAAGCGTCAACTTATCATGCGTCATCTTGACGAGGACGGGCGGCTTCCGATCTATCGTGCGGTTGTTCAACGTCCGAATGAGCCGGCCCCGGTCGAGTACTTTGGCTATAGTGACGAGGAGTTTCAACAATTCGTGGCAGAAGAGAGTCGCCTTATGGGCGAGGTTGAGATTGTGGAGACGGGTTCTGGCATGGCGCCCGTGGGCGGAAACGGCAAAGGGGAAGGGGTGCATCGAATTCTGCGCACCGATCTCAGCGAGTGTCGCGTTTTGGAGGAAGTGATCGGTAAGCTGCGCGAAATCGGGTTTTCGGTCGATGACTATTACGCTGAACGGATTGAAGGGGTTGATGGAACCATGCCGGCGGCGCGGTTCGTGCTTCAGCGTGAAGACCAAAAGCCGGTCGAGCTCGATAACCTTGGGGATCTTGTGGAAGCGGTTCGATCATTGGGTAATGCTGGAGCTGAGATTCGCCGGTTCAAGGGCTTGGGTGAGATGAATGCTGAACAGCTCTGGTACACGACGATGGATCCGGCGCAACGTGTCTTACTGAAAGTGGTCATCTCCGAGGATGCTGAGGATGATGAGCAGTTTGCTGTGGATGCTGAGGAAGCAAGCCGAATCTTTTCGATTCTCATGGGCGACAACGTTGAAGCCCGTCGCGAGTTCATCGAGACGAATGCGGCCAATGTGAAGAATCTTGATATTTAGGGAAAAACGGGGCAGGTAGGGTAGCTTCGTTTACATCGCGGAGCGTTGTCTGTGCACATTGTAAGTGTCGGCGAATGGACGCGTTGTAAGACGAGCGCGTTCACTCAGAGGCAAATTGCCCTGGAAACGGATCTCATCTTTGTGTGAATACCGCCTTCGTGCAATCAAGAGGTGGCCGTTCGGTATCGTGGCTTAACCCATGACCGAGAGCGAACGACGCCCCCGACGTCGCTGGCGGTTGAGGAGTTTTCGGCCGGAGCTGGTGCGCATGCGGGCTCGGAATCCTTGTTTGCGCATTTTCTTGATTCGGCTGATCTTTCGCGGGTAATGCATCGACCTATATCCTTTTACTTCTAGTCACTAGCAACCAAGTAGGCTTTTAGTATAACCGCTTGTCGCCTCGGCACCAACCCTGGGATTGGGCTGTTTTCTCGGTCATGCCGCCGCTCGCCTTGTTCATGGTTCGACGTTCCCACTCACGAGATATCCACAGCACTGAGGCATGTTGATCCGGAGACCGGCCGAAGTTCTCGATTTTCCCATTTTGGGGTGCCCAGCGCAGGCTGTGTGGGCGTAGTTATCGGCTGGCGTGAAAAGCCAAAATCAGCTATAAATATGGCCTGTGTGCGAGCCGGGGACGGGATCCCCGCAAGGAGAATCAATGGCTGACACACCCGCAGAGAAGATCGAAAATCTACCCATTGTCGACGAGCTGCAGGACTCGTATCTCACCTATGCGATGAGCGTGATTATGTCCCGTGCCTTGCCTGATGCGCGGGACGGTTTCAAGCCTTCGCAGCGTCGGATCTTGGTTGCCATGAACGACCTGAACCTGGGGCCGCGGTCCCAAGCGCGTAAGTGCGCCAAGATTGCCGGCGATACCGCGGGCAATTATCACCCGCACGGCGACCAGGTCATTTATCCCACGCTTGTACGGCTTGCTCAGAGCTGGAACATGCGGTATCGGCTCGTCGAGGGCCAGGGTAACTTCGGTTCGGTCGACGGGGACCCGCCTGCGGCCATGCGATACACCGAAGCCCGCATGACGGCGCCGGCCGTCGAGATGCTCACTGATCTGAACATGGAAACGGTCGACTTCGAGGCGAACTACGACGAGACGCGCGAAGAGCCGACGGTCCTGCCCGGCCGACTTCCCAATCTGCTGGTCAATGGATCGACCGGGATTGCGGTGGGGATGGCGACCAACCTGCCGCCGCACAACCTGCGCGAGGTGGTTGATGGGATCGTTAAGGTCGTTGACGAGCCGCACGTCACCATCGACGAACTGATGGAAATCATCCGTGGACCTGACTTCCCGACCGGTGGGATCATTTGCGGTCGAAGCGGGATACGCGACGCCTACCGTACCGGGCGAGGGACCATTGTGGTGCGCGGTAAAACGCACCTCGAAGAACTCCGTAACAAGACATTGATCGTGATCGATGAGATTCCGTATCAGGTTCTCAGAACCACGGTCAAGGATAAGATCGTTGCGAATATCAAGAGTGGCACGATGCCGGAGGTGGCCGACGTCCGCGATGAATCGGACCGCAAGAATCCGATTCGCATTGTGGTTGAGCTGAAGCGGGATGCCAACGTCGATGTCGTCCTGAACCAGCTTTATCGATACACGTCGCTTCAGACGAACTATACGGTCATGAACATCGCGCTCGTCGATCGGCAGCCCAAGACACTGAACCTCCGGCAACTGATCGATATTTATCTTGGTCACCGCAAGGAAGTCATTCGCCGGCGTACGACGTTCCAACTACGCAAAGCACGGCAGCGTGCTCATATCGTGGAAGGTTTACTGTTGGCGGTCGGCGATATCGATGAGATCGTCGATCTCATCAAGAAGTCGCCCGATCCGCCGACCGCGAAAGAACGGCTCATGGCACGTGGGCTGCGGTTGTCGGAACACGGTGCGGTCGTGAAAATGCTTCCCGAAGCTTTTGCGAAACAGGCGACCACGGCGGACCAGTATTTAACGGCTACGCAGGCTCAAGCGATTTTGTCGATGCAACTGCAGCGACTTACTGGTTTGGAAATGGAGAAACTGGCTAACGAATACGCCACGCTGACCGAAGAAATCGAAGGTTACGAAGCGATCTTGCGCGATGAAGCGCTCGTGCTCGATATTATTCGGGAAGACCTTTATGAAATGAAGGACAAGCACGGCGACGATCGGCGAAGCGAATTGGCCGCTGCGGTCGGCGAATTCCAGATGGAAGAGCTCATTCCCGACGAGCAGGTCATCGTGACGATCTCACGTGATGGCTATATCAAACGGGTCGCGGTCGATGCCTACCGTAAACAAGGTCGAGGCGGTAAAGGTGTTCGCGGTAGTGACACGAAGGCAGGTGATTTCCTGGAACACATGTTCTCGGCCAGTACGCATGATTATTTGCTGTTTTTCACCAACCGTGGACGTGTGTATTGGCTCAAAGTCTACGATATCCCGTCCATGCAGCGGACCAGTCGGGGAAGAGCCATCGCGAACTTGCTGCAGATGCAATCCAACGAGGTTCACAAAGCGGTTCTTCCCGTACGTGCATTTGAAGAGCAGTTCGTTTTCTTCGCGACGGCGAAGGGTATCGTCAAAAAGACGCCCTTGGGTGCGTTCAGCCGACCTCGAACGACGGGTATCATCGCCATGGGGCTTGATCCTGACGATGAACTGATCGGCGCCGCTCAAACAAGCGGGGAGAACGAGATCGTGCTCGGAACACACAAGGGTTGGGCGGTTCGTTTTGACGAGGCCAATGTCCGGGCCATGGGACGGGGCGCGCGCGGCGTCAAGGGGATTGAACTGCGCGGCGACGACCAAGTCGTCGATCTTGTCGTTACGGATGAGAATGCGTCTTTGTTGACGGTATGTGAAAACGGTTACGGTAAACGGACGCAAGTCGCGGAGTACCGCAAAACCAAGCGGGGCAGTAAAGGTGTCATCAACATTCGAACCACCGAACGTAACGGTAATGTCATCGCGTTGAAAGGTGTTGTCGATACCGACGAACTCATGTTCATTTCCGCCCAGGGCATCGCACTTCGTACCGATCTGTCGCAATTGCGTGAAATTGGCCGAGCGACCCAGGGGGTACGGCTGATTCGGCTGAAAGAAGGTGATGTGGTCGTCGCGGTGGCTAAAATTGCCTCCGATGAGTTCAATGGTAACGGCGCGCCGGCTCAGGCGGCGACCGTACCCTCCTCTGACGACTCCGCATCTGAGCCGGACACCGTCGCGACCGACGATGAGCCCATCTCTGACGAGTCCACTGAAACGGAGACGCCGGCTGACAGCCCACCGAGCGATGACGACCCGGCCGATGACATGTCGGCGTGATGGCCAGGTAAGGGGGCACAGTGATGTCCGCGGATTATGACGTCCGCAGCTTATTAAAACGACATGTTAAGGTTTTGATCGGGTCACCAGCCACCATTTTTGTTGAGCGAACACCCTTGTGAAGCCGACAGTTAAGAGAGGGCTCGGCCAGCGTTGCCTTGTGGGCGGTTGCGTTCGCGGTTGCTCGTCGAGCATCCAAAGTCCTCGAATGTCGTCCGGCGGAAGCATCGCAACAAGGCTGCAGCAAGCCGTGTACAATAGGTTGACCCCATCGTGATGGAGACAATCATGATATCCGTCAGTAGCCAGATCAACCGTAGCAATAAGAGGCATTCGATCGTCGCCGTCACAGGTCGTCGGCTCGCGGGATGCCTACCACGAATCTGTTTAGTGGCCTTGGTGGCAACATGGCTTGTTTGTCCCGCAGTCGTTTTCGCCCAAGACAACGGGGGCGATGGCGGAGGTGGCGGCGATCTCATCATTGGCGATTCGACCGGTATCTCAACCGGCCAACCCCGCGACAACGTTGGGGGCGGCGCCCTGAGCGAGCGTCGTCCTGGTCTCTGGACCGAGACCAGTATTGGCCGCCATATTGCCTACCAAACTAACAGCCTCAAAGATTTTGGCGGCGCGACGTTTGTTCCGGAGGATTCACTTCCTCCGGAGCCCTACAAGGTCTTTCTCATCGCTGTCTTGGAAGGGGTCAACGATCTCATTCAACAGTTCAGCGATCTCATATCGCTCATGCGTCCGCCGCAACCGGTTCCCGTGTAATAGAGCAACTCAAGCGTTCTCGATTTTAGACATGTGTCCGTTCGGTTTTGTCGATTGCGTTTGTCGTATCGATCGACGTGGGGTGGGATGTGTCGTTATCCGCTTGCGTGCGCAGCGAGGCGATGATCGCCAATCCGGCGAGGAACATTGCACCTGCGGGTATCAGCACCCGAATCGGTAAGTGATTGTCTGCCGTCTCCTCCGATACACCAAGCCATTGCGCGACTGTGGGTGCACCGATAAGCACGCCCGTCAGAAAACCATTGTGCAAAGCATGAAAGACAATCCCGGGCCACAACGATCGGCTTTGCCAACAGAGCCATGCCAACAAGATGCCGAGGGCGGTTGCGATGGGCAACTTGTCGAGCATGAAATGAAAAATGCCGAAGATAAGCGACGCGAAGACGATTGCCGACCCTTTCCCTAAACCACTGCTGAGGCCACTTAACAAGAAGCCTCGAAACAGAAATTCTTCGCTCAGTGCCGGTATGATTGCCATGAAAAGCAACATCATCCACAAGGGGGAAGCGGCAAGCTGAGCTTCGATCTGTTGAAATGACTCGACGACCGCTTGCGAGGGTGGAATCACGAGTTTTTGTAGCAGAAACAGTTCGTGGCCGATGGCCCAACTTGAACATCCGAGTAACATGACAGCAACCCATGCACGGGCCGGGGGAAGCTTCAATCGAAACGTCTGGACGACATCGATCTTGCAATAGGCGACAACAAGCCAGGGCAGCAAAACAAACAAGCCGGCGAATTGGATCAGCGTCAACCAGCGCATCATGCGCAGGATGTCGTCGGTGATCCACATGCTCAACTGCGTATTGACGTAGAAACTGGCGGGGAACAACAGCGCCATCAACAACAAAGCCTGAGACAAGCTCGGTATCGGTACCGGACGAAAGAAACGTCGCTGTAACATCGTCCGGTAAGCGCTTGTGTCGGCAAAGACAACCGCTTCTTGTCCGAACAGTCGTACCGCTACCGCCAATGCGGCAGCGGCGTACAACAACGTCGATAGCAAGACAACAAGAACTTGCGACCACGTGTAGGTTCCTTGAAACATCTCGCGTGTCAGCAGGACCATGTTCCCGACCGGCACGACTTGCATCGTGCCCTCAAGACGAACCGTCGGTAACGTCACGCTGATGGCGGGAATCAAAGCCACGAGAATTACCGGCATGACATAGTTTTGAGCTTCTTTATAGGTCCGGGCAAAACTGCAGACCGCCACCAAAATGGCTGCAAACAGTAACACGAACGGAACCATGGACAACACGATGATCGGTAATACGCTTAACGGAATCGTGACCGGCAACTCTTTGGTAATGGCCTGGGTGAGTCCGCCGAAGTGCATCGTCGCGCTCACGCTTGCAATGTTGAGTATCGCCGTCAACATCCCGACCGTAGCGACCACCAAGAACTTCCCCAGAATAAGGTGCAAACCAGGGACAGGTGTCGCCATCAACGTTTCCAGCGTACCACGCTCGCGTTCGCCGGCCGTCAGATCAATAGCGGGATAAATCGCGCCGGTAATGGTCATCAACACAAGGATGATGGGTACAATTTGCCCTAGCGCCCAACCGCCGCGTTGGCGTTCCGTCGCGATTGAAACGACCTTCAGTTCCAAGGGTTCGAGGATCACCTCCATCTCCGCGTCCCATCGTTCATTCGGCGCAAGGTGGCTCAACGTTTCTTGCAAGGATTGGCGCGTCGTCAAGCCGGACCATTGGTCCAAGATGTCCCGGAGTTTTTTCATGGCCGTTCGGCTGCGAACGTTCACTTCGTTGTAGCCCATCCGGATGCTTATCCGGGATCGTGCCTTGTGTGTGACATCTTCGGAGGTCTTGTGGGGCACGGCGGTTCGGCACACGTGCAACTGGATCTCGTCATCTAAGCTGGCCGGGGGTTCTTGGCCGACGCGGATCGCAAAGCCCTCGCCAACGTTCTTGTCGGCTTCCGTTGTTTTCTTATCGGGTTCGCGTATCTCCCGGTTCTGGTCGTCGATCTTCGTGAAGACGTGTTCCAGCCACTGGCGCGTCGGTTCATCATCGACTTGGATGACAAAACGTTCCTCGCGCAGTTGTGATCGCTCGCTGTCCGCCAAGCGCAAGAAACCCAACAGGAGCAGTGGATAAAGCACGACCGGGACAACCACCATCGCGATGAGCGTTCGCCGATCACGCAAGATGTCGATGAGTTCTTTGCGGTAAATGGCACCAATACGGGTCAACCGACTCATAAGGTTGCATCCTCGGAGGGCTTTTCTATGTCATTGAATGTTGGGGCCAAAGTATCACCCACCAGTGTCAAGAACACATCCGTCAAACGGTCGCAGCCGGTTTGCGCGCGAAGGGTGGACATGTCGCCTTGGGCGATGAGTCGTCCCTGGTGGAGCAGGCCGATGCGATCGCACAACGTTTCGGCCTCGTCGAGATAGTGTGTACTCAGGAGAATCGCTTTACCTTGGTCCCGCTCTCGGCGGATAAAATCCAAGATCAAGCGATTGGTAATCACATCAAGTCCAAGCGTGGGTTCATCCATAATCAAGATGGGTGGATCGGCGATGAGGGCACGGGCGATGTTGGTTCGTTGTTTCTGTCCCGTCGATAGTGCACCACAACGAATGTCTGCGAACGGCTCGATTCCGAGCCAACCGATCAGTTCGCGTACCCGCGACTGAATGGTGGGACGATCCATGCCGTGAAGTTCAGCGAAATAAGGTAGCAATTCGCGTGGGCTCAACCGTTGATAAAGCCCCGTGTTGGCCGTCATGAAGCCGATGGACTTTTTGGCCGCTAACGGATCAGCAGTCACATCAACACCATTGACCACCATTCGTCCTGAGCTGGGCCTCATCAGCCCCGACAGAATACGCAGCGTCGTTGTTTTACCCGCGCCATTCGGGCCTAACAGACCATAGATCTCTCCCGCGCGCACCTCGAAGGTGATTCCGGCCACGGCCTGCTGCTCCTGCCCGTCGGCCGTCGGGAAGATCTTGACCAAATCGGATACCACAATTGTGCTCACGCAGGTGACTCCGAGAAAGCGGCATCGTCGACAAGCTGCAGCATTGTCACCGCGATACCGATTGCTGACAAGCGGCGGACGCCGTTCAACAACACGATCCGCTATTCATTATCATCGTTACGCTTTATACTCAAATCGGCCGAGCGACGAAGTACTATTCGGCAGGCTCGCAGGGCGTAATAGTCAGGTGACACGTGGCAGGTTCATCGGACACATCCCAACCGAACTTGTGGATTGAATCGCCTGAAGTGCGCGTTGGGCCGGTTGCCCGGGTGGCCATGATTGCCGCCATTGAGGGTGAATACAGTTTTACCGTGCCGAATGAACTGGTCGATCAAGTCGAGCCGGGCAAACGGTTGATGGTCCCGTTCGGGAAGAATCGTAAGCCATCGCCGGCCTTCTGTGTGGCGGTTGCGCAGGAACCTTGGACCAGTACGCTCAAGCCCGTCGCCGACGTTCTTGATGATGACCGACTGCTCGGTGACGAGCTTCTTGAACTGGGGCGTTGGATCTCCCGCTATTACTGTACACCGCTGGGGCGTACGTTGGCGGCGATGGTGCCTGAAGCCATCCGCAAGCAAAGCGGTTTCCGCACGGTCAAACGGCTACGCATCGCGCCTACGGAGGGGCGTAACGAAAGCGCATGCAAGCGGCTTTCACCCCAGCGTCAAGCGGTGCTGGCTGCGCTGACTGCAGCACTGGACGGACTTGATATGGAATCCCTGCTGGAGCAGAGTGCCGCCAGTGGAAACGTCATCGCGGGCATGGTCAAAGCGGGTTTGCTTGTGATGGAGAAGCGTCGCGAGCCAGCTGCTCCTCCTAATTTCGATAGGCCGGGCGAAGAACCCACGTTCGAACTGAACCCATTGCAGCAAGAAGCCATCAAGCGTATTGTTCAACTGGCGTACGAACACACCTTCCGGGCGGTTCTTTTGTTTGGCGTCAGTGGAAGCGGCAAGACGGAAGTTTATATTCGCGCCATTCGTTCCGTACTCGAGGCCGGCCAACAGGCGATTCTTCTTCTCCCGGAAATTGCACTCACCACGCAGATTGTCGATCGGCTGGCCAGTCGCTTTGAAGACGTGGCTGTGATCCACAGCGGCTTGACGGGCGTGCAACGTTCGCTCACGTGGTCAGCGATTGCCCGAGGCGATAAACGTGTCATCATCGGCACACGTAGCGCGATCTTTGCCCCTTGTCCTAACTTGGGTCTTGTTGTGGTCGATGAAGAGCAGGAAACCAGCTACAAAAATCAGCAATCGCCTCGATTTCATACGCGCGAGGTCGCCCTCAAACGCGCTCAACTTGCTTCAATCCCGATCGTGCTCGGCTCCGCTACGCCTTCGTTGGAGACATGGCACAACTGTGACCGACTGGCTCACTTTGAAAAGATCGTTCTTCCGCATCGCATTGCCGGTCTGCCGATGCCCGCGGTCGATTTCGTCGATATGACTATTGAGCAGAAGCAACGCAAAGGTATCCATCTGTTGTCGCAAAAGATGGAACGATGTTTGAATGAGACGTTGGATGCCGGCCAACAAGCGGTGCTGTTTCTCAATCGCCGGGGTTATGCGAACTACCTCGTCTGCAGTCGTTGCAAGACGCCAATCGTGTGCCCGAATTGCCGGACGAATATGGTCTTCCACCAAACCACCGGCAAAGCGATGTGCCATTACTGTTGCGCACGCATGATTGTTCCGAAGCGCTGTAGTGATCCTTCGTGCGGCGGCACTTTGATCCGATGGGGGATGGGCACCCAGCGTCTTGAAGAAGAACTGCGCACGAAGTTCCCTGAAGCACGGTTGGCGCGTGCAGATAGCGACACGATGACACGTGCGGAGCATTACAAACGCACGATCCAGGAATTCCAAGAACAACAGATCGACATGTTGATTGGCACCCAGATGATTGCCAAGGGCTTGGATTTCCCGTGGGTGTCTTTTGTCGGCGTGGTCAATGCGGATACGTCCTTGTCGATGCCCGACTTTCGTGCTGCGGAGCGCACCTTTCAAATAGTGACGCAAGTGGCCGGTCGGGCCGGCCGAGCCCACAGCGGCGGGCGTGTCGTCGTTCAAAGCTTCGCGGGCCTTGTGCCTGCCATTCGATTTGCTGCCAACCATGATTTTGAAGGTTTCGCCAAGCACGAGCTGCTTTTGCGAAAACAACTGGGTTGGCCGCCTTTTACACGACTCGCTCGCGTGGTCGTCTCACATCATAGCCACACCCAAGCGGAGAATAAGGCTCTCGCATTGGCGAGCGGTGTTCGCTGCTATTTGGCGGACAACGCCGCACTTCTTGCGGATGTGCTCGGGCCTCAAACGGCACCGTTATCGCGCCTACGCAATGAATATCGTTATGATTTTCTTATACGTGCTGCGAATGCAACACGATTGATGGAGGCCCTCGAAGCCCTCCGACAGGCGGCGATCCTCGCACCCAACAGCAAGCACGTCATGATTGATGTAGACCCTGTCTCACTCTTGTGACGTCTCAATTGTCATCCATACGGTAGATTTGACTCAGCGTCTTATCGTGAATCGCGTTATTCTTTAAGAGGTAGAAACGGGGACGCGGGTGAATCCCGAACCCGTCGAGATAACACCCGCGTTTACCCCCTCTCCAATCCTTTCGTTTACCCTTGCCGCCCATCTCTTTATGCAGTTTTACATGCTCTTCGGGTGCAATCACTGCAAAACCGGGTCTTGGTCGAGCACGCCACGAAGCTTGCTCAACGCGATGTTCTGGATTTGCCGGACACGCTCCTTGCTTAAACCGATCGCGTCTCCGATCTCCTGAAACGTCAACCGCGGCCGATCGTCATCACGAAGAAACCGTTCCGCGAGAATTCGTGACTCCAACTCAGTGAGTTCACCGAGATTCTCTTCCAGTACCCGATTGAGTCGCTCGGCATACAACTCCATCCGGTTGTCGGGAGAACGATCCGGTTGTTCAAGTGAAATATCGTGTTGCACCGGGAACAAACGCCGATGCAGATTCTCCTGTTTCCCACGACGCATCAAAGCTCGCGCGATCACGTTACACGCGTAAGTGCTGAACCGAAAACCACGCCACGGATTGAACCGATCGACGGCCCGGCTCAAACCCAGAAGCGCGTCGCTCAGCATGTCGTCTTCGTCGCTGTGATGAACCGAAAACCGGCCCATCATGGAGTACACCAATCCCATATTTTTTTCGACGAGGTACTCACGTATGATCCACCATCGACGAGCCCAGTTCCGACGCTGGTTTTGGCTAATCGGTTTTCGCTTTGCTGGCTTGGCCGCCTGATACGCACACGTATGTAACGCCACAAAAAGCGATTCTTCTTTCGGCTTCTCGGGTAACCCTTGCCCCGTCCGTATCCAATCCGCAATGGCGATAGCTTCGTTGGTCGCCGACTTGGTTTGCAAACGGCGATCGGGGACATACCAAAGTTGCTTGAGGTCAACCTCAGGAGCTGGAAACGGTTTGTTCAGTTGGTTTGTCATGACCATGGTACACTCCCTGGAACCGTAAAAATTGTCTTTCAAAGTAATATAGCACCATTTTGGTGCTATATCAAATACAAACTAAAAATTCGTCTTTTTATTCGGTTCCAGGCTCGTACCGATCATCTCAATAGACACAATATTTTGAACTGAGTTAGGTCTAAGTCTTTAATTTTAAACACTTTACATCAATATGCGGCGATGCGAGAATTTTCACGCGTTTACTGCGATTTTTTGATATTTGGAAGCGACGCATAATGCGTACGCGCCAATCTATCCACGCGTACTACGTTGGCCTTGCCAGTTATCGGCAGTTCCCTGGAGATTGCATTAATACATACATTTATGCATTTTCGCTTGGTTTTCCGGCGCGACGGCTTCGGTGTTCCATTCAGCCGGAATTCACGAACGGCCCGGCGGGCCGGGTGGCGTAATACACCGAATTCACCGACAATCCGGGTTCGTTTCGATCGTTCAAACAATCTCCTGCACGGCAGGGGAATCGAACGCATGGTGGCAGTGAGGTTGCCTGTAGAAGGGGCTGAGTCTCATGTCCGAAACAAAGGTCCGTACCGAATCCGACAGCATGGGAGTCATGGAAGTACCCGCTTGGGCTTTGTGGGGTGCCCAAACACAACGAGCGGTACAAAATTTCCCGGTCAGCGGATACCGGTTTGATCGCCGATTTATCCGCGCACTCGGTCTCATTAAGCAGGCTGCCGCAGAGGTCAATCGTGATCTTGGCCGACTGGATCCACAGTGTGCCGACTGGATCATTGCCGCGGCTCAGGATGTGGTTGACGGCAAACTCGACGAACACTTCGTGGTGGATATCTTTCAAACGGGCTCCGGTACAAGCACCCACATGAATGCTAACGAGGTCATCAGTAACCGGGCGATACAACTGGCCGGTGGTACCGTGGGCTCGCGCGAACCGGTTCATCCCAACGATCATGTCAACTACGGTCAATCGAGCAACGATGTCATCCCAACCGCCATCCACGTATCGGCTGCTGAAGCACTGCAAAACGACCTTGTCCCGGCGCTGAACACGCTCACGACAACGTTGAACGAAAAGGCGTGCCAGACATGGGACATCATCAAGATTGGTCGAACACACCTTCAGGATGCGACCCCGATTCGCCTGGGGCAGGAGTTTAGCGGTTACGAAGCGCAAGCCCGATTGAGTGTCATGCGCGCACAAAAAGCGGTGCAGGCGTTGCGCGAATTGCCGATTGGGGGGACCGCGGTTGGGACGGGCATCAATACCCATGCAGAATTCGGCAAACGTATCGCCCTGCGGTTGACGGAACAAACCGGTATCGAGTGGGTTGAAGCGGCCAACCATTTCGAAGCGCAGGCAGCAAAAGATGGCGTATGCGAAGCAAGTGGTTTGTTACGCGCCATTGCAGTGGCTCTTACGAAAATCGCCAATGACATCCGTTGGTTGGCAAGCGGCCCGCGGTGTGGTATCGGTGAGATCGAGATTCCCAGCATTCAACCGGGTTCAAGTATCATGCCTGGCAAGGTCAACCCGGTGATGTCCGAAATGTTGATCCAGGTTGCCGTTCAAGTCATGGGTAACGATGCGACCATCGCGATGGCGTGTCGTGACAGCATCTTTGAACTCAATACGATGATGCCGCTGATCGCACACAATTTGCTCGAGTCGATTCGGTTGCTCGCCAAGGGCGTTTCTGTCTTCACGCAACGATGTGCCGAGGGGATCCGGCCCCATCCTGAGCGATGTGAACAGATGATCGAGCAGTCAATGGCCATGTGTACGAGTTTGGCGCCGGTCGTCGGGTACGATCGTGCTGCCGCCATGGCCAAGGAAGCTTTCACGACCGGATCGACCGTTCGCCAGGTCGCGCTGGCCAAGAAGATCTTGAGCGAAGCAGAACTGAACAGATTGCTCGACCCGACGCGTATGACCCATCCGGCAAAGGACCAATGAGCGGTAACAAGAATCCTCAACCTCGACGCAACCGCGTGTTTAGCCTGCTCACTCTGATCGTGGCCATCGCCTGCATTTGGGCTACAGGACAAGCGGCCGATTACGTCAAGCACCTCAACACAGCCCGGCTCGTGGGGGCCGCCATGACCGGCGGGTTTGGCAGATCGGAATCATCGCCTCAAGCGACGACGTCCTTGAGTCTGGATATCGCACCTCGTTCCCGCCCCAACGCACTGCCTGGCTTGCCCGGGTCGTGGATGCCAACGGACCAAGCTCCGTCCAAGGAGGCACTGCAGACCCAACCCAACGGCGATCTGCGAAAGCAGACCGTTTACGTCGAAGGTATCGTGCTGGTTTGGCAGTTGATGATGTATAGCCTGGCGGGTTGTCTTGTACTGGTTGGCATTGTGTCGTTGCTGACGCATCGGGCTCGCTTGCTTCACCTGGTTGCAGCCGGGTTGATCGGTTTGGCTACCATCGGAACACTTATCGGAATGGTGTTTCTCGGTGATGTGTCGAAGGGTGGCTTCGAACAAGTGCATCCGTTACCCATGCGTATGTACGTTTACGTTGCCGTTGTGCAGGTAAGTTACGCTGTAGTATTGCTCGCTGTGTTTGCGGGGAGACCCAAAACGACTTTACAGGGATAAGTTTCACACGGTGTGGATTGATGGCCATCGTTGGGAGTGTACGGTTTCATGTCGATTTTGTGTAACGCCTTGACGGTCGTCATCCTGGCGATCGGGATTCTTTATACCGCGTATAAAGTCTATGGGGGATTTCTGGCAAAGAAGGTCTTCGGGTTTGACAACGCGCGCACGACACCTGCTGAAGAACAAGAAGACGGGATTGATTTCGTACCCACACGTCCTGCGATTCTGTTCGGACACCATTTCGCTTCGATCGCGGGCCTGGGGCCGATCGTCGGCCCGGCGATCGCGATCTATTGGGGTTGGTTACCGGCATTGATATGGGTGCTAGTGGGTTGCGTGTTGATCGGCGGTGTGCATGATGTTGCTGCGTTGTTTGCTTCCATTCGCCATAAGGCACGAAGCATCGGCGACCTGACCAACGACATTATTAGTCCTCGGGCGCGCATTCTCTTCCAATTGATCATTTTTTTCTTGTTGGCTTTGGCGATGGGAGTATTCGCCATTTACATGGCGCGGTTGTTCGTCGACCTTTATCCTGAAGCCGTTATTCCCACGTTCTCTTTGATATTGATCGCCGTTGTCATCGGTACACTTGTTTACAAGTACAGCTTTCGTCTTGCACCGGTCACGATTGTGGGTGTCTTGGCGATGTTTTTGATGGTTGTCGTCGGCCTGGAAGTCCCTGTGCCCCTTCATGTTGCCTTTTTGACAGATCCTGATACACAACAGCAGGTTGCCGACTTAACGGCTGATGGGGTCTACTCTGCCGGTGCCCAGCTCGACCACCTTGCCGCTCAGTCCGACAACGCTAACGCTCTCGCGCATCTTGAGAGGGCTCAGAAAAACGCCACCGACAGTTGCGTTTACATTTTACTCGTCTACGCATTGCTCGCGTCGATTTTGCCCGTGTGGTTGCTGCTCCAGCCCCGCGACTACATCAATTGTTTCCAACTCTATGCCGGACTTATCCTTTTGGCCCTGGGTTTTTTAATTTGGCATCCTCCGATCGACGTGCCCGCTTTCGGTTTGCACACCAAGGACGCGGATACCGCTCCGAACGTCCTGCCCCTTCTCTTCATTACCATCGCCTGTGGTGCGGTCAGCGGGTTTCACAACTTGGTTTCGAGTGGAACGACCGCCCGCCAAATTCGCCGTGAAACCGATGCGCAAGTGATTGGTTATGGTGCCATGCTCACCGAAGGCCTTCTGGCGGTCTTTGTTATCCTTTCGTGTGTTGTCGGTCTCAGCAGCGACCGGTTCACTGAGATCTATACCGATTACAGCACCGTCTCCAAAGGTGCGTTGGCGGCGTTCCTGATGGGGGCTGGTCATGTGATTGCTTTTCCCCTCAGCGTTGTCTTGCCCGATTCCATTGCACCTCAGAAAGTCGAGCGGTTCTGTGTCAATCTTATGTCCGTGATGGTGGTCAGCTTTGCCATGACCACTTTGGATTCCGGAACACGCTTGCTCCGCTATAACATCGAGGGAATCGGTAAGAGCCTCCGTATCCGACCGATTCAAAACCGATACGTGGCAAGCCTTATCGCCATTGCTGCGATTGGCTATTTCGCCCTCATGAAAATCAACGGCCAACCGGCGGGTGTCACACTGTGGCAATTGTTTGGCACGACCAACCAAATGCTTGCTGCGCTCGGCCTGCTTGTCGCGACCCTTCTGCTATACCAGTTGCGCAAGCCGGTGATTTACACGCTGCTACCCCTCGGCTTCATGCTCGTCAGCGCGTCCTGGGCGATTGCTGTCAAACTCAGTGACTTCTATGCCGGCTACTGTGAGCATCACGATTGGGGTAACCTCTCGCTTCTGATTGTTGGTGGGGCATTGGCGTTCATGGCTTTGTGGTTGGTCATCGAGGCCCTCCGCGCTTTTCTTCGGACCCGTCAACACCTTAACCCTTCATGATGACACGCACCGTCGAAGTGGAATGTTTGCTCCGAGAAGCCACCCTTGCCGTCGCAGCAAGCCATCAACCGTTCCGTGGTGCCATGACATTGACCGCGTTGATCCTGTGCTCGTATTCGATGCGATGACCAGCCGTTGATTCATCAACGCGCTTCCCCGTCCTCCAACCCCGTGGTATGGACGCCACCGCGATGACATCGGGCTCACGGCGCGCAACCGACCTTCGCGTGAAAACTCTGTGAACTTCTAATAAACTCTATTTATCCACAACACCCAACCGTTCCGCGATTCGGTCGAAATCATCCAGATTGAAATAGTGAATGACAATTTTGCCGTTGCCTCGCTTGCGCGACTCGCTAATTTCTACCTTGGTCCCCAGTGCACGCACAAACTCCTGTTCCAAGCTTCGGATTTGCGGCCTTTTAGTTGCCTTTCCGGGTCCGGGTTCGCTGCTTGCTTCCGAACGCGATGTGACACGCCGACGTACCAGCGCTTCGAGCGCCCGCACCGACAGATCTTTGCTGATAGCCTCTTTCGCGGTTCGAACCAAATCGCTGGGCGACCGAATCGCCAACAGGCAGCGGGCATGGCCCATAGCAAGCTTGCGTTCAGCCACCCAATGTTTGACGTCCGCAGGTAACTCTAGTAATCTCAAGTAGTTAGCGACTGTTGAGCGATCCTCGCCTAGCCTGCCCGCAATCTCGTCGGCCGAGAGGTTAAATTCGTCGGAGTAGCGTTTGTAAGCCATCGCCCTTTCAATGGCGTTGAGATCCGACCGAAAGATATTCTCGACGAGCGCCACCTCCAGCATTTGCTCATCGGTCGCTTCGCGGGTTACGGCCGGCACTTCCGTCAAACCCGCCATCTGGGCCGCCCGCCAACGCCTTTCCCCTGCGATAATCTCATAAAGGTCGTCCTTGAGGCAACGGACGATGATGGGCTGCACAACGCCTACTTTTCGGATCGAGTTCGCCAACGCTTGCAAGTCTTTAGGGTCCACATCTTTTCGTGGCTGGAAGGGATTCGGCCTCAAATGGTCCACGCCGATCATGAAAGGACGTGGTGATGGACCGCCGCTGGCCTCTTCCACCTCTTTCACCGGGGACGGTACCGGTTCCTCCGTCATGGATATGATCGAGCTGAGTCCGCGACCGAGACGTTTTTGCGTGTTTGCCATGGCAACCTCCCTGGCCAGAAAGTGGTTTTTAGTAGGTTTCAACGCTTTGCAGCTGATAGGAGGCAATAGTACAACCAGGCGTTCGTTTGGGCAAACAAAATGTGGTTTTGTGATCGAAAAACCGGCCTCTAGGCGTTTTTATTGTAACAAACGGCGTTGATTGTGAGGCCTACAGGCCGCTACGAGGCGGATTACCTACACTATTTGAAATTCAGGAACAGGTTGGTTCCACGTGAAACACCCGCCAAAATGTTCATGACAGGGCGGAAGCGAAAAAAAACGTTCCACGTGGAACAAATAGATCTGACCCTCGTGGCAGTTGGCCCTCTTTCGAGTCGACTGTACTAAAAAGGTGGTTCAGGCGAATCAAAGGTAAATGCGGAATGGTTACAGCTATTCTCGTTTCTTGACCAGTCTCTATCGGTTTGTGTCGCTATCACCTCTACAAGGCAAGCGAAACGGAGCGGGAATCGCTTTTGAAAACGGGGCCGGGGGCAAGGCGTGACATGTGTACCAGTATTTAGAGGACCGCCGGGTGCGACGGATCGTTTCCTACAAACCCACAGCAGGGAACGCCTTGTCCCGACACGAAAGAACTATTTAGAAGCCCTCGGCTCGTTGTTCGTGTGTTTCGTCCCCGTAAACGGTCGTATATAAGCCGTTTGCACTTTTGCCTGCGTGCGCTTTTGCCAACGATCGAAGGATGCAGTATAGAACCGAAAGGTGGACCGTTTTTTTGCGGGCACAAAAAGGCGGCCCGCCTTAGGGATAATTTAGAATGATTAGTAGACCGATGCATTTTTTTCGAAACGATTTGTGGCGGATGGCGGG
>Ga0180434_10001464_pt1 | contig 33661 bp, 30 predicted proteins | sample SS_ome_7_FD_132453 | JGI IMG/M metagenome (GOLD analysis project Ga0180434, IMG submission 132453) | Hypersaline lake sediment archaeal communities from the Salton Sea, California, USA - SS_1_D_2 metaG | ecosystem: Environmental > Aquatic > Non-marine Saline and Alkaline > Hypersaline >... | reverse complement strand
CTACCGGACACTTTTTGAGTGAACGTTTATTTGGACACGGATTTTACCTGAATTTTTCCGACTCGCGCCTACAATTCTGAGCGGCAAGCATCTGCCAACGAGCAAGCAAAGCGCCGAAAACAAAAAACCATCCGTGTTCGTCCGTGTACTGAGAAAAGTGTCCGGTAGCAAATCATAGGAGTGACCGATGGAAGAGAGCAAGAATTGGTGGAAATGTTCGAACTGTGGTTATACATTTCAGGCTCCTGCCCCGCCCGAGGCCTGCCCCAGTTGTAAGGAAAAGTGCGCTTTTATCGATGCCACTTGCTACACCCCCGAGTGCGGCGGGCCTGACAACATCGATCCGCAGATCGGGCAGAAGCGGTAGCCATTTGCAAGTCTGCTGACCATAAGAACTTGTCCCCGTGTTTAGTCTCTGTACTTTTGTAGATCGGTTTTCGATTTGACAACTCGGCCAGGGGAATGTATGATAGCCCGTAGGCGGCGTCTTGGATAGGCTGAGGGTGGGGCGATGCAATATCCCTGTTTTATTAAGGAGGCCGATATGGAGAACACGGACAAGACAACGTTCACAGGGTCAAACGCTTCGAACCAGTCGGAAATCCCAGAGGATAGGTTGGCCGAATGGCAGAAAATTGTTGACCTGGCAGCAGAGATCATTCGAGTTCCGGCTGGCCTGGTGATGAAGGCTCATCCATCCGAGATCGAGGTGTTCGTCGCCAGCAGCACGGAGGGGAATCCGTATAAAAAAGGTGATCGCATCGCTCTGAACGCCGGTTCGTATGGCGAGGCGATCGTGACAGAACAGGTTCCCCTTTTGATCTCGGACGCTCGCCAAGATCCCCGGTGGGAACAAAGCCCTGATCTCGATTTGGGTATAGTCTCCTGTCTGGGGTTTCCTCTATTGTGGCCCGATGGGACGGTCTTTGGGACCCTTTCTGTTCTGGATACTCAGGAGAACGCTTATTCCAGTACGTTTCAAAAACTGATGCGGCGGTTCCGCGCCACGATAGAGACAGACCTGGGATTGCTCTGGGAGATCGCTGAACACAGGCGGGCGGAGGAAGTGCTGGAACGACGTAACCGCGAGCTGGCTCTACTCAGCCGGGTGGGACAGGAATTCACCGCCGAGCTCGACATGCAGCAGGTCGCCGAGCGCTTGTTGCAGGCGGCGACGGAGGTCATCGGTGCAGAGGGCGCCTCTGTCTGGCTGTGGGATGAAGGACAAGAAGGCTGGCTGGTCTGCCGGGCGATCGCCGAGGGCCAAAGCCAGTCCGAGTTGATCAACATGCGCGTGCGTCCTGGGCAGGGCGTCGTCGGTTGGGTGGCGCAAAAGGGAAGGAGTGCCATCGTGGCAAATGTGCCGGATGACCCTCGCTTTTACCCCGGCGTCGACAAGCAAACCGGTTTTCGTACCGTCTCACTGCTGGCGGCCCCTTTGCAGGTTCGCGGCGCCGTTGTGGGCGCGCTGGAGATGGTGAACAAGCTGCACGGCGAGTTTGACGCCAATGACTTGCTCCTGGTCGAGGCGCTGGCCGCCTCGGCCGCCGTTGTCATCGACAATGCCCGGCTGATCGAGACGTTGCAGGAACGGGACGCCGAACTGCGAGCGCGCGCCAAAGATCTGAGTGCCTGAGCGAACGCCTTGATCGGAGGTAGTCGCGGTTTCTAACCGCGCTGAGCTACTAGATTGTACAAGGAGATATTTTATGCCAGAGTCACGGGGGAGTGTTCCAGGAGCTCACAACGAGCATCAGACGGTTTTCTATGGTCTGTCTACCTGCGTCTGGTGCAAGCGGACCCGAAATTTTTTGGAGCAGGAGGACGTAGCCTTCGACTATATCTACGTGGACTTGCTCAAGGGGCAGGAGCGAGCAGAAGTGGTGGAAGAGGTCCGCCGTTGGAATCCTTCTGTCTCATTCCCTACCATCGTCGTTGACGATGCCAAGTGCGTGGTAGGATACAAGCAGGATCAGCTTAAGGAGGTGCTGGGGCTATGAGCGAGGAAGAGGTCGTTTCATCTGAGAAAGTCGACGCGCTTTACGAGCGGCTCGATCGGGAGGCCGAGGCGTCCGGCTATCATCTCAACCCCGACCGGGAGTTCACCCGGAACCTGGTGGAAGGTCTGTTGGTCAATGAGGCGCGGTATGGTTACCGGGCCTGTCCCTGCCGGCTGGCGGCCGGGGAGAAGCAGAAGGACCTGGACATTATCTGCCCCTGCGACTATCGAGATCCTGACCTGATCGATTGGGGGGCCTGTTACTGCGCCCTCTACGTCTCCGAAGAGGTGCTGCGAGGCGAGCAGGAGGTCCATTCGATCCCGGAGCGTCGTCCGCCGGAGGGCGAACGTCCCCAGGATCAGCCTGCTCCTGCGCCAGAAAAATATGGAGCGCCCGGAGAGAGTACGTACCCTGTCTGGCGCTGCCGGGTCTGTGGCTATCTCTGCGCCCGCGAACGTCCTCCGGGTGTCTGCCCCATCTGCAAGGCCAAGCAAGATCGCTTTGAGCGTTTCTGGTAATCGCTCCGTCAAAGGAGGGACAAATGAACTGGCGCTTTCCCCCAGGCGTTCTGCGGCGCGGCATGTGCCCGGAACAGGATGGCGACTGGCCCTACGTGCAGACCGATGAGCAAGCCCCCGATGAGCGTGTTGAGCGCGCGTTCCTCAACCCGACTAACCCGGAGGAAGAACGTGGTGGCAAAGACGAACGTTGGAGACACCTTCCAGCAAGAGACAAAGTATCGCCGTGACCACCTGCCGGGCGGCAGGCTCGATTGGGCCAACAAGCCTGCTACCTACAAGCAGTATCCCGCGGCGCCCAAGATTTCGCTCTGCGATCCGCTGACCGAGGGCGGCGCATCCTTGTGGGACGTGCTCAGGGAGCGGCGCAGTGTGCGTCAGTTCCAGGATACCCCGCTGCAAGAACGGGATTTGTCGCAGTTGCTCTGGGCGGCGCAGGGGATCACTCGATTCGGTCGAGGCGTTGGCTTTCGGACGGCCCCTTCTGCCGGGGCGCTTTACCCGGTGGAGACGTATCTGACGGTTCACGACATAGAGGGGATTGAGCCTGGTATTTATCATTATGCCGTCGAAAGACACGAACTCGATCAGCTGCGGACGGGTGATTTCCGCGTCGAGGTAGCCCGGGCGGCGCTCGATCAACATATCGCTGCCTGGGCGAACGTGGTCTTTGTCTGGACGGCGGTCCTGGCGCGCTCCAAGTGGAAGTACAAACAGCGAGCCTACCGCTATATCTACCTGGACGCCGGACACGTCGCCCAGAACGTGGCGCTGGCGGCGGTGGCCCTGGATCTGGGCAGTTGCCAGATCGCCGCGCTGTACGATGACGAGGCGAATAAGCTCCTGGGCGTGGACGGCGTCGAGGAGAGTGTGATCTATATGACCGTCGTTGGGAGACCGAGATAACTCTATGGGAGAGAAAATCATCGTCCGGCAAAACAGCCGGTTCGAGATCGAGATTTTGGCGTTGGATCCTCACGGTGCCGACGCCCACGAGTTCAAGATTGTCGACGACGCCCGTCAACTGACGCCTTACGGTATGTTGTTGGCGGGCCTCGGTTCCTGCACCGCCGTCGTCCTGCATACCTACGCCCAGCACCACGCCGTCGCCCTCGACGCGGTGGAACTGCGCCTGGAGTACGACCGCGTGTTTGAGGAGGATTGCGAGCACTGCGAGGGTATCCAGGAATACCGGGAACGGATCGAGGAAGAGATCGCGTTGATGGGCGAGCTGACGCCAGGAGAGCAGAATCGGCTGTACATGGTCTCCCGGCATTGCCCGATCCACAAGATGCTCGCGGGTGGGATCGAGGTGCGTTCCGCTCTGGCGCAAGATGGGTAGAGGAGGTTCGTATGGGTGAGCAGATCGCCGTGGGACAGGAGGCACCGGACTTTGAGCTGACCGACGTTCAGGGGCGTACGATTCGCCTGTCGGACTATCGGGGCGAGAAGCACGTGATCCTCAACTTTACGCGCGGTTTCATGTGACCCTATTGCCGCGCTCATCTCGCGCAGTTGCGCGAGGAGTATGCCAAGTTCGTCGAGCGGGATGCCGAGATTCTCGTCATCGGCCCCGAAGGTCCGCGTCGGTTCAAGCAGGTGTGGGAAGCGGAACAGTTTCCCTTCGTGGGCTTTTCGGATTACAAGCACTCGGTCGCCGATCGCTATGGACAGGAGGTCAAGCTGCTAAAGCTGGGGCGGATGCCGGCGATGTTGATCGTGGACAAAGAAGGCGTGATCCAGTTCGTCCACTTTGGCGACGAGATGTCGGACATTCCCAGGAACGAGGAGGTCTTTGCCCTGTTGGATCAGTTAAACTGAGCGATAGGTGCAACGCACTTCCCAAGTGCGTTGCACCTGAGAGACTTTTGTCGCAGACAGACGGTTGCCATAATGGTATAGTTATGGCGACCGTTTTTGATGAGTGGTGTTCGAGTAACAGAATTTCTGGATGAAGAATCTTGAGGAGGAACATGTTAGAGACAGGTGAAAAGGCTCCCGATTTCACACTGACGGCGGACGACGGCAGCGAGGTGAGTCTATCGGATTTCCGGGGCAAGAAAGTGGCGCTCTATTTCTATCCCAAAGCAGACACGCCCGGCTGCACCCGGCAGGCGTGCGCCATCCGCGACGTCTATCCCGACATCGAAGGCGAAAACGTCGTGGCGGTAGGCATCAGCCCGGACTTGCCCGACAAGCTGACCAAGTTCCGCGAAAAGCACAACCTGCCTTTCATTCTGCTCTCGGACCCGGATCACCGGGTGGCCGAGGCGTATGGGGCCTGGGGCGAGAAAAAGATGTACGGCAAGACCTACGAGGGCATCATCCGCAGCCACTTTGCGATTGACGAGGAAGGCCGGTTGGCCGAGTTCAAGCTCAAAGTCAAGCCGGAAAAGACGGCGGATCTGGCGCTGCGGTTGATCCAGTTGTGATGAAAATGGGAAACAACATGCCGATAAAGGTGCTGGGCATCGCCGGTAGCCCCCGGCGCAGGGGGAACACCGAGACCCTGCTGGATCGGTTCCTGGCCGGGGCGGAGGTTGCTGGCGCAGAGGTGGAGAAAATCGTCGTCTCACGGCTCGACATCGCCGGTTGCATCGCCTGCAACGGCTGCTGGGACGACGGTCTCTGCATCGTCCAGGATGATTTTCAGGACGTGTACGACAAACTCGTCGCCGCCGATGTGATCGCCCTGGCCTCGCCGTTGTTCTTCTGGAACGTGACCGCGCAGGTCAAGGCGCTGATCGACCGCGGCCAGTGTCAATGGGCGCGCAAGTTTGTGGTCAAGAAACCGCTGGCGCCTACCCCGGCCGGTCACGCCAGGCGGCGCGGGGTGTTCATCTGCGTGGGCGGCGATGTCGAGCCGGATTTCGGCGGGGCGGCCAAAACAGTCAAGGATTTTTTTAGCGTGCACGAGACGGATTATTGGGAAGAACTTTTTTGCATCCACGTGGATGCCAAAGGAGAGATTCAGGAACATCCCACGGCGCTGCAAGATGCTTTTGAGCTGGGTCGCCGCGCTGTGGAGGAAGCCTGGGAGAGAGAAAAATAAATGACAAACCGATTGGCGAACGAGACGAGTCCTTATCTGCTGCAACACGCCGATAACCCGGTGGATTGGTATCCCTGGGGCGAGGAGGCGTTGCAAAAAGCCCAGGCCGAGGAGAAGCCGATCTTTCTCAGCATCGGCTATTCCGCCTGCCATTGGTGCCACGTGATGGCCCACGAATCGTTCGAGGACGAGCGTGTGGCGGCGATCCTGAACGAGCATTTCGTCAACGTCAAAGTGGACCGGGAGGAGCGGCCAGACCTGGACCGCATCTATATGACCGCGGTGCAGGCGCTCACCGGTCGCGGCGGCTGGCCGATGTCCGTGTTCCTCACCCCTGACGGCCAGCCCTTTTTTGGCGGCACTTACTTTCCGCCGACTCCTCGCTATGGGATGCCTTCGTTTGCCCAGGTCTTGTCGAGCATCGTCGACGCCTGGCGGAACCGGCGGGGAGAACTCGTCGAGGGCGGCGAGAAGTTGGCGGCGGCGATTGAGCAGCAGATGGCGCCGTCTGCGGGCGTGAAAGGCAAAGGTGTGCCGCGCGAGACGGTCGAGTCTGCTTTTCAAAGCATTCGGCAGGGTTTTGATCGTGTCCACGGCGGGTGGGGTGGGGCGCCGAAATTTCCCCAACCGATGACGCTCGAATTCCTGCTGCGATATCATCATACCACAGAGGACCCGCAGGCGTTGGAGATGGTCACCCAGACGCTGGAGGCGATGGCTCGTGGGGGGATGTACGATCAGATCGGCGGCGGGTTTCACCGCTACTCTGTGGACGACCATTGGCTGGTGCCCCACTTTGAAAAGATGCTCTACGACAACGCGCAATTGGCCCGCATCTACCTGCACGCCTGGCAGGTGACCGGTGAGTCCTTTTTCCGCACTATCGCGGAGGAGACCCTCGATTACGTCGTCCGTGAAATGACCGATCCCACAGGCGGTTTTTATTCTACGCAGGACGCCGACAGTGAGGGCGAGGAAGGCAAGTTCTTTGTCTGGACGCCCGCCGAGATCCGGGCTGTGTTGGGCGATGAGGCAGACCGCTTCATCGCAACCTACGGAGTGACGGAGCGAGGGAACTTTGAGGGCAAAAACATCCTGGAACTTGAGGGCAGTCTGGAGGAGCGCGAGGCGCTGGCCGAGGTGCGTCGCAAGCTGTTTGAGATGCGGGAGCGGCGCGTGCATCCAGGGCGCGATGATAAGGTACTGACCTCGTGGAACGGATTGATGCTGGCTGCCTTTGCCGAAGCCGCGCGAGCGCTGAGGCGCGATGATTATCGAGAGATTGCCGAGCGAAATGCCGAGTTTCTGTTGAACGAACTCGTGACTGCTGATGGTCGACTATATCACACGTGGAAGGCGGGCGAGGCCCGGATCAATGGCTACCTGGAGGACTATGCCTACCTGATTGAGGGATTGCTGGAATTGTATCAGACGACCTTCGACTCGCGCTGGTACGTCGCGGCTCGCGAGCTGGCCGACGTGATGATCGAGCACTTTCAGGCCCCCGTCGGCTTTTACGATACCAGTGACGACCACGAGGAACTGATCGTCCGACCGAGAGAATTGCAGGACAACGCGGTTCCTTCAGGGAACGGGATGGCCGCGCTGGCGCTCCAACGGTTGGCGGGGCTGGCGGTCGAGCCGCGCTATCTCGAGTTGGCGCGGGCCGCGTTGGAGCCGATGCAGGAGATGTTGGCGCGGTATCCGCTGGGTTTTGGCCAATGGTTGATCGCGCTCGACTATATGCTTTCACATCCACGCGAGATCGGCATCGTAGGCGACCCTGGTGCAGCCGATACCCAGGCGCTGCTCGACGTTTGTTTCGATGGTTATCGTCCTCATCAGATCCTCGCGTTAGGGAGAGGTGAGACTGAGTCTGAGTCTTCTGTCGTGCCTCTGTTGCGGAACCGGGATCAGGTGGATGGCCGTGCCACGGCGTACGTTTGCGTCGACTTTACTTGTCGTTCTCCAGTCACCGAGCCAGAGGTGCTCCATGGTAATTGGTTGTGCTGATATTTGTACACGGAATCTGCCTGGACGAGTTAAATAGTCAGCACAGGATGCGTTTCTAATTACCTGGCGCACTTTGTCTAGAAATAATCGGCAAGTAGATCCGGGTCTCTTGTGATCCGTAGCGCATCAATGTGAACTCGCCGACCATTATCAGGGCGTGGGGGGCCAGGTTCCACACCCTCTCTGTATACACGCCGGTGAGCAGTTGTTCGGTGCTGCTGAACGTGTTGGTGTGCAGTTCCATCTGGTGGCGGCTGGCGCCGCCCGTGCCTGTAAAGACCTCACTGGTCAGAAAGAGTTTGCCGCCTTCCACCGTCCCGGTGATCGCCGGTCCGCGGCCGGTCTCAGCGTCCAGCACGGGATAACCCAGAGCCGCTGGTGCGTCCAGGAAACCCGACACGTAGCCGTCGGTCTCACTGATGACCAGCGTCAGTTCTAGCTGCGGCAGGCGCTCAGGCTGCTCGGGGACGACCGTGCCGCCGTAGCGGCAAGAGGTATCTGCATTGCTGGCGAGGTCTGAGACGTCGACGCTGGCGTCCGACGAGGGAGCGTCCGTCGCTGCCGAGACAGGCAGCGCAAAGTTGCGATGCAGGATGTGCAGTTCGATCTCCTCCAGGGCCGCGAGATCCAGGTCAAAGTTTTTGCTGGCATATTCCCTATCGATGGTCAGGATCCACTTGCTGCAGCCCACACTGCGCCACCAGTGCCCCGGACTCCATTCGGTCCCTTCCCACGGAGACCCTCCGGGTTCGACGTTGATCAAGGCATCCACGTTGGCCGTATGCGGCGCCAGGTTGTATGCTCTGAAGCTGTCCTGTCCGCCCAGCCAGGCATCCTCGTGGCGGATGAAGGACGTCCCCGACTGTGTCAGCCTGACCCGCGTCCCGTCCCCCGCACTGTCCAGGTTGGCCTGATCCCCCTCCAACACGACGCTGAATTTGTGGATCTTGTCATTGTGCACGCCCGCGTCAAAGGGCGGGTTGCCTTTAAAGATGGAGGTCTGGAAGGCCAGTTGCAGGCTCTCCGCCTGGTCGTCGTTGTCCAGATCAACCCAGTTCTCGGGATCGCTGACATAGTCGTTAAACTTTTCCTGCGCAGTCACCGTAACCGGTTGGCCGTTGATGATGTCGACACCGTCGGCAAAGCCCATCGCCTCGCTGAGGTGGAGCACGGTCGCTTCGGGGGCGAACGATTTGCCCTCTATCCAGTTGTCGTAGGCCTGGTTCATATCAAACAAATAGTTGTCGAGGAGGGCGATGTCCACGATGCCGTAAACCTCATCCTCGCGACTCCATTTCTCGGCTATCTCGTAATCGAGCGCCCGGGCCGCCTCATAGGCGCTGGCCAACGCGACTTCAAAGTAATTGCGCGTATCTTCGGCTTGCCAATCGCGCAGCACGCGGGCCGCCGGGTCACGGTAGAGCTGGTAGGCGTCCCGTCGCGCCTCGGCCCACCCGGCCAGCAGATACTCGACCCGCTCCTTCAACCCTTTGAGCTGCGCGATCTCCCGTTCCAACTCGTTGACCGCCAGCGCCAGGTCCAAATCCAACTCGGCGAACTTGAGCATATACGTCTTGATCAGCGCCTCGCTGTTTGCGTCCGTAATCTCCGCCTCTTTGTACTTGACGTAAGCTTGTTGGTAGGCCTGGATTTTTTCCCTCTTGGCTGCGATGTCGGCCAGCTTGCCGGCTGTGTTCGCCTCATCGATCATGTCCCCTATGCCCAGGATGAGGTTCACGCCGCCACCGGTGACCGCCCCAGCCGGGTTAAAGCTCTGTCCCAACTCCCCGCCGGTCATACCACCAGACAGCACAGAACCGAATATGCTGGAAAAGTTTCCCCAGGCCGATTTGCTGAAGCGTAACTGGGCCTCTTGCCGAGCCAGGTCGGCCAATTCCTGGCCGGTTTGTTTGTACATAACGGCCGTCGCGCGTTGAAGTCCGGCCACGTGGGCGGCCCGCTCCTGCTCGATGCGGATCAAGGCCAGTTGGGTGTCCATCTCCTGGTACACTTTGTTCACGCGCAGGTGGGCGCTCTGGACCGCCAATAGCTGGTCGTACATCGCGCCCGCTTGGTTTTGGTGACAATAGGCTAGGTCAGGGTCTGCTTCATCATAGCCACACAGCAGGCCCAGTTCATCCACGTACTTTGCGTTAAGCTCGTTGAGGGCCGCTCCCAGCTCCATTTCATCGTCATCAAGCTCGCGCTGGGTGGCCAACAGCAGCGTCAGCTTCTGCTCTGATTGGGTGTACGCCGTCTGGGCGATGTCCCAGGCCGCGACAAAGTTGCTCTCCTCCAGTGGCACACCGTGGGTGTCAAAGTGTAGATAAAAGGGCACATAGTCCGCTTCGTAGCCCAGGGGATTCTTGTCGTGCGCCAGGTAGGTGAACATGCGTTGCATGTCGGCGATGTTTTGCGTGAGCGCCTGGTAAGCGGTCTGGTACGCGGCGTGCTCTGACGCCCCCGACCAGTCCTGCGTCAGACGGTCCAGCAGCGCCAGCTCGGCCGTCGCGCCGTCAAAGCCCTCGCGCAGCGTCGCCTCGGCCTGCTCAATGCTTCCGCCCGTGAACTGGCGAAACCGACGCTCGGCCAGCTCGAGATAAGCGCGGCTCTTTTTCGCCGACGCCTCCGCCAGGCGCACCACGTCGGCGTAGGGCGCATTCTCGCCGGTCAAACGGGAGACGCGCGTCGGCTGCGCCGCCAGCGTCGCTGTGTAGAGATCGCCTGCCAGGATCTCGTGGTAGGCGCCGGTCGCCGCCATAAAGTGATCCCGCGCCGCCTCCAGCCTTTCGATCTGGCAGGACAGGCTGGGCTGACCTCCAGGACATTCGGGCAGCAAGCGCATGTCCAGCGCGCGCACCATGTCGTCATTGCCGACCAGCAGCTCGCCGGTGGCCCACTCCCAGCGCGCGTCCAACCGCCCGCTGACGGCGTGGTCTCGACGCCCCGGCGCATCGGCGCACCCCAGTGCGTTGGCGTATGCCTGGTCGGCGGCGATAAAGGGGGCGTCATCATAGAGGGCGATGGTGGCGCTGATCGTTTTCGTCGTCACCTCGTGGAAGCCAGTGCGGTAAAGGCTGCCCTCCTGGAGCTTGTACTGACCCAGCGTCACCTGGTCGCCGTAATACTGCTCCTCGTAGGCGCCCATGTCGACCTGGGGAGAGCCGTAGATGCCGGAGATGCGGCGCTTGCCGGCCAGGTCTGTCGTCACCCCGGCGGGCACGGCGCTGTTGTCCCCGGCGTCAATGGCTGGCGAGGCGCATTGCAACCCCAGGTCGCCGTTCGCCGCGTCCACGAACAGCGGGTCGGCGTCGAGGATGGCGTCGCAGTTGGCCCCGGGGAGACATCCCCCTGTCACCAGGCTGTGGGTCAGCGTCAGGGTTGCGGTGCTGGAGATCGGTTGCTGGGCCGGTGCGTTTTCCCACAGGATGCTATTCGCTAGCGTCAGTCCGCCGCTGCCGCCGTTGCCGAGCGCACCACCGCTCGCACCCGCGCTGTTGCCGTGGAACGTGACGTTGGCCAGCAGTGGCCCTCCGCTGTTGTTGTACAGCCCACCGCCCGTCTGGGCGGCGGCATTGCCGCTGAAAAGCAGGTTGACCAGCGTAGGGCTTCCGCCGTCATTGTACAGCCCTCCGCCACTGTCGTGGGGTGTCGCGCCGTCCGCCTGGCCCCCGGTGATGACAAAAGCCTCCAGGATGTCGGTCTCGCTCAGCGCGTGGCTGGTCACCACGTGGTAAGCGTTGCTCCCCCGAATGTCAGCGGCGTTGAGAACCACGCTGTGCGGGCCGGTGAGGTCGTCCCCGTCAAGATCTCCGCTCAGGACCGTGACGTTGGCCCCGGGGTCGCGCTGGTCGCGCGTGGTCTCAACCCCGGCAAAGCCGCTGTACAACGGTACGCCGCCAGGCAGGGGGAAAGTAGCGCTGCGGGGGTCGCCCGCATCTGTGCGGAACGTTGGCGTGTAGACGCCCCCGGCCACCCAGATCTCGCCGTTCAGGGCGCGCGCCCAGTTCAGAGCGTGCTGCAGCGCGCAGGAAAGCGCCCAGTCTGTGCAGTTCCCGACGCCATTGGGCGTGACGTGCAGAATGTGCGGCGGCGGGCTGATGCCTCGTTCGGTGTAGGGGGCCTCGTAGGCGCCCATATCGACGTTCGTCGGCCAGATCCTGGCGTTGCCGTCCAGGTCGGTCGTCACGCCCGCGGGCACGGCGGCGTTGTTCCCGGTGTCGATGGGGGAATCTGCCAGGGATACGGGCGTGAGCGTCAGACGCAGGTTGTCATCGAGGGTACCAAAGACGCCGTCCGGACCGCCGGGGTCCACGAAATATGGATCAACGTCAATGTTGCCGGTACCGCCCCAGCCCCCCTGGACATCGCTGTAGGTGACGACGGCGCCGCCCGCTGGCCACTCGTTGTGGATCTGTGCGCCGCCCGACGTAGCCGTATTGCCCCACAGGACACAGTTGGTCAGCGTGGCGATGGCCTGCGGAGGCCCGTTGAACACCGCGCCGCCCGCGTTCGTCGCCGAGTTGTGGCTGAAGGTGACGTTGATCAGGGTTGGGTCGCTTTCGTAGTTGTTCATCCCACCGCCCGAGGCGGCTGCATTGCCGCTGAATACCACGTTTCTCAGTATTGCATTGCAATCATATTCGTTGAACATCCCGCCGCCCTTGCCGGAGGCCGAGTTACCGGCAAAGATGGTGTTGGTCAGTATCGGACTGCTTTGGCTGTTGTTCATCATGCCGCCTCCATCAGTGGCCGTATTGCCGCTGAAGAGGACATCCGTCAGTGTCGGGATGCCGCTCGCGTCATTGCACATCCCACCGCCCTCGCTCGCCGAGTTGTCGCTGAATATGACGTGGGTCAGCGTCGGGTAGATCCATTGGTTTGTGTAACTATAGTTGTGCATCCCGCCGCCCGAGTTCGTTGCCGAGTTACCGGCAAAGGTGACGTGGGTCAGCGTCGGGTTGGCATAAAAGTTGTACAGCCCGCCGCCTGAACCGTCCGTCGAGTTGTCGCGGAACATGACGTTGGTCAACGCGGTGTCCGCATTATGGTTGTACATCCCGCCGCCCCTGCTCGTTGCCGTGTTGCCGTTGAACGTCACGTGGGTCAGCGTCGGGTTGCTGTCTTTGTTGAACATTCCGCCGCCGTCTCCGCCGACCTCGGTGGCTTTTTCGGCCTGGTTGCTGCTAAAAGTGACGTGGGTCAGCGTTGGATCGCCGTCTCCGCCATTGTACATCCCGCCGCCCCAGCTCGCCGCGTTGTCGATGAAGGTGAGGTTGGCCAGTGTCGGGTCCCCACCATAGATGCGCATCCCGCCGCCGCCCTTGTAGCGAGGATAACACAACGGGTCAAAGTCTGGACTGCATGCATAAACGGCGTAGGCGCCGGTGATGATAAAGCCGTCCAGGACGGCGGTCTCGGTCACACCACTGCCCGTGACGATGTGCTCGACGTTGTCGGTGATGACCTCTGCGCTGCCGATTTCACCACTGAGCACGGTCGGGTGGGCAGTCCAATCCCGTTGGCTGCGCAGGGTTTCAGTGGCCGCAAAGCCGCCGTAGATGGCCACGCCGTCCACCAATTGAAAGGTGTCCTCGCGATCCGCCCCGGGCGTATACGTGCCTTCGGCCACCCAGATCTCGTCACCAAGCGCAGCACTGCCCAGCGCGATTTGCATCTCGCATGCGTCAGTCCAACTGGAGCAGGCGCCCCCAGCGCCCGGTTTGACGTAATGGACGGCATCTGTGGGGCTCCTGGGGTTCGAAACAGCGGGCGCAGACCAAGCAACAGGTTGTATGTGGGGCATTGCGGTGCTGGAACTCGCCAGCAGACCTAACACGACGATCAGGTTGATCCAATTTTTGCGTTTCATCTTTGAACTCCTTTCGTTACTCCAAGTTCGTCGGAGGTTGGGCGCTCCTCAACCAAATCAGGCTCGTGCTGGCAAGCGAACAGTGTGACGACGATGTGTTTGCACCAGCCGTCCCAATCGTAAGGATAATCCAAACTATGCTGGTGACGCCACTTTTATCGAAAGTAGCACGCACGCGGCGAGGCTTGTACTAACTGTCCCCGACCTCGGCTTGCACTACATTGCCGCGCTGTGCCAGCGCGATCACCACTCCTTACCGGTAGTAGTTCTGGCCTCGATTGAACGACTCAGCGGTGGCCCGTCGGCGGATGTTGGTTTCGCTGAGAGATGAAATGTTCATTTCTAGTCGGCTCGCACATCCTCGAACGTGAATTCATCGTCGTAGTGGAAAAGGGGTTTGAGGATCAACTGGTTTCGTGGCGATACGGTTCAAGATTATTGTACCTGGAATGAGCAGTTGGTCAAGTCGCGCCGAAGAATTGTTCCCTGCCATAGCATCGACCATCCAACACCAGCCGTATAGTGAGCACAAAATCTTTTTGGGTATTGTAGATCACTGTGAAAAGATGCTCTACGACAACGCGCAATTGGCCCGCGTCTACCTGCACGCCTGGCAGGTGACCGGTGAGTCCTTTTTCCGCACTATCGCGGAGGAGACCCTCGATCACGTCGTCCGTGAAATGACCGATCCCGCAGACGGTTTTTATTCTACGCAGGACGCCGACAGCGAGGGCGAGGAGGTCAAGTTCTTTTTCTGGACGCCCGCCGAGATCCGGGCTGTGTTGGGCGAGGAGGCAGGCCGCTTCATTGAAGCCTACGGAGTGACGGAGCGAGGGAACTTTGAGGGCAAAAACATCCTGGAACTTGAGGGCAGCCTGGAGGAGCGCGAGGCGCTGGCCGAGGCGAGTCGCAAGCTGTTTGAGATGCGGGAGCGGCGCGTGCATCCAGGGCGCGATGATAAGGTATTGACCTCGTGGAACGGATTGATGCTGTCTGCCTTTGCCGAGGCTGCACGAGTGCTGAAGCGCGATGATTATCGAGAGATTGCCGAGCGAAATGCCGAGTTTCTGTTGAACGAACTCATGACTGCTGATGGTCGACTGTATCACACGTGGAAGGCGGGCGAGGCCCGGATCAATGGCTACCTGGAGGACTATGCCTACCTGATTGACGGATTGCTGGAGCTGTACCAGACGACCTTCGACTCGCACTGGTACGTCGCGGCGCACGAGTTGGCCGACGTGATGATCGAGCACTTTCAAGCTCCCGTCGGTTTCTACGACACCAGCGACGACCACGAGGAACTGATCGTCTGACCGCGAGAATTGCAGGATTACGCCGTGCCCTCGGGGAACGGGATGGCCGCGCTGGAGCCGATGCAGGAGATGTTGGCGCGGCATCCGCTGGGTTTCGCCCAATGGCTGACCGCGCTTGACTATATGCTTTCAAACCCGCGCGAGATCGTCATTGTGGACAACCTAGACATGGCCGATCCCCAGGTGCTGCTCGACGTTTGTTTCTACGGTTATCATCCTCACCAGATTCTCGCACTGGGAGGAGTTGAGGCTGAGTCTTCCGTGCCGCTGTTGCAGAATCGAGATCAAGTGGATGGGCGCGCCACGGTGTATGTTTGTGTTGACTTGTCGCTCTCCGATATTAAGCCTGAGACGTTTTACGAGAGTTTACATACACGTCTAAGTGGGCCGACTGACGTGTCCACTGTGAGAAATAGCATATAGATACACTCAATCTGTTCAAAGATCTTTAGCCCTTCGTCTTTTGACCAGCGCCACCGTGAGTGCGGCGAGGAAAACCAGCATCGCCAACCCCAGTCCTGGAGCCACAAGCTCCAGCTTGCTCACCGTCGTCACAAAACCGCCAACAGGTACGATGGCGATGGAGATACTGGTGCCGGTGGTAAAGGTCATATCTCCGCCGTCAGTGGTACCAACCCCATTTTGCCCCACCACTCGGAAATGATACGTGGTGTTGGGAAGCAAACCGTTGAGGTTGAAATGAACCGCCGTGTCAGTGGAACCGGAGACAGAGCTTGGATCTGCCGTCACGGTTCTACCATAGGCGGCAGTCTGGCCATACTCAAAAGTCACGGCAGTGTTGTCATGATTGGCATTTACCATGCCATTCAACGTGGCGTTGGTCAGCCCAATGTTTGAAGCTGCCTTAGTGACCGCTGTGGGCGACACTGTACCAGTGAACAAGGTCATGTCCGCGCCATAGATGGTTCCAGAACTGTTCTGCGCCGCCACCCGGTAGTGATAGGTGGTGTTGTTGGTCAGGCCGGTGATGGCTTTGCTCACTGCGGTGTTGCTGCCGCCGGCGACCGGGCTTTGATCGGCCGTCACCGTGGTGCCGTAGGCAAGCGTGGTGCCATATTCAAAGGTGACGGTGGTGCTGTCATTCTTGGCGTTCACCATCCCGTTCAGCGTGGCCCCTGCGGCAGTTATAGCAGTGGCTGCCTGGGTTTCGGCAGTGGGAGGTAGAGCGCCAGTGGTAAACGTCACGTCCGCGCCATAGACAGTGTTACCGATGTTCTGCGCCACCACCCGGTAATGATACGTCATGTTGGGCTCCAGATTGTCCAGACCGCTGCTGACCGCGGTGTCGGTGCTGCCGGTGACCGGGCTCTGGTCTGCCGTCGCTGTTCTGCCATAGCCGGTCGTCTTGCCATACTCAAAGGTCACTGTAATCGTGGTACCGTTGGCATTGACCGTGCCGTTGAGAGTGGCCGTGGCGATTCCCACAGCCGTTGCCGCATTGGTGACAGCCGTAGGCGCAGGTTCGGCGGACAGGGTGGTAAAGGTCATGTCGGCGCCATTGACAAAACCGTATGCACTCAATATCCTCACCCGGTAATGATAGGTGGTGTTGACGGTCAAGCCGGTAATGCTCAGGGTGACCGGGGTACTGCCGATCCCGGCAACCGGGTTTTGATCGGCCAACAGCGTGACGCCATAGGCGGCGGTCAAACCGTAATCGAAGTAAACAGTTGTAGGGGTATTATTGGCATTCACTGTGCCGTGTAGAGTAGCGCTGCCGACTCCTACCGCGGTAGCAGCATCGGTAGAGGCAGTAGGGGCAGCCGGTACAGCGGTGTAGAAAGTCATATCGTTGCCATAAGCGGTACCGTATGCGTTTTGCGCCACCACCCGGTAATGGTAGGTGGTATCGGCGGTAAGGCCGGTAAGGAAACGGTTGACAACCGTGGGGTCTCCAAAGGTAAGCGGACTTTGATTGGCTGTCATCGTGGTGCCGTAGCTGGTATCGGTCCCGTACTCAAAGGTTACAGTGGTGCTGTGACCTTTGGAATCAACAGTGCCGTTTAGAGTGGCCGTGGTGGCTCCCAGCCCGGAAGCAGCAACTGTGACGGCAATGGGGGCGTCCGGATCGACGGGTCCGGTGGTAAAGGTCATGTCCACGCCATAAGTGGTACCGCTCGAGTTCTGCCCCACAGCGCGATAATGGTAAGTCGTACTGGGGGTCAGCAGGGTAAGGGCTGTGCTAACCACTGTGTCGGCAACGCCGGTCACAGGACTTTGATCGGCTGGCGCCGTGGCGCCGTAGGCAGTAGTCAAACCATACTCAAAGGTCACGGTAGTACTCTCGTTATTGGCATTAACCATGCCGTTCATGGTGGCCCCAGCGGTTCCCACCGCCGTAGCCGCGTCGGTGGTGACCACGGGGCCAGACCCTGTAGTAAAGGTCATGTCCGCGCCATAGATAGCACCGCTGGCGTTGGCCGCCGCCACCCGGTAATGATACGTCCTGTTGGGAGATAGAGTGGAAAGGGATGTGTTAACCGCCGTGTTCGAGGAGCCAGTGACCGTACCGGGGGTTGCTTCGACGCTTCTGCCGTAGGCGGTAGTGAAACCGTACTCGAAAGTCACGGTAGTACTGTTGTTATTGGCGTTCACTGTACCGTTGAGGATGGCTGTGGCGGCGCCTACCCCGCTGGCTGCATTGGTGGTGGCCGTGGGCGGAATCACCCCGGCGGTAAAGGTCATATCCGCGCCGTAAGTGGTGCCGCCCGCGTTCATCGCCACCACCCGGTAATGATAGGTGACGCCATTGGTCAAACCGGTGATGGCTTTGCTCACCGCCATGGCGGTGGCGCCGGTCACCGGGCTTTGGTCTGCCGTGACGGTAGTGCCGTAAGTGTTGGTAGTTCCGTACTCAAACGTTACGGTGGCGCTGTCATTATTCGCATTCACCGTGCCGTTTAACGTGGCGGTAGTGGCTTCTATTGCCGAAGCGGCATTCGTGGCTGCGGTGGGGGGCATCGGCAGCGTGGTGAAGGTCATGTCCGCGCCGTTGGTAGTGCCAAAGGCATTGGTGGCCACCACCCGGTAGTGATAGGTGGTGTTGGGCAACAAGTCGTCGATGGCCGCACTGACCGCCGTGTCTGTGCTGCCGGATACCGGGCTTGGACTTGCCGAGGCAATACCGCCATAGCTGGTGTCCAACCCATACTCGAAAGTCGCCACAGCAGCCGAGCCATTCGCACTCACCGTACCCTTCAGAGTTCCAGTACTGCTGCCCACACCGGTGGCCGCGTTCGTGACGGCTGTGGGGGCGGTTCCCCCAGTTCCGATGGCAAAGGCCATATCCAGACCAAATACAGTTCCGTTGATGTTTGACGCCACAACCCGGTAATGGTAAGTTGTATTATTGGCCAGGCCGGTAAGCGCCGCTGTGACTGGCGCCAGCGCGTTGGAGGTCACGGGACTTTGATCCGCGGTGACGGTGTTACCGTAATTGGTATCCGTTCCCCATTGGAGAACAACTAGGGTGCTTACATCGAAGGTGTTCACCCGGCCGTTTAAGGTTGCAAAATCTACTCCTATCCCGGTTGCAGGGTCGGTAATGACTGATGGAGCGGTGCCCGAGGGCGCCGTGGTAGTAAAGGTCACGTCGGCGCCATACGTTGTGCCGCTGGCATTGGCGGCGACAACCCGGCAATGATAGGTGGTGCTTGGGTCCAGTGAACCCAGGTTAGCCGTGACCGCGGTATCGGTGGAACCGCCAACTGGGCTTGGGGCGGCAGCTATACTGCGGCCGTATTCCTCAGTAAGACCGCACTCAAAGTACACAGTGGTTGATGAGCCGTTGGCGTTCACCGTGCCGTTCAGGGTGGCGCCAGTTGAGCCTATACCCGTCGCCGCTCCGGTGGTAGCCGTCGGGGCAACCTGGGCATTGACCACCAGGGTAGTCATCAACATCAGCGTGACCGCAATACCCAGCCGGATCGGTATGGATAATGTAAATGGGTGTTGGTTTACCATGAGTTTTACTCCCTCCCTAATCCGATTGGTTCAACAACGCCTCGACGAGCGTCTCAAGCTCCTTCACCCGCGCTTCCAGGTCGGCAATCGCGGCATCTTGCTCCTCTACGACGTCAGACAAAGCCTGGTTCTCGGCATCCAGCGCCTTGAGGGCCTCGATCAGATAGGCGTTGAAGTCGTGAGGAAAGTGGATTCCCTTCGCCATTTCGCCTGCGGGGATCAACTCGGCGTCGCTTCCCTGGACCTCGTACTCGTCGACCCAGTCGGGGAACACCTTTTCCAGGTCTTGAGCCAGCAGACCGGCCCTCGTTCCCGCGCTGTGTTGCTCTGGGTTCGCCCACTCGAACGTCACACCCTGCAACTGGCCGAGCAGATCGAGCGCTTCTCTCCCGTCAATGGCGTGAATATTCTCCTTCAGTCTGGCATCTGAAGAATCTGTCCACGAACCGCCGCCTGGTTTGGCAGCGTCGCCATTTACGTGCAAGGTAGCTACTGGTAATTCCGTCCCCAGCCCAACTCTGCCACTGCTGGCGACGAAAATGGAGTTGGTCGGCGCGCCGGGAACGACCTGGAACGGCAGAGAGTCGTTCGTCTCGTCCCGGATGAAAAACTTCACCTCGTAGCCCCCTACGTCCCATGTTTGCGGGGAAAACCCCCAGCTACCATCCTGCTCCAACCGGATGGTCGGGATGTTACTATCTTTGATGTGCATTTCCCTGACCGGCTGGTTCGTGCCCAATCCAACCAGGCCCTCATCATCCACGTAGAGACTGTGGCTGGGCGCGCCGGCCTCGAGCGTGAACGGCGTCCTACCCCCGTCAATGTCGTCAATCGAGAATCTGTTCGCTCCGCCATTCGTCGAGTCGTTGACAGTGATCTGCCAGTCGTTCGTCGGAAAGCTCGACGAGTTGCTGGTATCCTGGAACCTGATGCGCAGGTTATTCTCCTTCAGCCGGAGCGTGTCGAAACCAAAACTCTCCCCATTTACACAGTCAAAGCCGACGCATATACTGCCGTCCACGATCAAGTCATCGAGAATGAGTTGATCCGCTGGGGCCAATGGGTCAGCAGGCTGGCTTTCGACGCTCGTCTCGGCGATCGGGTCATCGTCGCCCGGCGGCTCCTGAGCGATCGTCGTCGCGCCATTCAGGTAGATGGCGAGCGCCAACAGGATCAGAACGAGGTAATACCATTTTTTGTTCGTTGCATATTTCTGGTACATGGCTCTCCTTTGTTAAATTATGAATGGATTTGTCTCTAGTTCTGCAGAGGCGATGCTGTTTGTACTGGTGTTAACATCAACACATCCTTAACAAGAAAGTATATCACACGAGTGCGTTTGTGTGCTTCCAATTCTATTTCAAGGGAATTCCAAAATAATTCATAGGCCAGGAGCTAAACTTCGTTGCACCTTCAGTAGGCGATACCACCACAATATATTTTCTCAACAAGTAGGGAAAAACGGGGGAGATCGAAGGAGCCTCTTTTATCTCTACTGTTATTCAGTTTATCGAGAGGGGCACCTGCTCGCGAGATTGCTTCTGTGGAGATGTTACTTGCCGTTCCCCGGTGACCGAATCGGGGATGTTGCTAGAATTGCTTGATTCGTTGGCCGGTTGAACAGCGTATTACTCTTGCTGATGACGCTTTTTACTGTGCCGCTGTGATTTGCCTGGCCCAATCCGCGGCCCGTTCGAGTTCCCCTTCTTTCAGCGGGCCTTCCGTATCCTTAACGATGAACCCCTCAGGAGGCGCGATCAGCTCCCCTCCGCTCTTCTTGAGCCGGTCTGCGATGCGCTTGGCAGCGTAGCCTCCGATTCTGAGCAGAAGACGTAGTGCGAATGATTCTACGTCGTCCTCCGAAAACCGGGTGTCAAAGACGGCCACCTTGACGCCGCTGGTAGAGGTTTTTTTCACAAAGCTGGTGATCGCTTCTGTGGGTCTGAATCCCCGGGTGGGGGAGCCGACGACCAAGAGTTCTACTCCTGCCAGGTGTTCGGGTTTCACGCTGCTTACCTGGACGGTAGCGACGTTTTCCTGGGAACCAAGCGCGTCGCCAATCGCCTGGGCGATCTGTTCCGTGTTGCCAAAGACCGAATCGTACACGACCAATGCTTTCATCGAGCGATACCCCCCCCAATCTAATGTGTGCTTTCTTTCGAAACGTCCTGCTCTCTTCTTACACTCACCCATCGCCATACGCCAGCGGCAACGCCGATGAGCAGCAGCACGAAACTTCCATTCACAAAAATCCACTTTGCCATCGTGAAAACCGCCGCCAGCACATCCACCACAGGAGTTTCACTGGGATACCTCATCATCACCAGCGAGGTCGACACGTTCTCCAAATAGTCAAACGACGCTCCCAGCACCGGCGCCAGGTTCGCGCGCTGCCACGGACTGGACGCCTCAAAAGCTCTGCGATTCACCCAACTGATCCCGGCGCAGAGGAACGCGGCGTACACCAACGGCCAGATCAGATCGAACGTGAACCGCGCCTCGACGTAGGCTCTCCGCCCTTCCTCGCCGTACGCCTCGGCCATTTGGTAGAGATCATCCGCCGTGTAGTAGAACGACGTGTCCGGCGAGCCAGCGTTCCGGGCATTCGTTTCCGCCTTCGAGGCCTGGCCGGGCAACACCAGGGCTGTGAACAGCAGAAAGATGACCAGGGTAGAAAGCGCTACCCAGCCGTTCGAGACAGCGTGTATCCAATCAGAGAGTTTTTCCCACATGCTCATTCCTCTCAGTTTATCGGTATCCTCCAGGCTGTTTTCAATCGCCCAGGGGCTGGATGTACGAGAGGATGACGTCGACGATGCACAGAACGGCGTAAAGGTGTTTCGGTCTCATCGTTCGCAAACTCTGTAGATTCTGTCAGAGGTTAACGTTCACAGGCTCCGATTCCAGCGGGCGGTGCGGCTGCACGTTGAATACCTTGAAACCCCACTGCACCGCCGGGCCGATCAGGATCGCAAAAATGATCGTGCCGATCCCTGCCGGGCCGCCCAGCAGCCAGCCGAGCAGCACCACGAACACCTCGATACTGCCGCGCGCCCGGCGCAGGCTCCACCCGCTCTTTCTCTTCACGGCCAGCATCAGGGTATCGCGAGGGCCAGCCCCGGCGTCCACCCCGATGTAGATGGCAGAGGCCAACCCCATGAGCAAGGCCGACGCTGGCAGCATCGCGAGCTGTAGCATCAGGTTGCCTGTCACCGGCGGGATGATGGCCAGCGCCAGGTCGAGCCAGGGGCCGATGAACAGGATGTTGCCCAGCGTGCCCCAGCCGATGCGCTCCCGTAGAACCAGCGCTCCCGTCAACACGAAGAAGCCAACGATGATGTTCATCGTTCCCGGCGTCAGCCCGGAGATCTGCGAGAGCGCCACGGTCAACATGACCCACGGGCCGGTCCCCAGGTTGGCGCGGATCAAGATCGCAATGGATAGCCCAAACAGGGCAAAACCCGCCTGGATGACGACAAAATCGCGGAAGAACGTCTCCCGGCGTATTGGTTTGAATAGGCGCATTGTCAATCTGTGTTGGGAACCGCGCAACTGGTCGCTATGTGTTGGATCGGCATACTTTACATCATTGTCTCTGGTTCGTCAAGTGGCTGTGGATCGTCGTCTCAGAATCACGCTCACTACCAGCATCACCACCACGACGCCCGTCATCGTCCAGGCCGCCGTCGCGACCAGCGGTGTGGCGGCGTGTTTGACGGCGATGCCCACAAACGCCCACACGATCACCAGCATGTAGGCACCGTCGCCCCGGGTGAGGCCCACCGCCGAAGCGATAACTGCTCCCGCCACGAGCATAATCACCGCCCACACCTCCGGGCGGATGCCCCAGCCGCCCCAGCCCGCGTAATCGAGGAACGACGTCACGTTGGCGATGGTCGCCACCGTGATCCAGCCCAGGTAAATGCGGAACGGGACGCGGACCAGCCACTCCTCGGCGGCGGAAACTGGAGCGCGCCCGATCTCGAGGCGCAGATAGATGGCGATCAGCGTCAGCAAGAGCACCACCATCGCGACCACGGTGAGCGCGAACAGCTCATAGTGCCACAACAGGAGCCAGGCAACGTTCGCCAGGCAACTGAAGGCGAACAGGTAGCCGATCCGTCGCAGGCGCGGATTCTCCCGTAGCGCAGGCAGCAGTTGATAGATCGCAAACGCGCCCAGGCCCAGATAGATCAATCCCCAGATCGAAAAGACGTACCCCGCCGGCACAAAATAAACCTGGAACCGGTCCGAGATCTCGCCCGTCGTCTGCCCGTTGATCGGCAGCGCGTTCGCCAGCCCGTTGGCGACGACCGTCGCGCCGAACGCCAGCAGATTGACCCATTGTCGAATTGTGTCTTTTCTCATCACTCGCCTCCTATTGGTTAACGTCAATTCGCCTGGACAGCCAGTTGATGATGGGCGCTCCGCGCTCGTCCAGGCGCGTCTTGGCCGCCTGATGATAGGCGTTCAGGTAACTCTCCACGATCTCGGCGGACACGTGGCCGTTCCTGCTCATTCCCGCTATCCAATCGATGCTATCGTCTACAAAGTGAATGTCTCCCAGCGTCAGGGCAGCGACGATGTTGCGGGCCAGCTCTCGATTGGCGATGAAAGGCCAGGTTTGTGGGGAATCAGGTTGCCGCTCGATCAGATCCGCCTCGATGAACCACTGGCGCTCCCGATAATGGGCCAGCGCCTGTTGGTACGTCTCTGGGACAGGCTCGACGGTCGGGGTGGAGTGGGGCGCGGTCGTCAAAGCCTCGATGGCCTGGGCGGCCGACTCCAGGCGCGGGCCGAGAAAGTAGCCGGGGATGCGAGCGCGCAGCGGCGGCAGGCGGTTGAACATTCTCCCTCCGAAGGCGAGGGGGACGTTCTCTCTCCGCAGAAACGAGGCCATCTCCAGAAGGGTGGCCGCCGTGGGTAACTGGAGCGCCGTCGAGACCGCCAGCGACGGCCTGGCTGTGCTCACCACCTCTTCTAGCTGTTCGATGGGCACGTTCGCCCCCAGATAGAGCGCCGCCCATCCCCGTCGCCGCAGCAGATACGTGAGCAGGAGCAGCCCGAAGGCGTGCTCCTCCTCCGGCGGACACGCGACCAGTATCCGGCCCGGACGCGTGGGCGGAGGTGCGGCCCAGAGCAACGCCTCGATCCGGCGCACGGCCAGCGCCGAGGCAAAGTGCTCCTGCTGCACGGCGACGTCGCCCGCGTACCATCCCTGGCCGATCTGCGCGATACCCGCTCGGAGCAGATCCAGGCAGACGACTTCGGGCGGGTGGAGGGCGAACGCTTGGTTGAGGATCTGTTCGGCCTCTCTTTCGTCGAAAGTCAAGCAGGCAAATACCCACCTCTGGCATAGATCTGCGATGGTCTGTTCCGCTGTCTCCGGCGTGAAGGATGCTGCTCTCGTGGGCTGAGGTTGGAGCGGTTCCTGGCCGTCCGACTCCAGGCTGCGCCATAGCTCGACCGCGCTCTTGATCCTCAGGCCCTCTTGCTGGCGGGCGAGCAGCCACTTGATGATGTCAATGTCTCGTCGCGAGAAGCGGCGATGCCCGCCCTCGGTGCGCGCCGGTTGCGGCAGCCCGTAGCGGCGCTCCCACGCGCGCAGGGTGTCGGGCTTGACGCCGGTCTCTTGCACGACCGATTTCAGGTTGTAGATCGGTTCACGGTGAGTATCGTGCATAAACGATCCTATTTCCAATGGACAACTCATTCCCTGGAATAACAATAGTCGGCAGGCTTACCCCACTGCTCTACCCGGTTGTATCGAGATTGGGCGGCGTGAAAGTGGACCAGGATGGGCGCGTGATCGAGCGTGGGATACGCTTCAAAGAACTCCCGGTCGCCGAAGCGAAAGACCTCCAGCGCCAATGGAAGCTCTCGCCGAAAGATCGCGTCCCGCCAACCAGCCAACCCGACGATCAATCCGCCACTCACGTGACAGTGGACGTGGAGGGTGGGACGCTCTTCCTCTTTCTCTCTCACCCACTCGGCTAGTACCTCGTCCCTCATCAGGCGCGTTTGCCATCCGGCGATCTGTTTGCGATCATAGTCCGCTCCGATGGTCAGGAATAGGTCTCCAGTCGCATCGGAGTGGGTCATCGTGTAACGGCGCGGCACGACCGGTCCATCCGATCTCGCGCCAGGGGCAAACCGCGTGTGTAGTTTCTCAGGTCTCAAACGACTCATTGCCAATTCTCCGAGTCTGACAGTCCGCTCAAGAGAACATATCAGGTGTCGCCAATGGCAGGCTCCTGGTAGCCCAATACGTCTGGCGTTATCATGCGGCACTCGGCTGGATCGGCCAGGCAGGCCAGGTCTTCCTGGGGGCTGACGATCCGCTCCACGCGGCCGTCCAGCATCTGGATCACCCGGTCGGCGTATTCCACCATGCGCAGGTCGTGGGTCACCATGATGCCCGCGCTGCCCTGCTCGTGCACCAGATTGGCCAGCGTCTCGACCACCTGATAGGCGCGCTCGGTGTCGAGACTGGCCGTCGGCTCGTCGGCCAACACCACGGCGGGCTGGTTGATCAGAGAGCGCGCGATGGCGACGCGCTGCTGCTGCCCGCCAGAAAGCTGTCTCGGCAAACTGTTCAGCCGTTCCTCCAACCCCAGCAGTGTGAGGAGTTCCCTGGCGCGTTTCCGGTGGGCCGCGTCGAACTCGTTGTTCAGCCGCAGCATCAATTCGACGTTCTCCAGGGCCGTCAGGTAGGGCACCAGGTTGTTCGCTTGAAAGGTGAACCCGATCCTGCGGCGGCGAAAGCGCGCCCGTTCCCTTTCTTTCATTGTGGATAATTCCTGCCCGTCAATCGCAATAGACCCCGATGTGGGCCGCAGCAGGCCGGCCAATATGGCCAGCATCGTCGTCTTGCCCGATCCGCTCGGTCCCACCAGGGCGACGAACTCGCCCGGTTGCAGGTTGAGAGAAACGTCATCCACGGCGTTCACCACGCCGCCGCCGCCGGTCTGATATTGTTTGACGACAGATGTTGCTTCAAGAGCTGCCATTCTGATTTCTCCTCGTGTCCTATCCCAAACCCAGGGCGATCAACGGTTCCACGCGCAGCGAGTAGCGGATAGAGACCAGTCCGCCGATGAGGCTCATGAGAATGATCGAAACCAACGCCATCGCTCCCGAACTCGGCTCGAATATGATAGGGATGTTGGGCGGAAAGACGAACGTGATCCCAAAGGTCGCCAGGCTGCCCATCGCGACGCCCGACAGGGTGACGACCAGAATCTGGACCATCACGGCCAGGGCGATGGTTCCGTTGGACGTGCCGATCGCCTTGAGCATCCCGATCTGGGGCACTTTTTGCAGCGTCTGGATCTGGAAAAAGCCGCCGATCACCAGCACGCCGATCAACAGGGCGAATCCGTTCTGCGCGTTGAGTGTGCTCTGCTGTTCGGTGTATCCGGGAGTGTTCTCGTAGGCAGTCTGGCGATCCGCTGCCTCGACTCGATCCACCTCCGTCTCCAACCGCTGGCGCGTCGTCTCGATCTGCGTCGGGTCCTCCAGTTGCACGGCCACCACGTTGCAGTCCGGCGTGTCGGAGCCGCCACCGATCACGGCTTGCGGCCTGAGCCGGTCCCAGGTCAGGATGGGCGTGAAAATCGAGGGACGGATGCCGTATTTCCGGCTGTCGCTGATGCCGACCACCTCCAGGGTGTAGAATTGGTCCTCGTTCCCCTGGGACGAGCGAATGATGAACGAGTCCCCCACCTGCAAGTCCGCGACCAGGGCCACCGTCCGGTCGACGATCGCTTCATCGGCGCTTCTGCGCAGCAGGCCCTCTCCTTTCTTCACGGGCGGCTCGCCGGGCATGCCCGGTTCGACGCCGATGAAGGAGATGTCGAGGATTTCGCTTCCGTCGATTGCCACGACAGTGGCGCTGGCAAAGCCAAGTGGCCCGACCTCGCGCACGCCCTCGACGTTGCGCAGCGAGCGCCGCTTTTCGCAGCCGACGCGGCTGCCGGCGATGGAGAGGCGCGCCGTATCCTGGTAGACGATCAGGTCGGCATTTAGCTTTTCAATGTACTCGCGGTTTCCAGACCCCAATCCCTCTCCCAAGGCTGCGACGAAAAGAATGAGAACCGTGATCAGCGCCACGACCAGACTGAACAACAGGAAGCGTCCTCGATTGCGCCATACTTCTTTAACCGCCAGGTGAATGGCTGTGAACATTTTTCTTACCTCCAACTGTTTGGTCCATTATATCGCATTGTCTATATTTTGTCAAGATTTTGTACAGATAAATCAGTACATTTTGGGGGAAGCTAGACAATTGCATGGGTGTTGAAAAGATGCTCTAAAAAAACAAGGCGCTGCCTGAAGGCATCTCTTCAGGCAGCGCCAGTCGAAAGGAGAAAACCAAAAGTCATTGATGATTTCGAAGGCGCTTCTGGAATTGGTTGATCGGCTCTCTCGCCGCCAATGCCAGGTCCTGCAACCGCGCGCGGGTGTTCACCTGGGTGCTCCACACGGCGTTCCTTACCTTGGTGACCGGCTGAAATAGATTCGACAGTAGCGGCCAGTCCTCCACGAGGATCGGCTCCTGGTCCACTTTTTCCGGCTGCCAGTGCAGGGCCGCGGCCGCCCAGGTCAACCCCGCGCCGAAGCCGACCAGCACGACGTGATCGCCAGAGTGAAGGCGGCCCTCCTCCACCGCGTCGCACAGCGCCAACGGAATGGAGGCCGCCGAGGTATTGCCGTAGCGGTCCACATTGACCATGACCTTCTCCGGCTCCACGCCCAGCCGACGCGTCGCCAGTTCGATGATGCGAGCGTTCGCCTGGTGAGGGATGATCAGGTCGATGTCGTCCCACGTCAACCCGCTGGACTGCACGACGTTGATGACGGAATCGGTCATCTTTTTGGTGGCGAACTTGAAGACGCGCCGCCCGTCCATTCGCAGAAAGTGCTCTTTGTTCCGCAGTACCTCCTCGCAGAAGGGTTTCGCGGTGCCGTAGCCGGGCGCGATGAGCGCGTCCCAGTCTTTACCCTGGGAACCCAGCTCGGAGCTCAGGATGCCGGTGGGTTGGTCGCTCGCTTCGACCAGGACGGCGGCCCCGCCGTCTCCAAAGAGCACGCAGGTACTGCGATCCGTCCAGTCCACCGCCGGGGAGAGTTTTTCGACTCCCACGACCAGTACCTTCTCGTACAGGCCCGATTGAATAAATTGATCGGCGGTCACCAGCCCATAGACGAACCCGGTGCAGCCGGCGACCAGGGTGAAGGCTCCCGCCCGGGCCGCGCCGAGACGATCTTGCACCATACTTGAGACGGGTGGGCAGAAATAATCAGGAGTCGAAGTGGCAATGATAATGAGATCGATCTCTTCTGGAGTGGCGCCCGCGCGTTTCATTGCCTTCTGGCAGGCCTCCACCGACATCGAGGACGTCGTCTCATCCGGCCCGGCGATGCGCCGTTCGCGGATGCCCGTGCGCGTGACGATCCATTCGTCCGAAGTCTCTACCATCTGTTCCAGGTCTTGGTTTGTGAGGATACGCTGCGGAACCGACTTGCCCCATCCGGTGATGCGTCCATAATAACGTTCCACTGACTTTTCTCCTTTCGATGAAATAATCCCTTTGCATGAACACCAAAGAGGGAAAAAAGTTACGGGAAATTTCAGCAACTCTATCGTTTGGACTGTCGTTGACCAATTTCCAAACCGGGTTTGGGAATTGGGATAAAATCGCTTGACGAGCGCTGGATATTCTGATATGATACAATTTAGATTAGAACAACCGTTCTATTCCGATGAGTGGCACATTGGGTGGGGAGGAGTGGGGAGGATGCGCAAGCAACTGGAGTTTCAGGCAGAACGTATTGAGGCGGTGCTGACGATGCACAAGGTGCCCGCGCGGGTGACCGGCGGCACGGTCACGCCTCGCTGGATCCGCTTTCAGGTGCTCCCGGCTGTGGGAGCGAAAATCTCCAAGATCCGAGGGTTGAGCGAGGAGTTGGCAGCCGCCCTCGACGCGCCCAATTGCCGGGTATCTCGGCGCGGGGCGGCAGTCGCCGTCGAGGTACCGCGAGAGCACCCGCAGCCGGTACGGCTTCTGTCTCTCTACCGCCAACTTGACCTGGAGGACATCCCACCGGCGACCGCGGTTCTGGGGTTGGCCGAGGACGGCGCGCCCTTGCTCATCCGGCTGCCCTCTCCAGATGTGGCCCACATCCTGGTGGCCGGGACGACCGGGTCGGGCAAGACGGCGCTCTTGCAGACGGCGATCCTCAGCTTGGCGATGGCCAATCCTGCTCCCTCTCTTTTTGGAGGAGAGCGCGCTCAAAGTCTGTCCATGGTGTTGATGGATCCCAAGGGCGCTGCTTTTGGTCTATTCGAGGGATTGCCCCATAGTGGCAGCGGCCACTACGGGACGCTGCCCCATCTGGCTCGCCCGGTCATCCGGGACGTGGAAGAGACGATTGAGGCGCTGCAAAGCTTGGTGCGCTTGATGGAGAGACGGGGCGTTCGCAATTCCCAACCTGTCGTGGTAGTCATTGACGAGTTGGCCGATCTCCTGATGGTCGGTGGCAAGGCGGTGCAGACGCCGTTGACACGTCTGCTACAACGTGGGCGTGGGGCTGGCATCCACGTCGTCGCGGCCACGCAGAAGCCGAGCGCCGCTGTCCTGGGACCGCTGATCAAGGCGAATTTTCCCGTGCGGTTGGTCGGGAGGGTGACCAGCACGACGGACGCGCGGGTGGCGAGCGGGTGGAGCGGGACAGGGGCGGAGCGATTGCTGGGACGGGGTGACTTTGTCGCCGTGGCCGAGGGGCGCGTGATCCGTTTCCAGGCGGCCTACGTCACGCCAGACGAGATACGTGAGGTCGTGGCCCGGCTGGCGCAGGGAGCGTCGCCGTCTATTATCGTTTCGACAGAATCGGGGCATCGTTCTAGGGTGCCGATTGCTCCCCGGACCTCTCTTCTGCCCGGTCCGGTGCGACAGTTGGCCGAGGCGATCCGGGGAGGGGTGTAGGGATGCAACAGAATCATGACGGTGGATGGAGAAAGCTTAGACTATTCGTCGGATTCGTGACGATGGCCTTTGCCGTGACGCTGGCGCTGATCGTCGGCAACCGTTTGAGCGACGAGGCACTGGGCGTGTTGGCGGGAGCCGTGTGCGGGGTGGGGGCGGCGATCCCCACCAGCCTGATCGTCGTGGCGGTCAGCCAGCGGCGCAGCGAGTCGCGGGAGTCAAGCGCTTCCAGTCGAACCGTGCAACCATCCATGTCCCAACAGAGAGCCTATCCGCCCGTGATCGTGGTCTCTCCCCAGGGCGGGCGACAATGGCCCAATCACTGGAGCAATCTTCCTCCTTCGTTGACGGCGCCGATGGAGCGAAACTTTACCGTGGTGGGCGAGGCGTATGACGATGAGCGTCGTCTTTGATAAGCTTTTGGTCTATAAAAGAAAAAGGCTCGTCTTCCAAAGACGAGCCTTTTTCTAACCATTCGGATGTGGATGGGATGCCGATCAACCGTACTCGGCCGATTTCTGCTGTTCCTCTCGTGCAAGCTGTCGTTCTTCCCACAGCATCGTTAGGGCCAGCAAGATCACGCCGGAGACGATGGAGATGTCCGCGATGTTCGAGACCGGCCAATGCTGCAAGGGCCAAAAGTTGAGGTCGATGAAATCTATCACACGCCCCTGATAGCGCAGCCGATCTATCAAATTACCCGACGCGCCGCCGAGTTGAAGGCCTAACGCAACTCGCGTCAACCACTGCCCATCGGGTAGATGGCGGTAGTACACGATGATGGCTGCAATGACTACCACAGCGACGCCGATGAAAAAATAGCTTCCCTGGGGAAACAGCCCGAAGGCCACCCCTGTGTTTGTCACGTGAGTGATACGAAAAATAGGCGTAAGCCACGGTACCAGGTCCATCGACCGGCCTTCTGGCAGCGTTGTCCTCACAAGGTACTTTGTGATCTGGTCAATGAGCAAAACTGCCGCTGCCACGATGGGCAGGAGCAGGATCCCTCGTTTTTCTCGAGTCAACGAGCAGCTACCCTCGCTCTGCCGTGTTCGTGTTGCGCCTGACAGTCCAGACAGTACATGGCCTGGGGCAGCGCCTCCAGGCGCGCACGGTCGATCCTGCCGCCGCAGTCCTCGCAGATACCGTAGGTTCCGTCTTCAAACTTGGTCAACGCCCGCTTGACTTTTTCCAGAGAACGTTCGATCTTGCGCCGGAGCGCTACGTCCACGGTCTGGTCAAAGGCTTCTGTACCGTCGTCGGCCATGTGATTGCCGTGACCTATGCCTTCGTACTTGTCGCCTTCGAGTTGCTGAAACTGTTTTTCCAGTTTTTTCTGTTCTTCTACTAGTTCCTGTTTGACTCTTTCATACGAAAAGGGCATTCCCATCCTTCCTTTCTCCGCCCTCAATTCACCTACAGCCATTTCTGGACGCGGGCATATTCTACCCTACTCGGCCTGAATTGGCAAGAATGAATCTCGAACCAGTTCATGCCTGGCGAATCCCTAGCTTTAAGGGGTGCCCATCCACCTGATCCTCACCCACCGCGGCTCCCTCGCTCGGCGGCCCGGCCACGAATTCGACGCTCAGGGTCTCGGCGGCGATGTGCTCTCGCCACGCCTCGATCGCCTGGGCCAATTTGTCGCTGGCCTGATAGGTGGCGATGATGCGGTCGTCCAGGTTAAAGCCCGCCTCTTTGCGCAGGTTTTGCACGCGCCGGATCACCTCACGCGCCAAGCCCTCGGCGATCAAGTCGGGGGTGAGCACGACGTCCATAGCCACGGTCACGCCTCGCTCCGAGGCTACCGCCAGCCCCTCCCGGGGTTCTTCTTGGACCAGCACTTCTTCCGGCGCCAATTCCACGGTTTCGCCGCCTACGTCGAGCCGGAGAGGGAGTTCCGCTCGCAGCCGTTGCACCGCTGCCATCGGGTCCAGTGCCGCCAGCTCCGCCCGCACCGCCCCGAATCGCTCCCTGAAGCGGGGACCGAGCACCTGGTTGTCCGGCAGAAGGCGATAGGTGATCAGAGCGGTCGCCTCGTCCACAAAGGTCACCTGCTTGACGTTCAGTTCGTCCTGCACCAGGGCGATCAATTCCTCGCCCAGTTCGCCGGCGACGTCTGATTCCAGGTGAACCAGCGCGCGAGCCAATGGCTGTCGCAGCTTGATGCCCTGGCCGTTGCGGGCCGAGTGGCCCATCGTCACGATCTGCCGGGTCAGCGCCATCTGCGCCAAGAGTTCCTCGTCCGCCGCTGACGGGTCGGCCTGGGGCGGCGTCCCGTTGGGGCCACCGCCGCCACTACGGGGCCAACTGGTGTGGTGCACGCTCTCAAAGGCGTCGGCATCCACCGAGCGGACCAGGTTCTGGTACATCACCTCGGTGACGAAGGGCACGATGGGCGCCAGCAACCGGGAGAGCGTCGTCAAGACCTGGTAGAGCGTGGCGTAGGCCTCGTTCTTGTCCTCGTCCTGCTCGCTCTTCCAGAAACGCCGCCGGCTGCGACGGACGTACCAGTTGCTCAAGTCGTCCAGGAAAGGCTCCACCGCCATCGTGGCGCCGTAGGCGTCGTACTCCTCCAGGCAGTCGGTGACGCGGGTGACGACCTGATTCAGACGGGCCAAGATCCATCGATCCAGCAAGTTGGTAGAACTCACCGATTGCCCAGGCTCCCACTGGTCCAGGTTGGCATACGTCACAAAGAACGAGTAGACGTTCCAGAGCGGGATCAAGAATTGCCGCCGCACTTCGTCCGCCCTGTTGTAGCCAAAGAGCAGGTTATTTTCCGGCTTGTGGGCGCTGTAGAGCCAGCGCATCACGTCCACGCCCATCTGGTCGGCGGCTTCGTTGAACTCGATGGCGTTCCCCCACGACTTGTGCATCTCGCGCCCGTCCTCGGCCAGCAGCGTGGCGTAGCCGAAGCAGCACAGGAAGGGTGGCGAGTTCTCCAGCACTGTCGCCATCGCCAGGAGGCTGTAGAACCAGTTGCGGAACTGGCCGGGGAAGGACTCGCTGATCCAGTCGGCCGGGTACCACGTTCTCCAAAATTCCGGGTTCGTCCGGTATTGGAGCGTGCTGAAGCTGACGATCCCCGCGTCGAGCCAGGGGTCGCCCACATCGGGGAGGCGGCTCACTTCCGCGCCGCACTTGGGGCAGGCGATGCGCACCGCGTCGATCCAGGGCTTGTGGGGGGTGTGTCCCTCGAACTCGTCCCAGCCCGCGATGGCCCGTTCCTTCAATTCTTCTTTGTCGCCGATGACTTCAAAGTGGCCGCATTTGGCGCATTCCCAGATCGGAAGCGCCAGTCCCCAGTACCGCTTCTTGCTGATCATCCAGTCGTGCATGTTGCGCAGCCAATCCAGCTCGCGCTCCAGCCCAAAGGCCGGGATCCAGCGGATCTGCCGCGTCACGTCCATCATATCGTACCGCAGTTCGTCCATCGAGATGAACCACTCGTCCACCAGCCGAAAGACCAGCTCGGTGCCGCAGCGCCAGCAGACCGGGTAGCGGTGAGTATAGTCCTCGACCTTGTACATGATCCCTTTCTCGCGCAGGCTCTCAAAGACGCGCTCGGGGCTTTCGGAGACGTGGGTTCCGGTGAATAGACCGAGATTTTCCAGGAAGAGCCCCTCCTCACTCAGCGGGGCGATGGCGGGAAGATCGTGCTCCTGGCCCAACTGAAAGTCCTCGGCGCCGCAACCCGGCGCGATGTGGACGATGCCGGTGCCTTCCGCCTCTCCCACCTCGTCCCACAGGATCACCCGGTGGGCCTCGACGCTGCCGGTAGCCCGCTGGGCTTCCAGTTCGTCGAAGGGGCCGTCGTAGGTCCAGCCCTCCAACGCCGTACCCGGCATCTCCTCCAGGACCTCGAATTTGCCATCCAGGGTGGAGAGAGCTCCCCTGGAGAGGTACAGGATGTGG
>Ga0180434_10001463_pt1 | contig 33666 bp, 29 predicted proteins | sample SS_ome_7_FD_132453 | JGI IMG/M metagenome (GOLD analysis project Ga0180434, IMG submission 132453) | Hypersaline lake sediment archaeal communities from the Salton Sea, California, USA - SS_1_D_2 metaG | ecosystem: Environmental > Aquatic > Non-marine Saline and Alkaline > Hypersaline >... | reverse complement strand
TCATCCGCAATCGTTGGATTTGGGAAGTATTTACATATTTACATGAAAATCGGGTTCCGATTGATATTTTAACAACCAGTGAAGAACTTGAAAATCGCAATCAATTGGAAGATGTGGGTGGACAGGCATATTTACTAAAGCTTGTTAACCAAACGCCAAGTTCTTTAAACGCGCAAGCATACGCAACAATTGTAGAAGAGACATCCGTTCGCCGTCGTATGCTTGCTGCTGCGAATGAGATGGCAAAAATGGCTTATCAACCAGATAAACCAGTTGAAAACATCATCGATTCAGCGGAAAAATCTGTCTTTAATCTCAGTGAGCGGCGAATCCGCCGGGATCTTCAAAGCATGAAAACTGTTGTTGATAAGTATTACGACCGTATTTCGCAGCTATATCAACGCAATGAAGAAATATTCGGAGTACCTACTGGTTTATCGGACCTGGACAAACTGCTTGGCGGCCTTCAAAAATCTGACCTTTTGATTGTGGCTGGACGCCCTGCATCTGGCAAGACAGGTTTCTTACTGACCGTTGCTAAAAACGCTGCGATGAAACACAAAAAACATGTTGCCATGTTTTCGTTGGAGATGTCAAATGAACAGCTTGTTCAGCGAATGATTGCGCAAGAAACTGGAATTTCAACAGATAATCTGCGGTCTGCAAAATTTGTTGATAATGAATGGGATCTTTTCACACAGTCTGTTGGCGTATTAGAAGATGCCCCTATCTTCCTCGATGACACACCCGCACTAACGCCAATCCAAATGCGTACTAAATGCCGTCGTCTGCATCTGGAACATCGTATTGACTTGATATTAGTCGATTATATTCAGCTCATGTCTGGTGAATCTCGTAATGGCAATCGCGTGCAGGAAGTCTCCTATATTTCGAGAAACTTGAAGACCCTTGCGCGTGAATTGAACGTTCCGGTCTTGGCTGCCGCCCAGCTTTCTCGCGCAATTGTTAAGCGGGACGATAAAATACCCAGACTTTCCGATCTGCGTGAATCCGGCAGTTTGGAACAGGATGCTGATATTGTCATGTTCATTCATAAGAAAGACCAAATCCCAGATGACGCATCTCCCACTACTCTGGTAGACCTGATGGTCGCTAAACACCGCAATGGCCCCACGAAAAACATTGAAATGGTCTTTGTTAAAAAACTGGCGCAGTTCTATAGTGTTGCAACAACGAAGTAGTCCATGGAAAAGCAATTCACGGGCTTCAATACGGATGAAGAATCCCTAATCGGTATACCAGATAATTTTTTTCAACACGCGATGCTTGAGATTAAAGATGCAAACCTCCTAAAATTAATACTCTACATGCTTTGGAAAGCATTTACTGTGGGTAATTATCAAATTTGTTTTTCTGTGGCTAATTTGATGATTGATAAGACTTTCATAAATAGCCTAAACCTCGAAAACAAGCCTCCAGAAGTTTTTCTGGAAGATCTGCTAGAAGATGCTGTTAAAGCAAAAATACTCTTGGAATGGAAAAACAATACAAATGCTGAAAACAGGTTTTTTATCAATTGCGATGCAGGCAAAGCGGCTCACGGAAACAAAGATAACACAACAAGATCATCGGAAATCACACTTGATCAAATTACACCAAATATATATAAAATATACGCGGAAAACATCGGACCACTTACACCATTAATCGCGGATGCCCTAAGAGAAGCAGAATCTTCCTATACAACGGAATGGATCAAAGAGGCAATTCAAATAGCTGTTGAGAACAACGTTCGACGCTGGCGTTACATTGAAAGCATTCTTAACCGCTGGCAAAAGGAAGGACGAAATGGAACCAATCGGAGACACGATAAAACGGATTACAGAAGTTACCTCAATGACTAAAAAAATAGACAATTCAAATAGAAATATTAAGAATAAAATGATGGATCCATGCCCAATTTGCGGTGGCATTGGATACGTGCGTCGTGATTTGCCGATTGATCATGCGGATTTTGGAAAATTAGAATTATGTAAATGCCAGGTATCAAGAAATATACAATCGAATGGTTCACGATTATTTGAAGTCAGTAATTTAAGAGCATATTCCAAAATGATTTTCGATACATTTGATATCCACGGTATCGATGGAGACCATCAAACAAATGCAACCCTGGAAGTGGCATACAATGCTGGAAAAACTTACGCACACAAGATCAATGGCTGGCTACTGATCATGGGAGGCTATGGGTGTGGAAAAACCCATTTAGCAGCTGCTATCGCTAATGAGGTTGTTTCGCATAATGTAGAAACGCTTTTTCTTACTGTACCTGACCTACTGGACTGGCTGCGATTCACATATTCATCAACTGAGACATCGTATGAACAGCGTTTTGATGAGATAAGAAATATTAAATTCCTCGTTTTGGATGATCTCGGTACACAAAATGCGACTCCCTGGGCGCGTGAAAAATTATTTCAAATTATCAATTTCCGTTATATCCATCAATTACCAACTGTTATTACAACAAACCTGAATATGAACCAAATTGACGATCGTATCAGTTCAAGGCTGCAAGATCGCAACTTGGTGATCAAACTACAAATCGATGCACCAGATTATCGCAATCCATTGGGAGGAGAAGATATTTCACCGATATCTTCCATTACACAAATAAGCAGCCATCGCACCTTTGAGAATTTTTCCACCCGTGATTCTGAAAATCTACGCGCTGATGAACGAAAGAGCTTGGAAAAAGCCTTCTATGCAGCTCAAAAATTCGCAGATGAACCCCAAGGCTGGTTGGTCTTTAAGGGCGGCTTAGCGACCGGTAAAACACATTTATCAGCCGCAATAAGCCACTACCGCGCCTCTTTGGGAGATGAGCCGATTTTTACCGTTGTTCCCGACCTTCTTGACCACTTACGAGCTACCTTCAGCCCAACCAGCACAGTATCGTATGATAGTATTTTCAATCAAGTCAGAAACGCAAAACTGCTGATCCTTGATGACCTCGGAACACAAAACGCGACACCCTGGGCGAAAGAAAAACTATACCAGATTATTAATTATCGATATGAGTCTGGATTACCCACGGTTATAACAACTTCTGAACATTCAAAGGATATCGATCCGCGAATCTTGAGCAGGATGAATGACAAACGCATCTCACAGATTCTGCCGATCATTGTCCCACCCTACCAATCAAAATAAACTTTGAGAATGACGTACATGACAAATAATGACACAATGTTTACACGCCTTTATATGATCCGACATGGTCAGACAGAATGGAATAAGAAAAAAAAGATTCAGGGAATCCTGGATGATATTCCCCTTAATGAAAATGGAATGAGACAAGCCAAGGCTGTCGCTGAAAGGCTTCATGATCAATACCAAGTAAATGTCGTTTTCTCCAGTAAAGCAGTTCGTGCTCAGGAAACCGCAAAAATCATTTGCGATCAATTCCAATCCAGTATGATTATTACAGAAAATCTAAATGAGATTAATTTTGGAAGTTTTTCAGGATTAACGATCGATGAGATCGAAACGCATTTTCCAGAATACTTCGAGTCCTTTCATCACTTTATTACTACAAATCGCGCAGAGGGAACTCAACGTCCTGTAATCCCAAATGGTGAATCGATCACTCACATTAGTCAGAGAATTAAATTATTTTTAGCGGAGATTCTAATAGAACATCAAGGAAAGCAGATAGCCGCCGTTTCACATGGTAGTTTTATCAAATGTATGCTGACATACCTATCTGGAGAATCCTTACATAATTATCTGCCTTACTGGATTGAGAATGCATCCATCAGCATCATTGATTTCTATGGTTCAATACCAATGATCCGTCGTTTGAATGACAGCAACCATATCAAAGATACGAAATTGGATTTTATCGTGCCCCGAATCATATAAAAGTTATTCAGCTAACGATGCTTTTCGTCCTATTCGGATTTTTCTTTGAGAACACCCCAATTTTTCCCCCAAGCGGCATCGGTTGCTAATGGAATTGACACCTTAAAAGCATTTTCCATGACATCCCTGACAACCCGAACTGTCTCTTTGATCTCAACTTCCGGGCACTCCAGCAACAATTCATCATGCACCTGGAGTAAAATCTTCACTTTTAGATTAGACTGCTTGATTGCCCCAGGCATCTTGATCATCGCAATTTTAAGAATATCAGCCGCAGTGCCCTGTATCGGTGCGTTTATCGCTTCTCTTTCCGCACGAGAGCGAACCTGTGGATTGGATGGATTCTTCAGTTGTGGGAAAAAACGTTTTCTGCCCAGCAGCGTTTCCACACACCCATCTTCTGCTGCCTGCTTACGGATGCCATCCAGGTAAGATTTGACACCAGGGAACTTTTTGAAGTATGCTTTCACAAAATTCTCGGCTTCTGCCAGTGTCAGATTAGTTGTTCTTGTCAGTCCAAAGGGGCTCATGCCATATATTAACCCAAAATTGATCGCCTTGGCATGCCGGCGTTGGTCCTTAGTAACAGATTTCAATGGCACATCATAAATAGCAGATGCCGTTGTGGCATGGATATCCTGATTCGCTCGAAAAGCGTTCAACATTGCCTTATCTTTCGCCATATGTGCCACAATACGTAATTCGATTTGAGAATAATCCACCGAAAGAAGCAAATTGTCTTTTCCAGCAACGAAGCCATTACGCACGCGATGTCCAAGTGCTGTGCGGGTGGGAATATTTTGCAGATTCGGATCTGAAGATGCCAAACGTCCGGTAACTGAACCGGTTTGGTTGAAAGATGTATGAACACGTCCGGTTTTTATATTGATTTGTTTTGGAATCGCATCCAGATAAGTTGACACCAATTTGGATATTTCGCGATATTCAAGAATCAATGCAACAACCTCATGCTGATCGCGCATCTCCTCAAGCACCGAAGCAGCGGTGGAATAATAGCCGCTTTTTGTTTTTTTGCTCGAATCGGGTGGAGTCAGCCCAAGCCTATCAAATAATACGTCTGATAACTGTTGGGTTGAATTGAGGTTAAATGTATAACCTACCATCTTAAATAATTTCTTTTTGATCTCGTCGATACGGTTTGTAAGCTCTTGTGAAAATTTATGAAAATATTCTTCATCCACCGCAATGCCTGCAAATTCCATATCAATTAACACAGGAACTAACGGCATTTCGATATTTTGAAACACATTTTCAAGATCATTTTTTTTCAGCTTATTAATGAGAATTTTCTCAAGCCTCAGGGGAACTTCAGCATCTGCGCAGGCGTATGGTGCCGCATCCGTAATGGATACCTTATCCATGGTGATCTGTTTCCTACCCTTTCCGATCAATTCGGTTATTTCAGTCATCTGAAAACCTAATTCATCTTCAGCCAATTTTTTCAATCCCAATCGCCGTGATCCGGGATGAATCACCCAGGCCGCAAGCATAGTATCAAAAGTCAAAGGGTAAACATCTAATCCCGCATTTTTTAGTACCAAACAATCATATTTCAGGTTATGGCCAACCTTTTCAATGGCGGGGTTTGTGAAAGATGCATGAAGTGCATTAATCACAGTACTGACAGCTAATTGTTGATCAGCATCCCGATGTCCAACTGGAATATAATACGCACTTCCCTCTTTAATTGCTAATGAAATACCCACCAGATCAGCCCGCATCGCGTCGGTTGAAGTGGTTTCTGTATCAAATGATATTTTTTCAGCAGATCCCAGGATCTTTGTTAAATGGTTCAATTTCTTATGGGTTTTGATTATGTGAACATCAATATCATATTCTGGTACGATTTCCAGAGCGGATTTTTCATTGCTAAACAAGGATAACTGTTCTTCGCTCCCAATCACACCCTTACCCAGTAATTTTCCAAATCGAACAGTTAAAGTTTTAAAATCAAGTTCCTTAAATAAGTTTGTCACAGCCGTTAGATTGATATTGTCTGTTCGGGCTTTTTCCAGGTCAACATCAATATCAAGATTAGTAATGATCCTGGCTAAAAATTGACTGAGATATGCATCTTCTTTCTTGGTCTCTAATAACTTTCGTGCGCGGCCTGTGATAGTATCAATATTCTGGTAAATTTCATCCAGTGTTCCATATTTTTCCAAAAGAGGTGTAGCTGTCTTCGGACCGATACCTTTGATCCCTGGAATATTATCTGAACTATCCCCAATCAACGCTTTCAGATCAACCACCTGTTCTGGACATACACCCATTTTTTCAACCACATCATCGGGAAAATAGTCTTTTGCGTTAGCTTGTCTTCCACCTGCGAGATTGACTACAATGCGATTGGTAACAAGCTGTAAAAGATCCTTGTCGCCGGTGATTATCTTTACCCCAAGACCCTTTTCTGCTGTTTTCCGAGCGATCGAACCTAGAACATCATCTGCCTCATACCCATTCATTTCTAATCGTGGAAATCCGAAAGCGTCTACCAGTTCCCGGATGCGTTCGATCTGAGGGCGTAATTCATCCGGCATCTTTTCTCTGGTCGCCTTGTATTCCGGATATTTTTCACTCCGAAATGTCTTCCCTGTGTCAAATGCCACCGCTAAATATTCTGGCTGTTCTTTATCCAGCAAACTAAGCAAGATGCTTGTAAATCCATAAATCGCAGCAGTTGGCTCACCGGTATGCGACCGGAATCGGGTGCTATTAGACATTAAGGCAAAATAGGCGCGGTATGCTAAAGCATGTCCGTCGATTAAATATAGCGTTTTTGGCATGGTCACCTCAGAATGATTGTAATATGTTCGGTCAAGGCACGTAGTCGAATTTTATTTAGTAGTTTTTGTCCTCTCATCCTGTTCAGCCAGTATCAATAATGCCTCACTACCCATCAAAGAGAGGTTCTTGATATTTTCAGTCGAATGGTCAAAATCCTTTTCCGGATCATAATCACCATCATTATTATTTGCTGAAGGATTGATCACGTTGATAACAGATGTTGCGATACCGCCGGCTCGCAATCCCCAAATTTTTGCCAGGAGAAGGATGACACTTGCTTCCATTTCTGACGCTAGAATATTCATACGCTTCAGGTCCTGGTAATGCTCTGCCCATCCCGATTGCCAATAATCTGCGAATGAACCGCCTGGTTTTTGCTGGCGCGCATATAAACCATCATGCGTACGGGTTGTACCGACATGATATGGAATCGCCAGTCTTTTTGCTGCCTTGATGCAGGCATCAATGACAGTGTAGTGCGCAACAGCAGGCATTTCTAATGGTGCATAGGCTTTCGAAGCGCCATCATAACGAGCGGCAGCATCGAAAATGATCATATCGCCATCCCTCACACCGTCCTGGAAAGTACCGCACGTACCAATGCGTAAAAATACTTTGGCACCAACACGGGCAAGTTCTTCCACAGCAATTGCTGTTGAGGATGCACCGATACCAGTACTGGTGCATGTGATAGGAATGCCCTTATATGTACCAGTGTATGTAACATATTCACGATTCCTGGCAACCTCTCGTGCAGAATCCCAAATACCAGCCACGGTCTCAACACGTCCCGGATCTCCAGGCAGCAACACATATGGTGCACAATCTTCATCATCCAATTGAATGTGGTATTGTTTCGCCATTATGCATCTCCTAACAATGCTTCAGGGGTAAAAGCAAATGGAACAAGACTTCGTACTGTCATCTCTCCCAAATACTGTCCTTTTGCATTCCCACTGATCACCAGCCAATCTAGACCAAACTCAACCATCACCTGGCGGCACTGCGCACATGGGTATGCTTCTGTGGTGCTTGAACTGACAACTGCAATTGCTTCAAATTCCATTTCTCCATCAGAAACTGCCTTCCATATAGCGACTCGCTCTGCGCATACAGTGGCCCCATAGGATACATTCTCAATATTTCCACCAGTGTATACCCTGCCTTTTTTTGTCAGCACCGCAGCACCCACCCTAAAATGGGAGTATGGACAGTGCGCATTTTCTGATCCCGCAACTGCTTCCTGCAACAATTTTATCTTTTCTGCTTCGGTCATGTTGCCATCCTCTCTTTGAAATAATGATGATGATCGGCTTCCATCGTTAATTGTATATCCTGACAAAGATTTTTAACTTAGAATCAAGTATCAAATTATGGGATAATTGAACAAGACATCAAAGGAGTGATTATCATTGAATTTTGAATCTTTATGTGTATTGGGCTTGGGTTACATTGGACTTCCCACTGCCAGTACATTTGCAACTCATGGAATGCATGTGATTGGAGTGGATACTAACCCCAAAATTGTGAAAAGCCTGAACAACGGCCATGTGCATTTATTTGAACCCGGTTTGCGGACATTGGTGCAAGCCGCCATCCATTCTGAAAACCTGGTCATCCGCAGCAAACCGGAAATAGCGGATGCATTCATTATCGCAGTACCAACTCCTTTCAAAGAGGGGAAATTGGCAGATCTCAGCTTTGTGATCTCAGCTGCGGAAGCAATCGCACAAGTGCTAGAAAAAGGCAATCTTGTCATCCTTGAATCCACCTCACCCCCACGAACAACAGTGGATATCGTCGCTCCTATCCTGGAAAAAAGCGGTCTGAAAGCGGGTGATGATTTTTACCTTGCATATTCACCAGAACGCGTATTGCCAGGCCAGATTCTGCGTGAACTGATCGAAAATGCACGCGTGATTGGTGGAATTGAGCCTTCTTCCGCTAAAGCCGGGCAAGCATTGTATAGCACTTTTGTCCGTGGAGAAATCATCCTGACAGATGCAACAACCGCCGAGATGGTTAAACTCATGGAAAACACCTATCGAGATATAAACATCGCTGCGGCAAACGAGTTTTCACGGCTCGCAAGTCGCTTTGAAGTGGATATTTGGGAAGCGATCAGCCTGGCAAATCGCCATCCGCGTGTTGAGATCCTGAATCCCGGCCCCGGAGTTGGCGGTCATTGCATCAGTGTGGATCCCTGGTTTTTCGTCGAAGCAGCACCCGATCTTTCTAATCTGATCAAAAACGCTCGCCTGGTGAATGATCGTCAACCCCAATTTGTCATCCAATCGCTTCAAAAGATATGCGGTCCTCTAAATGCAAAAAAAGTCGCTCTGCTCGGAATGGCGTATAAACCCAACGTGGATGATTTGCGAGAATCACCAGCTATTACGGTTGCCAAGGAATTGATCAAACAGGGAAGCGAAGTTGTTATTTATGAACCTTTCAACAGCCAATTCACTATTAACGGTGCAGTTTCTGCAGGATCACTTGAGCAAGCGATTCAGGGTGCTGATGTTATCGTACTACTAGTAGCCCATACAAAATTGACTGAAATTGATCCGCATGAACTTCAACCCAGATTAAAACGCACAGTTGTTTTTGATACTGTCAATGGATGGGACCCTCTTGACTGGGAACAAGCGGGGTTTACCTATTACCGCCTTGGTGATGGAAAAAACAGTTAATCATGCATAAATTGCGCGTTATGACAGTATTTGGTACACGGCCTGAAGCAATCAAGATGGCGCCTATCCTACAGCGACTAGAGATGGATGACCATTATGAAAGCATCGTTGTTATCACCGCCCAGCACCGGGAAATGTTAGATCAGGTATTAGATTTATTCACCATCTCACCGGACATTGATCTGAACCTGATGAAAACAGATCAATCACTGGCTTCTCTAACCGCTTCTATTTTTACACACCTCGACCCTGTATTGCAGGATAAAAAACCGGACTGGTTGCTGGTTCAAGGCGACACTACCACTGTGATGGCTGCTTCTCTGAATGCCTTTTACCATCAAATTAAAGTGGGGCATGTAGAAGCAGGACTGCGTACTGACAGCAAATGGGAGCCATTCCCGGAAGAGATCAATCGCCGCATTGCTGGAACTATCGCGGATCTGCATTTTGCCCCTACCACCTGGGCAAAGAGTAATTTGCTGCGCGAAGGTATCCCATCCAGCCGGGTCCACGTCACAGGAAATACGATTATTGATGTATTAAACCAAATCAAAATAAAACCGATGCCCGTTAAGATCGATCAATTCCTTGCACAAAAAGGGATAAAAAATGATCAGAAAAAACTGATCGTTGTCACTGCCCATCGGCGGGAAAATTTCGGAACTCCATTAGAAAATATATGTGCGGCGCTGAGAGCACTTGCCGATCAATTCAAAGATCAAATTGAGATCGTTTATCCCGTTCACATGAACCCGAATGTTCAAAATCCTGTACATCATATGTTGGATGGTATAAACAATATCACGTTGTTGCCTCCACTGGATTATCTTTCATTGATTCATTTACTGATGCATGCTTACCTGATCCTTACCGATTCCGGCGGAATCCAGGAAGAAGCAACCGGTCTAAAAACGCCATGCCTTGTTTTACGCGACGTGACTGAGCGTCCAGAAGGCATACAGGCGGGGATCTTAAAACTTATTGGGACTAATCGGGGCACGATCATCAAGGAAGCAGCGAGAGTAATCACTGACCATGCCATTCACCAAGCTATAGCTGATATAGCAAACCCTTATGGCGATGGAAACGCCGCGGAAGAAATTGTCTCTCTTCTGATTTAGAGTTAATTATTCCCGTACTGCAAAATCGCCCTCAATCACCCATTTATAGGTTGTCAGTTCTCTCAATGCCATCGGTCCGCGCGCATGCAGCCGCTGGGTGGAGATTGCAACTTCCGCACCCAACCCCAGCTGCGCGCCATCAGTGAAGCGAGTGCTGGCGTTGACATAAACCGCCGCTGAATCCACCAGTGTTGTGAATCGTTTCGCGTTCTCCTCATCGCCGGTGAGAATACCATCTGAATGATGTGTGGAATGTTTAGCAATATGTGCAACGGCCATCTCAAACCCATCAACGACTCTCACGCCAAGAACAAGAGAAAGCCATTCCGTATCAAAATCATATTGACCAGCTTTTTTGATACACTGCGAAAAATCCTTTTCAACACAGTTGAAGGCATTATCATCCAATTTAAATTGAACACCATCCTTCTGCAGTTCTTCGATCAAAACTGGAATGAATTCATCCGCGATAGATTCATGCACAAGGACCGTATCCAACGCATTACAAACTGTCGGCCGCTGAATTTTTGCGTTTCTGATCACCTGAAGAGATTTGGATTGATCAGCACTCTTATCCACAAAAAGATGGCATATGCCGATACCACCTGTAATGACAGGGATAGTCGAGTTCTCACGACAGTATTGGTGCAGGCTGGATCCTCCCCTGGGAATGAGCATATCAATATGCTTATGCATTTTCAACAAAGTTTTCACATAATGGCGATCGGGCTCTGAAATGAATTGAGCAGCTGTTGACGGTAAACCGGCTTTCGCAAGAGTTTCTTGTATCCCTTCTATTAGTACTTTGTTAGTGCGGATGGTCTCTTTCCCGCCACGCAACACGATTGCGTTGCCGCTTTTAACAGCCAGCGCGGTTACGTCAATAGTGACATTGGGTCGAGACTCATAGATAACTGCCAAAACACCCAGCGGTACACGTTGTTTCCTGACATTAAGTCCCTGGTATAACTGCGATCGATCAAAAACTTCTCCTACAGGGTCAGGCAACGAGCATACATGCCGCAGGTCGGTAGCAACACCAACAATACGCGATTCAGTAAGTGTGAGACGATCGATCAGCGCCGGTGTCAATTCCGCCTTCTTTCCATCCATAACATCAAGCTTGTTAGCGTTACGGATGCGGTCATGATGTGATTCCAGCCATTCAGCCAGAATCTCTAAGAATCTATTTTTTGTATCTGTTGCAGAAATGGCCAGAATTTTGCTTGCTTGTTTTGCTTCAAAACAAATCGTTTCGATACTTTTCATGAATTACTTCCTCATCACAACCATATTATTGCGGTGAATAATTTCATCTCCAAAAACATAACCCAGTAAATCTTCGATTCGATCCGATTGCTGTCCCAAAATCTGTTCGATATCATCTGATCCGTAATTAACCAAACCTAACGAGACAGTTTCCTCATGCTGATCCCGAACTGTGATAATCTCGCCGCGTTCAAATTTACCTAACACCTTCTGAATGCCAACTGGTAAGAGAGAACCGCCAGAAAGCAAGGCCTCCTTCGCCCCATGATCAATAATCACGGCATTCCCCTTTCTGACTCCCGCCAGCATATACCGTTTTCTGCTCTCAAGAGAATCCACGGTGGGTAATATTTCTGTACCAATTTCTTCTCCTTTTGCTACACGTAAAAGTACATCATCAACTTTTCCGTCTGCAATAACAACAGTAATACCTGCCCGCCGGGCAGTATCCGCCGCTTCCAGTTTTGTCAACATCCCCCCTGTACCCAATCCATTTTTTGATCCACCTGCTGCCTCCCAGATAGAGTCATCGATATCATCACTTTCAATTACCTTAATCAAACGAGCATTCTCATTCAGAGCTGGATCAGACGTATATATCCCGCGTTGATCAGTCAGTAAAACTAAAAGATCAGCATCAATCAAGCTGGCTACCATAGCAGATAGATTATCATTATCGCCAATATGGATCTCATCCGTTGCTACGCTGTCGTTTTCATTGATGATCGGGATTACGTCTTGATCTAATAACGCGCTCAAAGTATTTCTCGCGTTTAGATATCTTGTGCGATCACTGATATCTTCGCGAGTTAGCAAAATCTGTGCAACGTCATAACCATAAACATTGAAAAATTGTTCATACACATTCATCAAGCGCGGCTGCCCAACAGCTGCCAACATCTGCTTTGCTGGAATTGTTTTTAACAATTTTGGAAAATCAAGCACTTCTTTACCCGCTGCAATCGCACCGGAAGAAACAAGACAAATTCCAGCCTGCTTTGACCTTAATGCTGCCATCTGCCGAACAAGGTCCAGCATCCGTGGCTTATTCAGGAATGAACTGCCTCCTGTAAGGGTAGATGTGCCTATTTTTATAACGATTTTTTTATTTATTGTTCGCATAAAATTATCCAATTTTACCTATAAATCTATTAGAATTGCACAGACGATTCATAACAATCAAAGGATAAAATAATTATAGTGTTGAAGCCATCCATATGTATGCTACCCAAGTTAAGAGGAGTGGGCGGACCTTCGTCTTTTCAGGCAAAACTGAAATTGAGATTGAAGCAGGTCGGTATCCAAACCCACCACAACATATACGAACCAGGTACAAAATCCCTACTTGTAATCGGCGGCACACGCCAAATTGGAGCCTTGATCTATGCCAAAAGAAATCGGGTCAGGATTGTTCAGCGTCTGGATGGCATGAATTGGCTGCATAAAAAACATGCGACGGGGTTCAGGCATAATTTACGCTCGGAACGCAATAATCTACAACTTTCCCTTATACGCCGCTATTTCGCAGATGCGATTGTTTACCAAAGCAATTTCACAAGAGAATGGTGGAATACTGTTTATGGTGTACAAAACAAACCGTCAACTGTCATCCATAATGGCGTGGATCTTAATACATTTTCTCCCGGAGATATACCATCAATAAACACTAAATCTATCCGTATGCTGGTTATTGAAGGCAGTTTCCGAGGTGGTCATGTAAGAGATTTAAAAAACGCAGTGGGAATCGCGAATGGGATCGCTGAAAAATCACATCAATCAGTTGACCTTCTTATCGCGGGCATAGTACCTGAAAAATTCAAAGCCATGATCAATGTGCACGAAAACGCTACGGTCCATTGGTTAGGATTAGTGCAACATGAAAAAATACCCGTGCTCAATCGCTCAGCTCACCTTTTCTATCCAGCCGAGATTAATGCTGCCTGTCCGAACGCATTAATTGAGGCGATGGCCTGCGGTGTGCCGATCATCGGATACGCGACTGGCTCCCTGCCAGAATTAGTCGGGCAGGATGGTGGTGCCATCGTGCCTTACAACGGTGACTTCTGGAATCTGGAACCCCCTGACAGCGAGCCGCTGGTTGATGCTGCTATTAACATATTAGGATCACAGGCCCAGTTCAGGCAATCCGCACGCCAAAGGGCGGAAAAATTGTTCAGTGTTGAGAGCATGGTTGAAAAATACAGAAGAATTTTGCTGGACGACTTATAAATCACCGCACTTGTGTACAAGTTTTGGATTTATCCACCAAAAAATGCCTGTTCCATACCACGCTGGCTTTCCCATGGATAGACAATATATGCATCTGTTGTCGCTGCGTAATAATCCGGCCGATGTTTTCCAAAAAGATTTCTGAAGGGGTTAAAATGCAGCACACAGGTATAAGGATACCCACCCCGACTGCTTACCCGATTCTTAACTGCAGTGATTGTCCGTCCTGAACCCCATACATCATCGACAATCAATATTTTTCGGTCTTCGATCACATCTTGTGCGGGGAATTGAATGAATTCCGGCCAGAACATGAATTTGCTTTGGTTCCGAACAGCTTCCATATCAGCTTCCGCTGGAAAATCAACTGCCGCAGTAAGAATGTTCTCCATATCCAAAGCATCAGCTAATAATCCACCGGGTACAATGCCGCCACGCGTGATGATCACCATTCCTTCGAATTCATAATCAAACTGCGGGATAAGATGGTCGATTAATCGATCAACTTCCTCCCAGGATAATAATTCTCTTCTCATATAATTGCTTCCATAAATGATTATACATACATATTTTCAAGGTTGATAAACGAAAGAAGAAAGTTAAGAAAACTTGTAAACTAATTACACAATAAAAAACCCCATCCGAAATCGGATGGGGTTTTTCTACCTTGAATCATTATTCTTTTTTGTTTGGCAATGCTAACCAGAAAGCACCCGTTCCAATCAGTGTAGCCGCAGGTCCTGCGAGCCAACCAATAATCGGAATCAATCTGATCAGAGTGTATAGGAACACACCAACTAATAAATTCAGCCAAATTTTTTCCTTTTTCTCTTTGAAAACAGCCTTCATCATCCACTTACCAAACATGATAGCAGCAATGATCTTGCTGATTGTGAATACTGCAAAGAAAAACAGCATGGCAGCCAATGTAAGCGTGGTACCTACCAACCCGAACCAAACATAGAGCAAACTACCCAGGCTGACAAAACCGATCAACACACCAACCATGACAAACACCAGCGGAACAATCAATACCGCCAGGAAACCCACTGCCACAATGATAAAACCATATCCAACCGACTTCATGGGTTGGGCATATGCAGCTTCTACAATTTTCAGCAGTGGCTTACGTAGTAGCCATAGAAGCAAGGCACCAATAGCCATGAGTTTTAGAAATCTGCGCACAGAATTGACCAGAGACACCTGGACCATCGATACACCAAAATTTCGGTTGAATGGTTTTACATATTCTGATGAATAACGTTTGCCTGTTCTTGATTCTGAAGGCACGGGTGTCTGATAGATGACAGAGCCCTCAGTAATATCCTCAAATTGGGCACTCTTATCCACATTGCTGGTATAAACCAGTTTGCCGCCAATCTGCGCCTCGTCAGTCACTGAAACACCCGGTTCAAGAATCTCCGTGACATATTGATTGAGATAAGGATTAAACTGCAAATATTGTGATGGGTCTTCTTTAGAATCGGTTTCACCAATTTCGATCATTACATCACGGCCAATGCTACCATTCAATTGGACTGCAGCCGCGCCGACATTCAAGTCACGGACTACATCACCCGATAATACGCTCTGGTAATTTCCTGCCAACAGATCTTTTCCGACCTGTGATCCATCCTCGGTAGTCAGACTAAAACCGCCATAAAAGAAATTACGGCTAACGTTCGCTTCTCCGCCCAGGACCATGGATGCAGAGCCACCAAAGATTGTGCCTGTAACAGTACCATTCACAACAATTTCTGCAGCTCCGACAAAGAGATTTCCATCAATCACAGCCGAATTGCTTAACACAACCCGTTCGCCCCCGATGATGGCATCACCATTGATGGTACCATTCATTTCTACAGATTGTCCTGCAGCAAATAAGATACCATTGATCGTGCCATCGATGACCACATCCTGGCCACCAATAAATACATCGTCATCAATAGTTACATCAGATGGTATCGTTTCTCCCTTTGGAAATTCTGCAGCCTGAGCTGTTCCAACGGTGCCCATCAGCAGCGTAAAAACCATGCTGATGATGACTAATATATTAACGCGATTATTTCTATCTTTATGCATCATTACTCCTTAAATTTGATTTTCTCATATATACTTACGTATGAAAAAGCAAAATGGTTGCGCAGTATGCAACCAATTCGTTAATTACTGATTGAATGGGTTATTTTTCTCGTTCACGAATCAGGATTGCGGCTGTTCCTGCAATTATTGCCACCAAAATGATTACTGCTCCAGAAATAACACCATTCGTTTGTTGTGCGCTGGTTAAAAATTCTTCTGGGAGAGGCGTGGGTGTGCCGGGTAATGTTGTCCGTGTTAATTGCACATCATCAGGTAGCTGGTTTCGGTTTTGAATAAACATTGAGAGTGGCTCACTCCAAACAACAATCACAATGAATGCAATTATTACAACTACAAAAACAACATTCTCCCAGTTCACCCAGTTAAGTTTTCGGTGAAAAAGTTTTTGGAAAAGTTTCCTCATCTTTTTATTCACTTTGCTGTACCTCATCAAGCGAATCAAGCACATTTTTTACAGCAATTTCAGGTGTTGTATCACCTGCCAGAAGTGAGAATAACTCCCTTGTTAATATTTCCTGACTATCATCGAGAACAACCCTTGGAGGCACGATATCCGTTGAAAGCAATAAATTATCCAAAAACGCACGCTCAGATTTCAGCGAGTTGATTGAAGAAGGTCGAACGGGAAGATATCGTGATTCTGCGGTCCACGCAGCAAGAAATTCAGGCGTCGTTAAGTATTGCATAAAATCAATATTCAGATCAAGATCTGTTGTGGGTTTCTGAACGAGACACCAGACCCAACCATCTGCATATGTGTAGGGAGAATCACCAAGAGCAGGAATATAAGTAAAACCGAAATCTTCAGATACATCACCTGTCCACACAATCACACTGTCAATTTCACCATCTGCGATTGCAGTCTCTAAATCATCTGAAGATGTAAATTGTGTATTAAACTGTGGCAGAGGTCCAGCGCGCTGATTCTCTGCGAGAATATCAAACATTTGTAAGAGAGAGGCTTCTTCAATTATTGGATGATTGGTATCATTAATGATTTTTCCACCCGTTGATTGATACCAAAGATATGGTACCAACGATTTGTTTTCACTCAGGAAAATACCGATTTGCCCAAACTCCCTTCTGGCATCCTGTAAAGAAACATAGTCCTGAGTGAGTGATTCTGCATTTGAAGCCAGCACAAGCACATCTGCAGCAAAGGGAATGCCAACCAATTCATTGTTAACAATACCCAATTCTTTTGCAAATGGATACCAATCGTTGTTGTCATATACATCAGCAAAAAAATCAATCGGACGAATCAAGCCATCTCGTGCTGCAATTTCTATATCATGTCTGGATAATAAAACAAGGGTTGGTAATGCGTCCGGAGCTGCTTGCGAAGTAATGGATAACGCGTTCAACAACGAATGGTCTCCTTCGCTTTCTTTTATCCGAACACTGATTTTTATTCCAGGATTTACTTCACTATAGCTATCAATATATTGTTTCAGCATCAAAGCATTTTGTTCTTCACCATTTGGATCAAATTGTGGTTCGACCCAAATTTTTATCACATCAAAATCTGTTGGTGACTGGGTGGGATTGGGTGTTGGTTCTGCTGTTTCATCCAATGGAATACGATCAGCGAGGGATTCCTGCGTAGATTGACCGGCTAGCGGCAATAAATCATTGACCATCTGATTGACATTGCATGCCGGAAGGGTCAGTAAAGCTGCCAGTAAAACACCAGTGTAATACAGTTTTTTTCTCCATCGCGAAATTTGATTGCTCATATTTGTGTGTATTCTACCAATCTTTATGGGTTCGGTTTTGACGATGTTGGTGTTGCTTTAACTTTATTCAGATGCTGGTGTTGTTTCGGGAGTGCTCGATGCGGTTAGTGATGGAACAGGCGTATCTGATATTGTCGGTGTTAACGTTGGTGTTTGAAAAGCTGTATTCGTCGGGCTGATCGTCGGTGTATTGGTTGGCGTTGGTGTACTTGTGTTCGGTAATACATAAGTGATCGTGGAGGTAAAAGTTGGTGTCAGAGTTGCCGTTGGTGTTAATGTGCCTGTGGCTATTGGGACGGTAAATGTCTGAGTGAAATCCAGGACTCCTGAAACCGTCGAAGTTACTGTAAACTCGGGTTCAGTTTGCGATCTTTCAAGGCGGTTATTCCAGAATAGAATCAACCCAACCAAATAACAAGGGATAGTGAAGAATATCACAAGCCCAAAGATCAAATGAATTCGTTTAATAGATCGAAGTTTTTCTAGCATCATTTTCAGAGATAATAACAATTATATTGCAAGACGCCAACCCATTTATTTGTTTAAAGTGATTTGAGCGTCACACTGGCCTGACGCACCGTCCGATAAAGATGTTCGGCTTTCAGGGCACTGATCGACAGACATGGCGCATCCAGATGCTCAGCCAGCACAGCTGCCAGCCCCTGGTCATAAGTGGCTGATTCCATGTTAATTACAATACTTGTTATATTCTTCTGTGCAATCTGGTCAGCAATGGCATGAGATTCTTCGAGAGGAGCTGTTTGCCCAATAGAGACATTTCCCGCACCATCTGTCAAAACAATCAGCAACGGCATGACATCAGGATGGAGCACCATTTCTTTATCCAGAATATCTGCCGCCATTTTCAATCCAGCCGACAGCGGTGTTTTTCCGCCAACAGGAATATTGCTGAGGGCGCGTTGCGCTGACTGAACCGAATTGGTTGGTGGCATGATCAGTGTTGCCCGATCCTTTTGAAAAACAATCAGACCAACCCGATCACGACGCTGATAAGCGTCTGTTAACAGAGACATGATTGCCCCCTTGGTTGCACTCATGCGTTCTGCCACTGCCATCGACCATGAAGCATCAACAACAAAAAGAATCAAATTAGCTGCACGCCGCACCCGCACTTTTCGCATGTAATCGCTTGGATGGATATGCAAAGCAACATTGTCGTTCGATTTCTTACGTTCTTTTTGGAAAGGTGCAGCCGCACGTAATGTTGCATCAAAAGCCAAATCAAACGGTTTCCCATTCGCCGGCCGAGCTTGTATGTAGCGTCCGCGTTTTCTCTTTGTTTGTGTGCGTGACCGCCGGCCGCCATAGCTTCTTACCATCTTATCAAGGGGGGTATCCAGACGTCTTGGGATAAATGATTCCGCAGATTTCGTTTTTTGTCCGCCGTCCCACCAATTGGCATTAAATTGTTCGAAAACATCCTTGGGGGGAATTGGAACTTCACCCTTTTCAGAGGGAAGTTCCCCATCCTCTTCCCCCCTCATGCTTTTTTTGGGGATTCTTGATTGTTCTCTGTTTTTTTTCTATCATTTTCTGAAGGCTGCTCGGTGGCTTCATGCATTCCGACCAATTGCTCAATTTTCTCACTAATTTCTTCAACGCCCATATCTGTCTGCTGAAGCGGCCCGCCTTTCATACGATGGGGTAATGCCAGCTCGGCTGCTAATGCAATATCCAACTCCGTGATATTTTTTCTTCCTTCCAACGCCGCGTGCGCTCTGGCTGCTTTTAAGATGACAAGGTCTGATCGATGACCATCGACATTCAACGATGCTGTAAGAGATGCAATCGCAAGTAGATTTCTATCAGAATGCTCGACCGCACTGATTAGATTTCTTGCCATGTCAATTCGCCTTGAGAGCTCTTCCTCACGCGCCAGCCATTCATGTCTAAATGGCTCTGCGTCCTGTTCAAAAGCGAGATTTCGTTCCATGATCTGTACGCGTTCACGCGGTGTACGGATGCCACGAATCTCCACAGAAAGGGCAAATCGATCCAATAATTGCGGCCGCAGTTCGCCTTCTTCTGGGTTCATAGTTCCGACGAGAATAAAACGCGCGGGATGGGTGAAGGATATTCCTTCTCGTTCAACAATATTCATACCCATTGCCGCTGAGTCCAGTAAAACATCGACCACATGGTCATCCAGCAGGTTGACCTCATCAATGTATAATAACCCACGATTCGCAGAGGCAAGAATCCCCGCATCAAATCTTCGTTCACCGCGCTGGATTGCGGATTCAATATCCAGCGTTCCAACTACCCTATCTTCGGTCGCAGATACTGGAAGGTCAACAAATGGTGTTCTCCGAATTGCCACAGGCAACTCCTCACCTTTTTCCACCCGTTCCCTGCATTCTGTGCACCAGGTGTCCGGATGATCAGGATCGCAAGCGAAGCGGCAGTCTTCAACCACACGCACATTCGGCAACAATGCAGCCAACGCACGTGCCGCCGTTGATTTTGCGGTTCCCCGTTCCCCACGGATTAATACTCCGCCAATGCGTGGGTTGACTGCGTTTAAAATCAAGGCGCGTTTCATGCGTTCCTGTCCAACAATTGCGGTAAATGGGTAGATCACTCTCATTGGTATATCTCGTTTCTTATTTGGTTTAGTTTGGATTGTAAGTTTACCACCAGTAAGATTTACACAATAAATATGGAATAGATTCTAATAATTCTATTAAATAAAAAAAGCAGGCAATGTTCGCCTGCTCTCATTGCGGATATCTTAATTAATACATGACTGTGTGAACAGAGATTCCCAGAGTACCTTCACCCGCATGGGTTCCGATCACTGGACTGAGATTGTAAATCTCCGTTGAAGCGCAATCCAGTACACCATTCAGTTCATTTTTTAGTTTTTCAGCATCATCCGCTGCCTGCGCCTGCATTAATGCCAGGTGGCATTTCTTACCAGCTGCTTTTTCAATGATTAAATCTTTCAATCGAGCGTAAGCCTTCTTTTTTGTGCGCACTTTCTCAAGCGCATCAATTTTTCCTTCGTGATTGAGGTACAGAATCGGCTTGATCTCCAATGCTGTTCCAAAAAATCGGGAGGCACCCCCAATTCTTCCACCCTTATGTAGATATTTCAATGTATCTACAACAAAATACGTACCCATACTTTCCACAATATCAGACACGATCTGTTCACATGCATCCATCGATTTGCCTTTTTCGTTGCAGGAAACTAACGCATTAACAATCAAAGCCAGAGCCCCAGCTGTTACTTTTGTATCAAGCACCTTGACAGGTACGCCTTCAAATTCATTTTTTGCAAGCAGTGCAGAGTCCCGCGTTCCGCTTATCCCGGAAGAAATCGGAGCTACGATAATGCTTTCAAATTTCTCTCCCAGTGTTCTATATAGCTCAAGAAATTTTCCTGCAGATGGCTGAGAAGTTGTAGGAATTGTAGATGATTGGCTTAAACGAGTATAAAAATCATCTGCGGTAATATCAACACCATCTCTAAGCGTTTCTTCATCCCAATGAAGATTTAGCGGGATAACACTAATTTCATGTTTTTTAGTATAGTCTGCAGGTAGATACGCAGTGCTATCTGTGATAATTGCAAATTGTCCCATATAACTCTCCTTCTGATCATTAATAACTACACTCTTATATTAACAGCAAACAACAAAAATAGTTGCATGAGTTTTCGATTTTTTGATATTGACATTTTCATAAAACACTATATAATATGGTATAGTGGTCTGACCAACATACCATAAGAGAGGTTATTGTGGCTGAAATTCCACGGAAATCATTATCAGAAATTATTGCCAGCCAGATTGCGGCGCAAATCTTAGACAGTACCTATCAAAGCGGGTATCAACTGCCCGCTGAACGGATTATGATCAAACAATTCGGTGTAAGCCGTTCAACATTGCGTGAAGCCCTGAAATCCTTAGAAGAGGTTCAATTAATTGAATCACGTCATGGTGTAGGCAGGTTTATTGCTGAACTAAATGAAAAAAACCTGGCGCAAGCACATAAAATTGCGGCAGGCGCAGATGATTCCAACAACAACACGCGGGTGCGGATTTCAAAAGAGGATACGCCAGATGGTCCCCACAGATTGCCCGTCACACCTGAAAAACCATTGATCATACCCAACCTAAAAAAAGATCGTCTGGGAACTTTTTCTTTCATTTCCTGGTGGGAACGTGAAAAGGTTGAAAAGTCGAAAGTCATGGTTGTCGGCGCTGGCGCTCTGGGCAATGAAGTCATAAAAAATTTAACACTCATGGGGGTAGGTTCGATCTTTATTGTAGATTTCGATACAATCGAATTGGCAAACCTTTCTCGTTCAGTATTATTCCGAGAAAGCGACTCGGGTCGGAAGAAAGCTGAAATTGCAGCAGCCCGCGCAAAAGAGATCAACCCAAACATCCATGTGCAATATTTCCATGGTGACATCACCACCGAACTAGGCCTCGGGGTCTTTCGCCGCATGGATGTAATCGTTGGTTGCCTCGATAATCGAGAGGCCCGCCTTGCAGTTAATCGATTTGCTTACTGGATCAATAAACCCTGGGTTGATGGAGCAATTCAGGAGTTCCTCGGCCTGGCGCGGGTTTTTGTCCCGGGTCAGGGAGCCTGCTTCGAATGTACACTCACTGAACAGGCCCGCAGAGACCTGTCAATCCGATATTCCTGCCCGCTGCTTGCTCGTGAAAACGTACTGTTAGGCAAAGTACCGACTACTCCGACAATCGCTTCAATTATTGCCGGAATTCAATCTCAAGAAGCATTAAAACTGATTCATGACAAACCGGTCCAGCCAGGAAAGGTGATCCATTTTAATGGAATGACAAACGATGTGCATACAACAGCATATACACCGGTTGAGGAGTGTGAAAGCCATTGGACCTATGGAGACATCACCGAACTTCCACTTCGCGTCGATACGACAACATTAAATGATATCCTGCAAATTGCACATCGTGACCTTGGACCGGACGCTGTAATCGAACTTGACCAGGAACTGGTACTTTCGCTTAACTGCCCTCAATGCGGAACGCATGAGGAAGTACTGCAACCAATATCACAGGTTGGTTTCAACCGCGCTCATTGTCCCACATGCGGTGTACTCCGTGAAACTGAAATGACGCATTCTCTGCATGGCGATGAAAATTTCTTATCGAGAACCTTAGCAAGCGTTGGAGTTCCGAAACTACACATCATTCGCGCTTACAACACCGAAGAATATCGATTCTATGAATTGACTGGTGATTTGCAGAACACGCTTCACTTTAACCATTTTCAACATCCTGCAGATGAAAAACCTATCAAACTCACGGGGAGAATCAAATTAAAAAAACCAGCAAAAAGCAATATAAAACCGAAAATAAAGATACATCAGTCGCCAAAGGTCAAAATTGCATTAGAAAATGAAAAAATTAAAACCAAAAATAACGAAAAAATCAAAATCAAGCGATCTAAAAGCAAGCATGGGGAATCTGCATGAAATTATTGAATGGTTTTCTTAAATGGATAGCCACGTTGTTTTTCTCTCTTGCTGCCGGATTATCCATCTTTGTCTTCTTTGGTAACAATCCAGATATTTCACCTTTTCTGTTTCGGTTGATGATACTCTCAGCAATCGTCCTGATGAGTTCTTTATTACTACGCATCTTTTTCAGAAAATGGCTCGGAGTCTTTCTTGTTATTTGTGCACTTATCACTATGACTCTCACTATGCTGACCATCGATCATTTTTACGATACAGAATATGCACTATCTTTCGTCACAGATAGTTTCCAGTTGCAGATGCCGACAATTCAAGATGGTGCACAACTCATCTTGATATTAGTTATTTCTCTGCCGATTTTGTTATTGTTCAGAAAAAGACGAAAACGGAAATCAAAAAACGTTGAACCAAAAATAGTAAGTCGGCAGGGTAAAAAACCCAGATGGCAAACGATATCAAACCGCATAAAAGTTATTGCCTATCCAATCAATCCAAAGAATTGGAATGTAAAAATTCCGGGATTGAAGCTGGGAAAGAATAAAAACACCAAATTATCCACGAGATCCACACACACAAAACCGCAAGTGCAGATTTCCAATACAAAAAGATCCAGTAGAACTTCGCCAAAAATCAAAGCATCCAGCCCCAAACGCTCCATAGTCAAGAAGATTAAATTGCCAAAATTTGGTGCGGATATTTCGAAAAACGACGTCAAATTGATGGGAGATGAGGAACACGTTTGCCCTTATTGTCTTGAAGAAGTGGAAAAGAATGATCCAAATGGAGTTGCCATATGCAAAGAATGTGGTACCTGGCACCACCAGGATTGTTGGGATGTCACAGGCGCGTGTGGTGTGGCGCATCGGAATAAACTTTAAAACACTTTTTGGAGGAAAACATACATGGCAGATATTACAGTCACAATCGTATTACCAAACGGAGGCGTTCGTCATGCGGATATTCCGGAGGATGTTCCAGTTCGCGATCTTATCGCAGAGCTAACATCCATGCTTGAATTGCCAACCATCGGACCGGATGGTCGCCCAATGGGTTACCGGATCGATAGCAAAGCTCTTGGTCGTGAATTATCAGAAAATGAAACACTGCGCGAGGCTGGAATTCCCGTTGATGACCGTCTCATGATTACAACAGATATCACTGCGGGTGCAGTATCCGTACAATCGAATCCGCGTCTAAGACGCCTAAGAAAGGACTATGAACTGATCCGGGAGGTGGATGCCCGTAGCGATTTGATAAAAGTGACAGCGAAATCACAGAAACGTGGTTTGCCGCCTGAACGCTACATTATCACCTACAAATGCAAAGGTTTGATTGGATTAGACCGAAAAGGCAGTCCGAAAATCGGTGAAAAGCACCAGGTTGAAATCTATCTGCATAGCCATTATCCACAACGGTGGCCAGGTATGAAATGGTTAACGCCAGTCTGGCACCCGAATATTAATCATGCCAATGGCAGCGTCTGCATCGATGCTGCATGGTGGTCTGCCAGTCGGTCGCTTGACCGATTGGTGATCATGCTGGGAGAAATGGTGCAATACAAGAATTTTCATGATGATCCCAGCAAAGCGCCGTTTCCATGGGATATGGAAGCCGCCCGGTGGTCAAGACAGTACCGAAGAACCCACCCTAATTTTTTCCCGGTGGATAATCGTGAACTATTACGGCCTGAACGGGTCAAGATCAGCAAACCCAGGATAAAGGCAAAACCAAAAATCAAATTGAAATAGACGAAAGGAGAAACAATGGCTGACAAAAATATCACATTAGTATTACCTTCTGGAGGTACCCGCAACGCAGAAGTTCCGGATGATGTCGCTGTGAAGGAACTTGTTCCCGAACTAGCTACAACTCTAGAATTACCAACTGTTGGGCCTGACGGACGTCCTGTAAGTTACCGTCTGGACAGCAAAGCACTAGGCCGTGAACTGCAGGAAGATGAAACACTGGATAGCGCAGGCGTACCAGATGATGATCGCCTGATGATCACTGCAGATATCACCGCCGGTTAATCATAAACAATCGGAGCAGCCTTCAATGAAAAACACTCCGCGCGTCAAATTATCTAGAAACTCTGGCACCACGCCAAGGAGCACAAGAGCCCCATACCATCGTGCACTTCGCTGGACACCAGCGGATGAAGAGATAAGACAACAGCAACCGCCAATGACAATCTTCTTAACGCAATCTGCCTACGTGCGTATGTGCGCACATGCAGGCAGCGACCTTGACAATGAGGTAGGCGGTTGGATGGCTGGAAAATTTTGCCGCGATTCCCTAAGCGGCGAAAAGTTCATAGTAATCGAAACGATCCTGCCAGCTGTTTTCACCGAGCAAGGTGCTGCTCACCTGACATTTACTGGTGACACGCAGATCGCTTTGCATAATCATCTTGAAGAACACTTTCCTGATAAGGTTTTTTTAGGGTGGTATCATACCCACCCCCGTATGGGTGTTTTCTTTTCACAATGGGACACATGGCTGCACCAAAATTTTTTTCCTGAGAAATGGCAGGTTGCGCTGGTGATCGAGCCCCATCAATCGATTGGCGGTTTCTTCATCAAGCAGCCAGATGGGTCATTAGATCAACGCCAATATTATGGCTTTTATGAGCTGACCAATAAACGCCATCGGAGCGTTGTTTTCTGGCAAAATTTACAGCCTGCCGGCGAATGGTTAGACGAACCAGAGGAGGTTTCATCTATATGAGTCGAATAACACGTTTTTATATCTATGGATTGTTGGGTGCCATCGGTGGTCTGATCGGTTGGCAGATCAGCAATATCCTGGGTTTATCTTTTACTGATAATTTTTTATTAAGCGAAATCATCGTCGGCGCTATCCTGGGTGGAATAGTTGGCTTGATGATCGGCTTTGGCGAAGGTGTCGCAACCCAGAGCTTTCTATTTGGATTGAAAAAATCGCTGGTAAGCGCGCTGCTCGGTGCCATCGGCGGAGCGATCGGTCTCCCAATTGCTGAGGGCGTTTTCCTCTTTATTGGCGGACAAGTATGGAGCCGTCCTATTGGATGGGCGATATTTGGTCTGCTAACTGGCTTAGCAACCGGAATTACTGGAGGTGCACAACTCTGGAAGGGCGGATTAGGCGGATTGATTGGTGGGGCGTTGGGGGGAATACTGCTTGAAGTTGCACGGTCCATGTTTGCGGATCCATTAATGGGCAAAGCAGCCGGATTGATACTTTTAGGTGCATCAGTGGGCGTATTCATTGCGTTGATCGTATTTGTACTATCAAGGGTCTGGTTTGAGGTGACCAGCGGGAAAATGCGCGGTATGGAGTTCATCCTGGATAAGTTCTTAGGAAAAGAAGCACCATCTGCCGCGATCGGCAGCAGCCCTTTGAAATCAGACATCGTGTTGACTGATCCGGGTATCGCACCGCAGCATGCCATTCTGAAGGGAGAAGGCACCTATTTCACTCTGAAAGACATCAGCATGGAAGGCACATATGTCGAGAATAAGAAAATCGAAGTCACACGGCTGCGTCCCAATCAACGTATCAAGATGGGTACAACAGAGATGATCTATCACGAGAAGAGGTAAAAATGAAAAAAACGAAACGATCATTTCTATTGGCATCGGTGATGCTGATAACAACGCTGGTAGCCTGCCAGCCTAAACCAATAGTCGAAAGCGTTGGTGCTTACACATTGCAAATTACACAGATCGACACAACAGACTTCCCCATGATTGATGTATATGTTTCTGTGCAGAATGCAGACGGTGAACCGATCATTGTCAACACTGACAAGATCCAACTGCTTGAAAATGGACAACCAGTACCCAATCAGGATATCCAGGGAACCGGAGATGTGGGACCGCTAACAACTATATTGCTGATAGATAATTCCGGCAGCATGAACTACGCCAGTAAATTAGAAAGCGCAAAAGAGGTGGCAAAAGAATATGTAAGCCAAATGCGCGCTGGTGATCAGATCGGTGTAATCACTTTTAATACAGAAGTTGTCACCGTGCAAGAAGCCATCAACGATAAAGAAACCCTGATCAATGCTATTGACACCATCTCTGCGGGAAGTGATACAGCACTTTATGACGCACTGGTATATACGGTCGATCAGATCAATCCCCTGCCAGGACGTAAAGCAATCGTTGTCCTGACTGATGGGATGGACGTGCAAAGCATCGCAACACCGGATGAAGCTTTGGCACGCATCGGGTTCGGTGGTCTGTCAATTTCAACCGTTGGTTTCGGCCAATTGCCGGAAGAAGACGAAGAAGCGGATGAATATGCTGGAATTGATGAAGATACATTAAGTTATATTGCAAAAAATGCTGGTGGCAGATATGGATATGCTGAAAACAAGGAAGAGCTTTCAAACCTGTTCAGCAGAATTCGTCGCGCTCTGCAAAGCGAAGTGGTGATCAGTTATGTCACACCGCTTAACCTGCGTGATGGCGTACAACGCGCACTAACGGTATCTCTTGCGGATAAATATGTAGGGGTTGGCGGGGAATCGAAGACCCAGTTCAATCCGGGTGGTTTAGTGCCCGAGGTTGCTCAACCAGCATCGTGGCTTAAATTTAGCATCATTCTTGCAGTGCTTGTCATCCTGTTGTTAATTCCGATGATCTTACGCATCATCGGGAATAAGAAACCGAAAAAGAAGAAAAAAATCAAAATTACACTGAAGGATTGAAAAAAACATAAATCCCTTTTAAAAAATAGCCTGCGCTGCAGGCTATTTTTTTCATAACATACCAGAAATATCATCTGATTATTTTTTAGATGATCAGTACAAAACTGACTAACACTTGTATTTTCTATAGGTAGATTGGGTGCTTATTTTTTCAAAAATAGCATCGTTTTGCCGGGTTAATATTTGAATGGTAAAAACGAAAAATTTCAATGATTAATTGATTTTGCAAAGATGGATATATCTGGGCAAATTAATTCTCAGAAATTATAGATTTTTCTTCTGCGATAGTTTGTAGAGACCTGAATTTGCTCCAAAAGGAGGTTTGCGTCCACAAATTAGACTTTGCTGTTCGTTCAACACAGAGCGCGAGGATGGAACTATCCCAGGTATCAAAGATAACCACAGAATAGCAGTATGTTGTCAAAAAGGGACTGAAACAGATCGATAATGGTGACAATATTGTTATGGATGCATGATCCGCTGTATGCTCGTTCGCTTGCTCCACAGATAGGAACAACTGACCGTCATCACTAATGATTTGAACAATGCGGTCAAATTCGCACTCAACCAAAAATACTGATTTGTACTGGAGATTTTAATTGCCCGTCAGAATATGTAAACGCTGAACAGATCCGTCAATGTTCAGTATTAACGGATTTGCGAAAGTACCATCTTTTTGTGAAAAAAACTTCATCGTAACCAACAATAACGTGCCAATAATAAACAAAATATTATGGAGAAGAAAATTATCATCAAATCATTAAACAAAATGAAATATTCTCAAAGACCGATTCGTTCGTCTGGATATTTTATAATTTAACCAGGAAAATATTAGTTTTATTGAGATTCTGACAGAAGTAAGCTTGAAAAAGGATAAATAATAATAATCTGAATTACGAATTCTCACTATTGATGCCGCCAATGAAATAAAACATCTAAATAATTATTAAAAGAAGGATATGATATGGCAAATACTTGGACAGAGGAAATCTTGGGAACATGCAAGCCGATCATTGCGATGTGCCATCTCAATGCATTACCCGGTGATCCGTATTATGACAGAAAAAGCGGTATGAAAAATGTTATCGCCTGGGCAAAAAAGGATCTAATTGCATTACAGGAGGGCGGTGTGGATGCCGTGATGTTTTCCAATGAATTCAGTTTGCCATATCTGACGGAAGTCGAAACTGTCACCACGGCAGCAATGGCACGTGTCATCGGTGAACTCATGTCGGAAATTCGCATTCCTTTTGGAGTCAATGTCCTCTGGGATCCAACCGCTTCACTCGACTTAGCAATATCAACCGGCGCCAAATTCGTTCGGGAAATATTTTCCGGCGTGTATGCTTCTGACTTTGGTCTATGGAATACTAACTGTGGTTCAGTTGTCCGCCACCAACACAAGATCAGCGCCCAGGATGTCAAACTGTTATTCAATATAGTGCCTGAAGCAGCAAAATATATCGGTGATCGTAATGTTGTTGATATCGCAAAATCAACGGTGTTTAATCACAGGCCGGATGCGCTGTGTGTTTCCGGCTTGACTGCGGGAGCAGAAACAAGCGCACAAACACTCCGGCTGGTAAAGGATGCAGTACCTGATACGGTGATATTTGCCAATACGGGTGTCAAACCTGAAAATGTCAATGAACAGCTCAGCATTGCTGACGGTGCTGTTGTAGGAACGACATTCAAAAAAGATGGTGTTTTTGAGAATCACGTGGATATTGATCGGGTAAAAATATTCATGGATAAGGTTAAGAAAATCCGTTAATTCACGAGCAAAATTTTAGGGCGTGCATATTAAAACGGATAGTGCATGACTGCTCGTTTTTACCTTTTCTAATACCATCAATTGATCGTAATTTGAATTAAGTCGTAAAACCGTCATGCAGACAATACTCTGGTTTGCTTATCAAATTCTTTTGCACAAACACGCTCCAATATATAATTCTAGTTATGCAATTGAAAAATAACAGCATACAGAAAGCTGTCGGAGTCTTCATCGTCTTATTGTGCATCTATATCCTTTGTTTCAACGGGGTTCCCTCAACAGACGATGAACAGCTCTATATCGCTCTGACAGAGAGCATGGCTACCGGAAGAGGATATGATGCGCTCCCCCTTTTGGGGAATGATCGTTTACAGGGAGGCGCTGGCGGTGTGGAACCCATGCATTCTATCGCAGGTATTCCAATTTATCAATTTGCAAAGTTTACTGGGTGGGGAAAAGCACAGACGCAATTCTTCATGCCTGCCCTCTATACTGCTGCTACGGCTCTCCTGTTGGTTCTAACCGTTAAAAATCGAGGTTTTGATGACCAAATAGCTAATTTAACTGGATTAATCTACGGCCTGGGAACGATTGCTTTTGTGTACGCCCGCATGAATTTCCGGGAGCCGCTTGCCGCCATGTTTTTTTTGCTGTCAGTATTTATACTGGAAAAAGCAAACAACATGAACAACCAACGCAAGCGCATCATATTAGTTTCTCTCTCATGGGTATCATTTTTTCTCGCTGCGCTAACAAAGATCACAACACTTGTTTTGATCCCAATCCATGGCTTCCTAACCATACGCGAAGTCCGCAAGGGAAACCTAAATTTTAAACAGCCGAGGAGTTGGATGATTACCTCTCTACTTTTGGTAGTCTTGCTAATTTCCGCGGTGTTCATTTATCAAGTCCTACCTGAAGCCAGCATTTCCCGTTTCACGCTGCGATTTGTTGATTATATCCGCTTCACAATACCACGGATACCACATGATTACTTCTGGCGGGCTGTAGCTGGATTGCTATTTTCTCCAGGAAAAGGATTATTCATCTATTCACCGATTCTGATTTTGGCGCTTTTCAGCCCCTTCTCCAGAAAAAGCCGGGGGTGGTTGGTTGGGATTGGTGCGTTGATATTACTAACCATTACCCAGGCGCTGATTTACGATGCGAATTGGTGGGGAATTACATGGGGCACCCGGACTTTGATTCCAGCCCTGCCCCTGCTAATATTATCCGCCGTGCCGGTCATTGACCGGGTTAAAAATAGCCAAAACGAAGGATTAAAATTCTTAGTCTCTGGATTAGCTATTCTTTCTGTACTTATTCAATTTGGAAGGCTTTTTACCGCCGACCCTGCGTACATAAGGTGGATCATCGAAATTACTGGTAGGTCAATGGATTCTGCTTTGCAATGGGACATCACTCTGGCTCCAATATTCCGCTATATTTGGTTGGGAATGCAAGGATCCTTATCAGACATTGTCTGGTTTCATCTGCATGGTTTCTCACTTATTTCGATAATTATTTTCGCCTGTGCGTTCATGGCTGCAATGGCATTTGGAATATTGATGATCAAGAAAAATGCAATCCATTCAAGAACATCATTTCTTTCTGTCATTTCGGTGTTAGCCCTCATCTCTTCACTATTTTTTTGTGTCATGACTGATTCAAGATATTACAGACATATTAATGCAATAGAAGAAACACGTAATAAACTATGTGACACTGCCGGTACAAATGATCTTGTTTTGATCGATTATTACCTGAGCCCTTTTTGGTTGTTTTACAGCAATTTTGGTTGCGACAAAATTGCCTGGGCGGGTCTCCCTGCCCTCCAACAAACAGCAATTAATCAGGATTACTTCTATCCACGACTTTCCAAGACTGAACAGATCATTACGATGGGGCTTCAATCCGGAAATGTATATTTGATTAGCGTGTTGGCTGACGAAAACCACACATATTCAGAAACCTTCAATGAGTACGGATTTCAAACTCAAATGGTATCCTCTAATAACAACCATCCCATCAAAATATTCAAAATAAAAACAGCCAACCAATGATGATTCAGCTGATTTTTTTGGTACCGTTAATCAGCGAAAGGTGAACTTTTCCCTTCAAAAGGATCTCTAAAATTGTAAATCGGAATATCAGGGATATGAACCTGGTCGGGCACACTGATCATCCACACAATTGCTCTAGCAATCGTTTCTGGTGGAACAAAACGTTCCAATATTTCGGGAGTTAGTTTCGCGCCGGATGAAGGCCAGAAAGGTGTGTCTGTTGCCGCAGGCGATACCAGATGAACATGGATATTATCTCGTATCAATTCCTCTCGTAAAGCAGCACTGAGACCTTCCAAACCCCATTTTGCTGCACAATAGGCCGTCCGATTATCTTCCCCCACCTTTCCCGCGAGAGAACCGATATTCACAATTCTTCCACCACCATTTTCGCGCATAATGGGGACTACGGATCGTGTACAAAGGAATGGACCCTTGAGACAAGTATCCAGGGTTCTATCCCAAAATATCTCGTCAGTTTCTTCCAAACTGCCTGGTGGTCCCCAAAAAGCACTGTTTACTAGAATATCGATGCGGCCAAAGTGGTCATTTACAATATTTGCCATCTCATCAACTGATTTAGCCGATGTCACATCTGTTGGTACCACCAATGATTCTCCATTGGTATTTTTTATTTCTTTTTCAACTTTTCGCAATTTCGATTCGGTTTTTGAGACGAGTGCAACACTTACACCCTTTTCAGCCAGGGCAAGGCTTATTTCTCTTCCCATCCCGCTGCTTGCCCCAGTTACGATCGCAACCTTACCTTTCAATTTCATCATTACTCCTATATATTTTTTTGTCTAATAATCTCGATTTTCTATTGCAGTCTGATATGTTACGTGTATTTTTTCAGGCGGGATATCCGATTGCACATTATGAACCGGTACCCATACAAAACCACCACCCGGAGCCATAATATCTATCACTTCTTTGACGTGATCTTTGATTTCTTGCTCGCTCGCGTTTGGCAACACTTTTTGCGTATCAACACCACCACCCCAAAAACAAATCTCATCTCCAAAATCCTTTTTCAGCGTCCTGAGATCCATATGCTTTGCAGAAACTTGCACCGGATTGAGTGCCTGAACACCAACCTCAATTAAATCTGGGATGAGATCATATATTGAACCACATGAATGAAGAAAGATCTTTGCATCTGTTTTCGAACGGATGAATTTGAAAAGTTCTGCGTGGCGAGGTTTTATCCATTCCCGGTACATCTCCGGTGATATCCATGGACCAATCTGAGTCCCCAGGTCATCTCCCTGACAAACTACATCCACATAATCACCAACCTCATCCAGATAAACATCCCAGAAGCCAATTGTATTTTCCAGGTTTTTATCAAGCAATGCATTTGCGTAGTCTGGATCAATGTATAAATCCATTAAGAACTTAGAATAACTTCGCATATTGCCACTCATTTCAAATGGGCCCATCGCAATATGCCCAACGGTGACACAGTGATCGGTGTTATCATGCAAATCTTTTGCCTGATCACGTAAACCAATTCGTCGTTCGGGGATGTATGGATCAGCGTAAGCAGCACTCTCTAGTTGTTCTAATGATTTTTCAGCGAGAGGGTGTTCCACCATATCATAATAATGTTTCGTCTGACGCCAGCGGATCTTATACTCATCAATGAAACCATCACTCAATTCTTCAATAGCAGGCTGATATGCAGAAGATGGCCTGACAGCTTTAAAATCTATCTGATATTTTTTCAGCAAATCATCCGCGGGAAATACTGCATCCATCATTCTATTAATAATGTAAGGTTCCGGATCTG
>Ga0180434_10001462_pt1 | contig 33667 bp, 32 predicted proteins | sample SS_ome_7_FD_132453 | JGI IMG/M metagenome (GOLD analysis project Ga0180434, IMG submission 132453) | Hypersaline lake sediment archaeal communities from the Salton Sea, California, USA - SS_1_D_2 metaG | ecosystem: Environmental > Aquatic > Non-marine Saline and Alkaline > Hypersaline >... | reverse complement strand
GACAAGATTATGCAGATATGGGAAATCATGGGTGTTATCCAGCATCATCGGGATGAGCCGCGGACGCACCTCTTCGGAGAAGTAATCCTTTAGATATTTTTCCTGCTGGTGGCTCAAGCCCTCTTCGTTCACTATGTTGATATGCATATTCTCCAGTTCATCCAACACCATGGTAAGGTCCGTCTCGAATCTATCGCGGAGAGTCCTTACCCTTGAAACAACCTGCTTCAGCACTGCTTTTGGTGTGCCGCCGAGGAATGTAGCGGGCTTCTGGCCCGAGGCGATGAGGCGGTTCAGCGTGCCGACTCTTACACTGAAAAACTCGTCGAGGTTCGATGAGAATATGCCTAGAAACCTTAGTCTCTCCAGAAGTGGAACGGCGGGATCCTCCGCTTCCTGCAGGACCCTCTCGTTAAAGGAGAGCCAGCTTAATTCCCGGTTGATGTAAGTGTTGATCTTGGGCCTCCTATCTATATTTTTTAGGGTATTCATAGAATTGCAGGTACCCGGTATTTTTCTCGAGTTGATTCCACTTATCGAGATCAAATCCGAGACAGATAACAGCCGATGTAGGCACCATAGCATCAAAGGATTCCTGCCAAAGAAGGTTCGCCGTTCGGGTTATCTCGGGGTTGTGTCCCACTATCATTATGCTGTGCAGCTCGTTATCTCTATCTCTGATGAAATCAAGGATTACATCGGAAGGTAGACTATATAACTCATCTGAGAACGTGATATTCTTTTTTTTTAGATCATAGAATCCAGCTATTTTTTTAGCGGTCTCTGCCGCCCTTTTAGCATCACTGCAGAATATGTGTTCGGGCTTATGCTTGTGTTTGACCAGAACCGGCTTCAGCAATCCCAGGTCTTTTATCCCGCGCTTCTTAAGCGGCCTGTCTTTATCGTTCAAAGAGGTATCTTTCCAGCTTGATTTGGCATGCCTTACCAAAAAGACGGTTCTCAAAGAAATCTCTCCCATCGATGGCAACCTTGATTTCACGACCTTTCAGGCAAGACCTCGGGAAGCTCTTGGATATCTTGCGTCTTGGGCCCATGACACCCTATAAAAATACCGAGGGCGGCACGGCCATGTCAAATAAACCGATATGTTGCCATCGCGGCCTTTGTCGGCCAGGAGGAGCTTGCATGAAAGACACAGCGCAGCTCTTGATTAATGTTGTCGGCCTCATTGTCACAGCCTGCGGGTAGTATGGAGATGAAGGGTGAGAAAAGGATCTTGCTTGGACGAGAGACTAAACAGGTAGAGGTAGCATTGCGCTGTTCGCAACCCGCCCGAAGGACATCGTCCCGCCATCTCCACCCTCAAGGGAAATACGGGGGGGAGAAAGAAGATATTACGGGGTGGCAAGGATCTAGGAGGTAGGTTTGCCCAAGCAGTTAGTCAAGGACTTGAGGCCCGGCGAGGACGTTAAAAGCACTTTTATCGTGGCACGCAAGGAGATGCGCAAGACCAAGGCCGGGGCCCCGTATCTGGCAATGGAGTTGGTGGACAAGAGCGGCAAGGTGGCGGCGCGGATGTGGGACCAGGTGGGCCGCTACAAGGACTCCTTCACCGAAAAGGACTATGTCGCCGTAAGCGGCAGGGTCGAGACCTATCGCGAACAGAAGCAGGTGGTGATAAATTCCCTGAGGCGCTGCAGGGACGAGGAGGTGGAGGCCACCGACTTCCTGCGTGTGGTGGACACCGACCGCGCCCAGCTGGAGGGCGAATTGCGCCTGGCCTTGGACGAGGTGCAAAACCCCTATCTTCGTACCCTTCTGCTCAGCTTCATTGACGACGAGGAGTTCATGCGGGAATTCACCACCGCCCCGGCGGCAAAAAATTACCACCATCCTTACCTGGGGGGATTATTGGAGCACACCACGACCACGGTGCGCATATGCCGCATGATGTGCGACCTGTACCCGGAGATCGACAGGGACCTCCTGGTCACGGCCGCGGCCCTGCACGACATAGGGAAGATACGCGAGCTGGAATACGACAGGGACATAGACTTCAGCGACGCCGGCAGGTTCATGGGGCACCTGCTGCTCTCGGACGAGATGGTAAGAGAACACATAGCCAAGCTGGCTCGTTTTCCGGAAGACCTGGCCTTGCGCCTGAGACACGCGGTGCTCAGCCACCATGGCGAGCTGGAATGGGGCTCGCCCAAGCGCCCCAAGACCCTGGAGGCCGTGGTTCTGCACCACGTGGACAACCTCGACGCCAAGGTGAACAGCTTCCGGGAGATCGCCGAGAGGTCAAGCGGAAGCGAATCCCCCTGGACGGACATGAGGAACCTCTTCAAGCGGCCTCTTTATATCCCGAAGGCCATGAGCCAGGAAATGGAATTAGACCTTGAGGAGGATGTCCCCCGGTAATCAGGCGGAAGCCGCCCCGCCGTGTATCCTGAGATGACGGCGGATCAGGTTCAGCGCCTCGTTCAGCCCTTCACTCAGGCGGGATAGGTCCTCTTCAAGCAGCGCCCTCCCGCCGTAACGGGCCCGTTCGAACAGGCGGACCTCCCCGGACAGGGTCAATCCCGGCACAGACACGCCGAGCTCTTCGAGATATTCCCCGGCGGTCTGGCTTGGGTCCCGGCTGTAACCAAGGCTGTCCGCGGCCTCCAGGAAATCGCGCATGACCGCAACCGCCCCGTCGAGTTCCTTATCGCTGCGGGGCCTCCTGGGGGCACGCTTTCCAGCCAGGTAGAGAAGGATGAATAACAGCAGGATGAGGGAGAAGATAACGGGAAGCCATGGGGCTTGGCGTATGGAGTAGGCGATACCCGATATCAGGGAGGAGGCGGCCGATGCTATGGCCGAGAGCCCGTTCTTCAACGCGGAGCGCACGGAGCCGGGAATAAGGGAGGATATGCGGTTTCCCACCCAGGACATGAAATCCCCGAATATCCACATGGAGCCCGATGCCCCGCCTGATTCGGGCATGGCAAAACCAGGGGTGGGCTCCATGGTGACCCAGCCGATGCCCTGCAGATATATCTCCACCCAGGCATGGGCGTCCGAGAGGCTTACCTCGTAGAGCCCGGTAAAGGGATTGTAATCGCCGGTGGAATAGCCGGTGACCACCCGGGCGGGAACGCCCGCCAGCCGGCACAGTATGGCGTATGCGGTGGCGAAGTGCTCGCAGTAACCCTGGCGCTGCTCGAAAAGGAAGAAGTCCAGGGCATCCTCACCGGGCGGCAATGGGGGTATGTCCAGGCAGTACTTATATTCGCTTTTGAGGAAATCCTCGATGGCCAGGGCCCTGTCATAGGGGCCGGCGTCTGTGGGGATGATCTCCTCGGCCAGGTCCAGCACCCTTTCTGGAAGCTGGGGCACCTCGAGATAGGGCTTCATGTGCTCTCCCACAGCCTCTATGTTGACGATGGACATCAGCTCCTCCAAAACGATGGTGTCCGACACCACGCTGTAGACCAGGCCCTCGGAGAGAGCAAAGGGGCTCTTGAGGCCGGAGCTGTCCTGATAGATATAATCTGAGGGAAAGTAGACCAGGGAGGGGCGGTAGGCGGCGAAGATGATGTTGGGCTCCTCTCCCTCTATATAGAAGGTCTGGACGTTCCTGCGGCTCGACAGGTGCACGCTCTTATCGCCATGCCTGACGCGAAAGGGCTGCTCGGAGGCGTGAAGCAGCTCGGGCTCCTCCTCCTCAGCCAGCCAGGAGTAGCCGTTATAATCCCGGAAAGACATGCCGCGCCAGTAGGCCGGCTCCGTAGCCCTTACCTTCATCACTGCAAGGTCTACCAGGCGACCCCGGGCGCGGAGGTCCAGGAAAGGGCTGAAGCCGAAATAGGCCTCTGGATTCACCTCCAGGGCGCTTTCGGGAGGCCTGAAGGGAAGGCCCGGATATCCGGGATTAGTGAATTGAAATCCCTCGGAGGGATTAAAGGAGCGGCGCAGCGAGAAGGGCAAGGTGCGCAGGAAGGTGGCTGAGACCCGCGGCATGAAAGCGCCGAAGGCCAGGCCCAAACAGCATATGGTAACGACCAGAATGACCAGAACAAGAGCCAGTTTTCTCGGGGATGGACGGGATAGATCGGACCTGTCCGGGGTGGCCGAGAGGCCCTGGAGGCGCGATGCCTGTGCGAAATACAGAGAGGGGAGGGCGGCGGCGAGCCAGAACAGAATCAGCCAGGCGAAGGAAGCGTTGAGGGCGAAGGAGCCCGCGAGGCTCAAAAGAATGAGCGAGCTCACCAGTGACAGCACCAGGTCCCTGCGGCGCGGCAGGTCGAAGCTGTGCAGCACCAGTACCCAGACGAAGAGCTCGGCCAGGGGAAGGCGGGGGTCATAGGGATTCAGATAGACCTGCCGGAGAAAGGAGGCCAGGGCGGCGAGGGTGAGGAGGGCGATGGCCACCTTCAAGGCGATGTTGCGCTTGTGCCGGCGCCGCCAGCCTATATAAGAGCCCAGGGTGACCAGGATCAGGGCGGCCATGACCACGGCCGTGCTGGATACCATCTGCGGGGCAAGGGAGTAAACGGAGATACAGACAGCCGCCCATACCGCTACGCGGAACGGCAGGGACTCCTCTATCTCCCTCGGGGCAGTGAGTCGTTGTAGATTATCGAGGGCTTTTCCAAACATTGCCTGAGATCATCTCCCCGGTGATAAAGGGATATGCTGAAAAGACTGGAATAGGGCCTGCTCTCGAACTCCGAGACTATTGACTCCGCCGTGGCGCCGCCCTGACCGGGGGCGCCCTCTCCAGCATGGGATGGCAGGTCCACCATGACCAGTGCCACATGGCTGATGGGTGGCAGCGAACTGAACATCAAGCGGTGATCGAACTCAAGAGCGGGGAATATGCAGCAGAGAAAGAAACCGGGGTCCAGCTCCGGTCTCAACACCGCCACCTGCTCTCCCAGGCCCATCTTCCCCTCGGGCTTCAGGGCGGCGAGCCAGCCCAATGCGGCTTGAAAATGAGGGACGTCGTGCAGGTAAAGCTCATCACCGCGGTAAGCCGCCAGGCTCACGGGATGGCCGGCGTAATGGGCGTAACGTACGATACTGGCTGCCAGCCGGGCCGCAGAATCCAGGGAGGAGGAGCCGGGATTGCCGACACAGCGGCCGGCATGGTTATCGATGAGGACCACCAGCGGGGCTCCCACCTCCCTCTCGAATTCCTTGACCACCAACTGTCCCCTGCGGGCGGTGGACTTCCAGTGGACGTGGCGCAGGGGGTCGCCGGGCTGATATTCTCTTACTCCGTAATAATCCGTGCCGATGCCCTTCGACTGGTGGTCATGGGGGGTCCTCTGCGGGTGGAGGAAGGAATCGACGAGAGGGAAGCTGGACAGCTCCACGAAATAAGGGTAGACAACCAGCTCAGAGGCCACCCGGGCTCGACTGGTATGGCGCGCCAGCCCCAGGATTCCCTCGGAGTAAAAAAAGCCCGGCCAGTCCTGGTAGATACCCCGGTTCAATCCATGGCGGGAATAGGTTAAGGAGACCTCCCCGCCGGAGGCGATATTGAGGATGAGAAAGGCGGCGCGGCTGCCGTTAATGGCAGGCTGCTCCGGTACCGCCTGTTCCGGCACACCCTGCTCCGGGACGTCCTTCTCCAACTCGTTGAGGTAATCGCGCAGGGACTTCCTGGCTGGCTTGAGGTGCGGCTTCCTGCCGGTTGATGCCCTGGAGGGGTCATCGTCTATGACCTCGAGGAGATGTCGGGGCAAACGGCCGCCGTTCTTGACCTGGAGGGTCACCTCCAGCGGCTCGTCCTCGCTTATCTCCGGCTTGTGCCGCCTGACCAGGGACAGATTGCGGACCTGGCATAGAGAGAGGATCCAGGAGACGACAAGGGAGGCCAGCAGCAGGGCGGCGAACCAGAACAACCATCCGGACTGGGAGTTAATACCGATAAGGATCATGGTGAAGGAAAGAGCCAGAACCACGATGGAGCGTGAGAACAGCAAGGCGGCCTCCTAGATCACCGGCACGGGCACGCGGGAAAGGAGACGGGAGATGACCGAGCGGGATTCATTAAAGCCTTGAGAGCGCGAGTGGGGGACGACGCGGTGGGAGAGGACGGGAACGGCCAACGCCTTGACGTCGTCGGGGGTGATAAAGTCCCGCTCTCTCAGGAAGGCCCTGGCCTGGGCCGTGCGTACCAGGAAAATGGCCCCACGTGGGCTTGCCCCCATTGAGAGGTTTTCGTCCTCCCTGGTCTCCCTCACCAGGGTCAAGGCATAGGAGAGAATATCGGGATCTACCATCACCAGGCGACATGCACTTTGCAGTTCCAGCAGCTCCTCGGCCTCGAGCACTGAGTGCAGGCTGTTGACGGGGTGCTCTACCAATTGACTTTCCACTATCTCCTTCTCGTGTTCCTGGGAAGGATAATCAAGGGTGACGCTCATGCAAAAGCGGTCCAACTGACCTTCGGGCAAGGGGTAGGTGCCGTGGTATTCGAGGGGGTTCTGGGTGGCGATGACGAAAAACGGCCTGGGCAGCGGGTAAGTAGTGCCGTCGACGGTGGCCTGGCCCTCGTCCATGGCCTCCAGGAGACTGGATTGGGTGCGGGGCGTGGCACGGTTTATCTCGTCAGCCAGCACGATATTGGCGAAGATCGGCCCGGGCCGGAACTCGAACTCGGCCGATTTCTGGTTGAAGATATTGGTTCCCGTGATATCCGAGGGGAGCAGGTCGGGGGTGAACTGGATACGGCGGTAGTCCCCTGAAAGCGATCGGGCCAGCGATCGGGCCAGCATGGTCTTTCCCACTCCGGGGACATCCTCGATCAAAAGGTGGCCGCCGCTCAAGAGGGCGACTACGGCCAACTCCACCTGGTCGTCCTTGCCCCTGATGACCAGGCGCACGTTGTCGGTAAGCGCGCGGGCGCCATCGCCCATCTTCTCCATGCGCTCGGCAGGGATCATCTTCCTCCCGTCCTTTAACATATCCATGCTTTGGTCACTCTATATGTATCGAGCGTAGGGCAGGGGATGTTAATAGACAATGACGGTGAAAAAGAAAAAGGCCCCGCATTACGCAAGGGCCATTCCCAACGCCCACCCGGTCCGCCGGTTTTGCCCGAAGAAACCTCCGGCCCGCCCCTGGATACACCCCGAGGCACAAACCCCCCAAAAAATATATACCCAGATAACTATTATAATAAACTGCCCGCCAAAGACCCCCTCCTTCAGGTGGGGGATACAGGCGGGCCGAAGCTGGAAAAACCCCAGCTAAACCCACCATATCTGTCCTCGATAGACGTTACAATCGTACCGGTGAAGTAGATGAAGCTGAATTACAAGTTCAGACTGTACCCGAGCGGGGTAGAGGTAAGCAGGCTGGAGGGTACCCTGGAGGTATGCAGGGGCGTATACAACACTGCCCTCACCCAAAGAAGGTGGGCCTGGAGGCAGGGCAGGAGAAGCATGTCCTACCGCCAGCAGGCCGCCGAGCTTACCGAGGCCAAGGCCTCCTACCCCGAGTTGGGACAGGTACACTCACAGGTATTGCAGGACGTACTCAGGAGGCTGGACAAGTCCTTCTATAACTTCTTTCGTAGGGTCGCCTCCGGAGAGAAGCCCGGATATCCACGCTACAAGGGTCGTAACCGGTACAACTCCTTCACCTACCCCCAGTCCGGGTTCTCCTTTACCCGGAACGGGAAGAAGCTCAAGCTCTCCAAGATAGGCTCCGTGAGGATACGCAGGCACAGGCCTTTCCCCGACGGGGCCGCGGTCAAGAACTGCACGATCAAAAGGGAGGGCGAAAGATGGTACGCGATATTCTCCTTGGAGATACCGCATAAAACCTCAAAGGAGGATGGGGAGAAGGCCCCCGTCAACTTCAAACCCACAAGCCCTGTGGGGGTGGACGCCGGCCTTGCCCACCTGGTGGCTCTGTCCACCGGGGAGTGTGTGGAGGCCCCAAAATTCTTTCGTAAGGCCGAGGCCAAAGTGATCAAGGAGCAGAGGAGGCTCTCCCGCAGGAAAAAGGGCTCCAACAACAGGGACAAACAGAGAAAAAGGGTGGCCAGGGCCCACAGGAAGGTGGCCGACCAGAGGCGGGATTTCCTGCACAAGCTGTCCCGCTGGCTCGTAGATGAGCACGGCTTGATCGTCTTAGAGGACTTACGGATAAAGAATATGGTGAGGAACAGGCGTCTCTCCAAGTCCATTACGGATGCCGCATGGGGAACCCTGGCGAATATGCTAAGCTACAAAGCGGAGGAGGCTGGTGGTTTGGTATTAAAGGTGCCCCCATACGACACGTCACAGGCTTGCAGCGGCTGTGGAGCCCAGGTGCCCAAGGACCTCTCGGCAAGGGTGCATTCCTGCCCCGGGTGCGGGATCGCCCTTGACCGGGACGTAAACGCCGCCGTGAACATACTGGCCTTGGGCTTGAAGAAACTGGGTTTGAAAACGGCAGGGCAGGATCTGCCCGAACCGGGGGGTCCCCACGGGGAGGCCCGAAACGCCTGCGGAGATTTGGCCTCTATTCCCCCACCTACCTTGGTGGGTGTCGGCGGGGTAAGTCGAATCGTGGAAACAGGAAGCTCCGTCCTTTAGGGCGGAGTAGTTCACAAGCCTACCTGTTCTTTACATGGACGGTCCGGTGCCGGGAAGCCGGGGAGGAGGTATTGATTGCAGGAGAGAGAACTGGCTTTGAATTCCGGGGGTATTGCCCTGCGGGGAAAGGTGCTTCTCCCTGCTTCGGCGGGCACCTGCCCGCTTACCATACTATGCCACGGCATTCCCAGCGGAGTTCAGGTGCCGGGCGATACCGGATATGATGCCCTGGCCCGCCGATTGGTCGAAGGCGGAACCGGGGTCTGCTATTTCAACTTCAGGGGAACAGGAGTTTCAGAAGGCGATTTTACTCTGGCTGGATGGGCGGACGATCTGTCGGCGGTTCTGGGGGAGGCGGCGAAAGGAGAGGGTCCCTTCCAAGGCTGTGATCCCGGCAGGACCGCCCTCATGGGCTTCAGCGGAGGAGGCATGGTGAGCATAATCTGTGCCGCCAGGAGGGGCGGATTGAAGGCGGTGACCACGCTGGCATCCCCGGCTGATCATTCCCGCTTGCTCACCCGGGACAGCATCGGGGCCTTCATCGCCCACGCCCGCGGCATCGGCATAATACGCGACCCTGAATTCCCCGCCTCCGAGGAGGCTTACTACCGGGAGATGGCCGGCATCCGCCCTGTACAGGAGGTAGGCGGGCTGTCGCCCACCCCTATACTGATCATCCACGGGGACATAGACGACCTGGTCTCGGTGGAGGAAGCCCACCATCTTTTCCAGGCGGCGCGAGAGCCCAAAGAGCTGTATATCGTGAAAGGCGGAGGGCATAAACTGCGGCATAACCCCGAGGCCATGGACAAGGCGATATCCTGGGTACTTGATAAGCTGCGCGAGTGAACCACTCCAACCTGAAGGAATGGGCCCCAGGCGGCCAGCTAAGATAATCCCGGACGCGGTTTCTACATGCTTTCGGGAGCCGATACACCGATTATCGCCAGCCCGTTCCGCAGCACCTGTTGGGTGCATCGCACCAGGAAAAGGCGGGCCAGCGTGAGGTCTTTATCCTCCCCGATGACCCGGTGGCGGTTATAGAAAACGTGAAAGGAGGCGGCCAGTTCCTCCAGGTATCGCGTCAGGCGATGTGGGGCGCGGTCCAGGGCGGCGTCCCTCACCAGCTCCTCGAACTCGAACAGCTTGAGGGCCAGATCCATCTCCTCCTCTTTGTCCAGCAGCCTCAGGACCTGGTTGGGGGGTATCTCCGCGGAGATCTCTACCCCCTGCTCCCTGCCGTACCTGAGGATGCTGCAGATACGGGCATGAGCGTATTGGACGTAGTAGACGGGGTTCTCCATACTCTCTTCCTTGGCCAGCTCTATGTCGAAGTCGAGGGCGCTGTCATGGCCCCTGGTGAGGAAGATGTACCGGGCCACGTCCCGGCCTACCTCCGATAGAAGCTCGTCGAAGGTGATCAACTCTCCGGTGCGTTTGGACATGCGGACCGGCTCCCCTCCCCTCTTGAGGTTGACCAGCTGTCCCAGGATGATCTCCAGAAGGCCTGGATAGTCCCGGGCCTCCATGGCCGCCTGCATCCTGCGTATATAGCCGTGATGGTCGGCCCCCCATATGTCTATGAGGCGGTCGTAGTCGCGCTCCGCCTTGTCCAGGTGGTAGGCAATGTCGGAGGCGAAGTAGGTGGGGGCCCCGCTCTGGCGTATAAGGACCCGGTCCTTGTCGTCCCCGAAGCGGGAGGTCGCCATCCATACCGCTCCGTCTTCCTCGTAGGCCAGGCCGCCCGAGACCAGGGCTTCGACCTGCCCGGCCACCTCGCCGCTGCGATACAGTTCCCGCTCGCTGAACCAGTGGTCGAAGTGCACCCCGAAGGACTCCATGGAATCCTGGATATCGGTGAGCTCCATGCGGTAAGCTCTCTCGCCCAGCTCGGTCCGGCGTTTCTCCTCGGATTCCTCTGTCATGCGCCCGCCGTCCTCCTGCAGAAGGACCCTGGCGATGTCCGTGATGTATTCCCCCCGGTAGCCCTCGGCGGGGAACTCCACCTCCTCTCCCGCCAGCTCGAGGTACCTGGCCTCCACGGAGGCGGCGAAGGTATCCATCTGGGTGCCATGATCGTTGAGGTAATATTCCCTCTCCACGCTGTAGCCCACTTCCTGCAGCAGGTTGCACAGGGCGTCGCCCAGGGCGGCCCAGCGCCCGTGGCCGACGTGGAGGGGACCCACCGGGTTGGCGGAGACGAACTCCACCAGTATGCGCTGCCCCCGGCCGAAATCCCACCGTCCGTATTCCTGGCCCTCCGCGGCCACCCGCGTCAGTTCCTGCAGGACCCTATCCCGGTTCAGGGTGAAGTTGATGAAACCCGGGCCGGCTACCTCCACCGAATCCAGCGTATCCGTCTCGCCCTCGAGGCGGCGGGCGAGGATATCGGCGACCTCGCGTGGTTTGAGGTTTAGGCGGCCCGAGAGGACCATGGCGGCGTTGGTGGCCCAATCCCCATGGGATTTATGACGGGGACGCTCCAGGACGAAGTCTGGGGCCTCTATGGCCGGAAGCTCTCCGGCCTCGGCGGCCTCGGAGATAGCGTCGTTGATGATCTGGCGCAGCTCTTTGGCGATCAAAGGGCCTCCTCGAGTTATCCTCTACCGCGGTTTTGATTATAACCTCATTCGGTCCCAGGATAGCAGAGGTAAGCGCACTAAACACCCGGCTGGCAGGGGTGGCTGCTTTACATCTCCGGCTTTTCCTCCAGGGTGGCCTGGGACTGCATCATCTCGTCGCCGCGGTAGAAGTCGATGGTCACCGTGGCCCCTATCCCCTTCTTTCGCAGCTCCAGCACCAGCTGCTCCATGCTCTCCACTTTAGTGCCGTCTATGTCCACGATTATATCTCCCGCCTCAAGCCCGGCCTCCTCGGCCGGAGTGCCGGGGACGACATCCACCACGATGGCCCCACTGTCCACTGGAAGATCATATTGTTCTACTACGGCCGGATCCAGCGTTCTGCCGGTAAAGCCCAGCCAGGGGTGGGTGGCGGAGCCCGTGGCGATGATCTCATCGATAACGGGCTTGGCGTTATCTATGGCGATGGCGAAACCGATGCCGTCGTATCCGCCGCTGATGGAGACGATGGCTGTGTTGATGCCCACCACCTCTCCCACGCTGTTGCTCAAGGGTCCCCCGGAGTTGCCGGGGTTTATGGCCGTATCGGTCTGGATGACGTCGAGAAGTGCCCCTCCATCCGGCATGAATACGTTGCGGTTGAGGGCGCTTATTATACCGGAGGTCACGCTCTGCTCGAAGCCCTCCGGGCTGCCGATAGCTACGGCAAGTTCCCCCACCACCAGGTCCGATGAGGTACCTATCTCCGCGGCGGGCAGTTCACAGCAGTCAATCTTGATCACCGCCAGGTCCGTCTCAGGATCCCTGCCTATCAGCTCAGCTTTATAAGTAGAGCCGTCCGCAATGGCCACCTCGATATCGCTGGCGCCCTCGACCACGTGGTTGTTGGTTACGATGTAGCCGTCCGAGGAGTAGATGAAGCCGGAACCTATACCGCTGGATTCGAAGCCGAAGGCGCTGTCCCCATAAGTCACCCCTATGTACACCACGCTGGGAAGCAGCTTACTGGCTACCTCTACCACAGCCTCCTGGCCGGCGGTGACCACCCGCTCCTCGACGGTGTGCACCTCCTCCGTCTGCACCGTGACCTTCTCCTTGCCGCTCAGCACGTCGATGGGATTGGCGCCGAAGATGAGGGGCATGATCAAGACCACGGCCACCGCGATGATAACCGCGGCAGCTATGGCCAGGATTAAGGTCCTCCCCCCTCCTCCCGACGGCGGTGGTGGAGGCGGCGGTGGATGGACGGGTTGAGATGGGGTTTGGGTCGGTCCTAAGTACTCTGACATCATTATCACCTCGGTTTATGGGTGTTGAACAGCAACCATATGAGCCCGCATGCTCCTTCCTTTAAAAAGACGGGAACTCGGAACCCCTTGTTCCCAATCACTATCATACGGAGTAATCCCGGGGTAAAGGAAGGGGTAAAGGAAGGGGCAAAAACAGGCGGGGGTAGCGGCAGGAGCGGTAAATGTCTCATCTAGACAGCAAGACCTCGGAACCTCTTGTTCCCACGGGCTATCATAGGGGTTGGATGAGGGGCGTTTAAAGCGGAATTTCAGCGACCGGCAAGGGATATAAGCAGGCACGGAGAAGGATGAATAGGTGGAGGTGATATGAATGGGACCGAGCGGCGAGAAGCCCGGCTCGGAGGAAACGCCGAAGGTGTTCAAAAAAGAAGGCCAGGGAGAAGGGCCTCCTCCTGCGGATACCTCCGTGGAGGGTAAGAAACAGCGCCCCAAGGTCAGCCTGATAGCGGCTATTGTGGTCAATGTCATCACAGTGATCACCGTGGCAATCATCATCATAGCCATCCTTCTGCCCGGCTACCGGCGGTCTTTTACCATAGAACGAGCGACGAAAAACGCTGATGAGGTCCTCATCGTGGTCAAGACCTCTCAAGGGGCGATCGAGGGCAACAAGACGGACTTCATCGAGGCCCAGAGCGGCCTGGAGAACGCCCTTCAGGAACTGGTGAATCCCGATAGGGACAGCGTCTGGGCCTATGTGAGGGACAACTATCCCAACCGGGAGTGGGTAGAGGAGTTCCTGCCTGACAGCCTGCAGCAGTGGTTCAAGGACATCTACCCCATGGTGGTGGTCGAGGTCCAGGAGCAGCCGGATGCGCCCCCTCCCGAGGAGAGTACGGAGGGCCAGCCGCCGGGTTAAGGATGAAGGTAAGCGGAGGAGGTTAGCTGAAACGAATGACAGCCAACCTGTTCGTTGATTCTCTGGAGAAACTCTGGAACGACTTCATCTCCCTCCTGCCCTCCATCGCGGCCGGCCTTGTCGCCTTACTCATCTTCTACCTGGTCGCAAGGATTACGCGCTGGCTGACCCGCAGATACCTGGGAAAGACCAGGGTATCGGAGCTGGCGGTCTCGCTTATCTCCAGCACAGCCTTTATCGCTATACTGGTTTTTGGCATCTTTGTGTGCCTGGGAGTGATGGGCGTCAACACCGGGGCCCTGGTGGCCTCAATGGGCCTGTTGGGGGTGGCCATAGGTTTCGCCCTCAAGGACGTGATCGAGAATTTCGTGGCCGGTTTCGTAGTCATACTGCAGCGCCCCTTCGAGGCGGGAGACATGGTCATCATCGGCGATGTCGAGGGAGAGGTGCTGGAGGTGCGGGTGCGGGACACCATCATACGCATGTATGACGGCAGGAAGGCCTTCGTCCCCAACGCCATGATATTCACCAAGCCCTTGACCAACAATACCCGCACCCGCAGGCGCAGGATGGACTTTGATGTAGGCATCGCTTACTCGGACGATACGGCCAGGGCCATGAGGGTGGCGGTGGAGGCCCTTAGCGGCATCGACGGCGTGCTGGACGACCCATCCCCCTTCGTGGTAGCCAGGGGTTTCGAGGAGAGCTCGGTGGGCCTCAAGGCCTATTTCTGGATAGACCCGGTGGAGACCGATTTCCTAAAAGCCAGGTCGGAGGCTATCGCCGGGGTGAAAAAGAGCTTTCAAGAGGCGGGAATCGAGATACCCTTCCCTATCGTCACCGTCAATGCTACGGCGGGCGTATAGGCCCTCAGCCCAGGGCTATACCGTAGCGTCGGGCCAATTGCACCGCTTTATCCCTCTCCTCCATGGTGGGACGGCGGTCGATCTCCGGGTGCAGTCCGGCGCGGTATTCCGGCCGGTACTGGAACATGAGGTTGAAATAGGTATGCGGCATGTTGTCGGACACCCATTTCATAATACGGGCCGTGCAGCATTCCAGGTGCCCCGGCAGCAGCAGTTGGCGCAGCATGATCTCCCCCTGGTTGTGGGCTATGATGAAATTACGGCTGACCATCTCGAAATAGTTGTCCACATCGGAGTATTCTTTGGCGCATTGGTCGTTGCCGTATCGGAAGTCGGCCAGGTATATATCCATCACTCCCTCCAGCAGGCGCATGGCCTCCTCTGAGGTGTACATGTTGGAATTCCATACCATGGGAAGATGCTTGCCGTCCTCACCCAGCAGGACGATGGCCTCCAGAATAATATGGAGGTTGGGGTCGGGATTCCCGCCCACGAAGTTGGCGTTGCGGGAGCCCTGCTCGATCCCCTGGCGCAGGCTGTCGGCGATATGGGCCGGCGCCACCGGCCTCCCGCTCTGCGCGCTCATGGCGATGTCCCAGTTCTGGCAGTATTCGCAGCGGAAGGTGCAGCCGGCGAAGAAAATGGTATGAGAGGGGACCAGCTCGCTCTCCTCGCCGAAGTGCAGGAAATCCGAGGCCAGGCGGGAGACCTCCCCCACCCCGCAGTAACCCAGTTCGCCCTCCACCCGATCGACCTCGCACCTCCGTTCGCACATACGGCAGCGGCGAAGCATATGCCGGGCAAGAGCCGCTTTCAGCTGCAGAAGGGTGGGTTGGTCTGTGGGGGAGGGGACACTGCGAGTGCTCCAGGCGTCTCGGAATCGGACCATGGCCGAGTCATGCAGTTCCCATAGCTCTTCTTCGCTAGAATCCTGCAGGGAGGATGTCCCGGCCGGGATCATGGAGGAGAACCAGTGGCGGGCCGGGCTCCTTCCTTCCGTAATGGAGAAATAATCCTCGAGCACTTTAGCATCACCATGATAAATTTAGAACAACCGTCTGCAATAGACAAGGAAGAACGCTCTTGTCATGGTTTTTCTTGGCTTGGGAAAGGAGGTTGGCCTTGGCCGTATGGGGAATGCTCCTGGGGATGCTGACCCTGATAAATATCACCATGCTGGGGGCCATGGTTCAGGTCACCGGCAAGCTGCCCGATGCGTCCCTGCTCCAGATCTTCTCTCGTTATCTTAAGGGTAAAGATGAGCCCCAGGATACTCTGCTCCATCCCCTGGAGGCCGCGAACAGGATGAGCCAGCATAGGAAAAGAGTGCTGGCGGCCTGTATAGCGTTGGCGGGGATCGCGGCGGCCTTATCCATAGCGGCGGCGGCTGACGGCTGGGGAGTGGTGGCTATGCTGGCCATAACCGGCTGGGTATTGGCGGCCAACCTGGGCCTTATCTCTACGGCCCTGTCCTCCTGGATAAGAAGGGCCAACCGCATGTAAGAATGGGGTCAGGCCCCCGCATCCGCATCTTATTAGCCAAGCTGACTATCGCAGATGACGCGCGCTAAGCCCACACATTCGGAGATGTGGGGGCACAAGCACCGTCGCGTCGAGGACGGCGCTGGCGCTTTCGCGCTGCAATCAAACAAGCAATGAGGTCAGATGCGGAATGCGGGGGCCTGACCCCATCTTTTGGGTTAAACTTAGTGATGTGACATTTTGAACGAGATAGAAGGGGCAAAGAGCTTTGCTGGAAGGCGAATACCTGGAGGCCAAGAATCTGTCGGATCGCATAGCGGCGGAGGTGGACCAACCCCGTTTTTACCGGGAAAGAGGGGATGAGGTTGAATCATCCCGGGAGTTTTTCGAGAGCAACGACATGGTGCAGGCGGCCTTGCGCATAGTGGAGGACCGGGCGGACACTTTCGGGCACGGCCTCTCCCACGTGCGCAAGGTGGCGGTGGACGCCGGGGCCTTGATATTAATCGAGGCGGACGAGAATGAATCGGCTGGGGATGTTGAAAAGCTGATGATTCTTGCCCAACTGGCCGGCGTCCTTCACGATATAAAGAGGATGGAGCCCGAGCACGCCGTGAGGGGCGCCGAGGAGGCAGAGATCATCCTGCGGGAGTTCGAGTTGGAGGATGAGGAACGCCGGGCTATCGTGCAGGCCATTCGCAACCATGAGGCCTTCAAGCCCGCCCAGCCCCTGGAGGAGCCCTCCTTGCAGGTCATATCCGATGCCCTGTACGATGCGGACAAGTTCAGGTGGGGTCCGGATAACTTCACGGAGACGGTATGGATGATGGTGGCCCCGATGAATGTTCCCCTGGACTCCCTTCTGGAATACTTTCTGCCCAGCCTCGACGGCATAGAGAGGATCGCTGGAACCTTCCGGACCCGGACGGGAAGAGAATATGGCCCCGATTTCATCGTACGGGGCCTGGAGATAGGCCAGAGGCTCTACCAGGAACTGGCCGGAGAAACAGGAAGGGATGAGTGAGATGTTCTCAAGCATCGACGAAGTACAAGAGAAACTAGCGGATGAGAAGTACATATGCAGTAAGGAGATAGCCACGGTGGTATATCTGGCCGGACAGCTCCAGAAACCGATCCTGGTGGAGGGGCCGGCGGGAGTCGGCAAAACCGACCTGGGAAAAGTCAGTGCAGCGGCCCTGGAATGGGAGTTCATCAGGCTGCAGTGCTACGAGGGCCTGGACGAGGCCAAGTCCCTCTACGAATGGGAGTATTCCAAGCAGCTCCTGTACACCCAGATACTCAAGGATGTATTGGCGGATGAACTGGGGGACGCCACCAGCCTGGCCGATGCCGTGGACAAAGTGGCCCGGCAGGACGAGGTTTTCTTCTCGCACAAGTTCATCGTACCCCGACCGCTGCTCAAGGCCATCCTGTCCGATAATCCCACCGTGCTGCTCATCGATGAAGTGGATAAATCCGATCCGGAGTTCGAGGCCTTCCTCCTGGAGATCCTCAGCGATTTCCAGGTGAGCATACCCGAGCTGGACACGCTGACAGCACGGCACATCCCCCTGGTCTTTCTCACCAGTAACAACGCGCGTGAACTGAGCGACGCACTGAAGCGTCGCTGCCTCCATCTCTTTATCGACTTTCCCGATCTGGAGCAGGAACTGGAGATCATACGCCTCAAGGTGCCCGGCATCACCGCAGAGTTAGCCCGGCAGGTGGTAAAAGCGGTGCACAACATCAGGAAGCTGGACTTAAAAAAGGTGCCGGGTATAAGTGAGACCCTGGACTGGGCCCGCGCATTATTGGTGCTGAACGCGGGAGCGCTGGACCGGGAGTTGGTCAAAGACACCCTGAACATCGTCCTCAAATACGAGAAAGACATCCAGAAGACCAGGGAGAACCTGCGGCAGGTCGTGGAGGATTGACTTGGAAGAAAGGGTCCTGAGCTTTATAAACGGCCTGAGGGGTCGCGGGGTATCCGTCTCTCCCGCGGAGAGTATCGACGCCGTCGGCGCCCTCGCAGTGGTGGGGCTGGAAGATCCCGATGCTTTCAAGTCCGCCTTACGTTCCTCACTGGTAAAGAGGGAGAAGGACCTGGCCGTTTTCGACGAGCTGTTCCCCCTCTATTTCTATGGGCTGGAGAGCTCCCAGGATATATCCGACGTTGATGATGATCTTCTCGCACGCCTGGAGGAGATACTGCGCGGACAGATGGCGCAGCGCAACGGGGAGATGGACCCCATGCTCGCGATGCTCGTCCTCGGCAGGGGAGGGGAGTGGGAGTCCTTTATACGCCAGGCGGCGGCGGAGGTGGGCACCTCCCAGCTCACCACCAAGCTGCAGGTAGGCATGTATACCAAGCGTATCTACGATGTCTTCGACTGGGATACGATGCAGAACGACCTGCAGGAGCTGTTGTCCATGCTTGAGGAGCAGGGCTGGTCGCAGGAGGATATAGAGGAGATACAGCGGGCTTTCGAGGAGAACCGGGATGCCCTGCGAAACCAGGTGAGGCGTTTCGTGGAAAGGGAACAGGCACGCAACGCCGTCAGGGCTCCCAGCAAGCAGCGGGTGGACTATTTGATGAACCGCCCCCTCTCGGTGCTGGATGAGATCGAACTGCAGCAGATGAGAAAGGCGGTGGATGTTCTAGCCCGCAAGCTGCGCAACAAGATATCGCTGAGGGAGAAGCGTATCAAAAAGGGGAAGTTGGACGTAAAGGCCACCCTGAGGAGAAACATGCAGCACGGCGGCATCCCCTTCGAGTTGATATTAAAACATAAAAGAATGGAGAAAGCCGAGCTGATGGTTCTCTGCGATGTATCATCCTCGGTAGCCAGGGTGTCTCAATTCATGCTGCAGTTCGTCTATACCATCCAGGACTGCCTGGCCAAGGTGCGCAGTTTCGTTTTTGTGGATGACCTGGGAGAGGTGACCGGTTTCTTCAGCGAGGAGGATATCAAGGAGGGGGTTCGCCTCGCCCTGGGCGAGGCGGATATCTCATATAACTCCAGGAGCGACTTCGGTGAGGTCTTTGACCTCTTCTGCGAGCACCACCTCCAGGATGTGGGTTACCGTACCTATATCCTCATCATAGGGGATGCCCGCAACAACTATAATGATCCCCGCACCTACGCGCTGGAGCGCATCAGCGAGAGGGCTAAGGGGATAATATGGCTGAATCCCGAGACCAAGCCCTTCTGGGATACGGGAGACAGCGTTATGGGCGACTACATTCCTTTCTGCAGGGAGGCCCGGGTTTGCCGCACCCTCAAGGACCTGGAGGAAACGGTGAGCTCCTTGCTCCTGTGATTCTCGCATGGGATATGATTTAAGGCAGGCTCCCGAGGGCAAGCTGGTTTATAATCATGAGCAGGTTTAAGATAATAGCTATGCGTTATTGAGGATGGAGGATGCTGTGGAGGAGAAGATACTGGACATAGCTATAGTAGGAGGAGGGCCGGCGGGCCTTACGGCCGGGATCTACATCTCGCGAGCCAGGATGGACGCCGTACTGGTGGAGAAGCAGAATCCGGGCGGCGCGCCCGCCCTTACTGAGAAAATAGAGAACTACCCCGGGTTCCCCGAGGGTATATCCGGATTTGAGCTGGCGGACAGGATGCGCAGGCAGGCGGAGAACTTCGGGCTGGATATGATGCCTTACAATCCGCTGAACGGGCTGCGCGACGAAGGCGAGATCAAAGTGCTGGAGACCGACGAGGGGGAGCTGCGGGCCCACGCACTGATTCTGGCCACCGGTATGCGCCCCGCCACCCTGGGAGTACCGGGAGAGGAGAAGTTATACGGCAGGGGAGTTTCCTACTGCGCCACCTGCGACGGCGCCTTTTTCAAGGAGGCGACGGTGGCCGTGATAGGAGGAGGCGACTCAGCAGTGGAGGAGGCGCTTTTCCTGACGCGGTTTGCGGACAAAGTGGTGATTGTCCACCGCCGTGACCGCCTCAGGGCCGGCAAGATACTGCAGGAGAGGGTCCAGGGTCACCCCAAGGTAGAGGTAAAATGGAAAAAGGTAGTTAAGGAGATCTTGGGTGATGATAGGGTCAGCGGACTGGTGCTGCAGGATGTCGATGGTCAGGGCGAGGAGCAACTGGACATAGACGGGATTTTTCTCTACGTTGGGAACATACCCAATACGGAGGCGGTGAGGGGAGCAGTCGAGCTGGATGAGAAGGGCTTCATCATCACCGCTGAGAATATGCAGACCGATGTGGAAGGGATCTTCGCGGCGGGGGACGTGCGCAGCGGCGCGGTGTGGCAGGTAGCTTCAGCGGTCGGGGATGGAGTCAGGGCGGCGCTGGCCGCCCAGTTCCATGTGGAAAACATGAAAGGTACAGCCTATATATAATTTATAAAAGAATGTGATTTATGAAGAGAATAGGAGGTGTAGCTCGTGGCAGGCAAAATTACGGAAATAACGGATGGCAATTTCGAGCAGGAGGTGCTTAAAAGCGACATTCCTGCGCTGGTGGATTTCTGGGCTCCCTGGTGCGGCCCCTGTCATATGATGACACCCATCCTCGAGGAGGCCTCGCAGGAGTGGGAAGGAAAGATCAAGATATGCAAGCTCAACGTGGATGAAGCCATGAGTGTTGCCCGCGATTACCAGATACAGTCCATTCCCACCGTGATCCTCTTTGAGAACGGGGAGCCGGCCAAGAGGATAGTGGGAGCCAGGCCCAAGAAAGCCTTTGTAGAGGAGTTTCAGAGCTGGCTGTGAAGAAAGGTCTGGACCTATGGTAATCGCCGTTATAGATGGTATGGGCGGCTCCATAGGCCACCAGATCATCCTGGAGTTGAGGCGCAATCTCCCCGAGGGCACTGAGATCATTGCCCTGGGCGCGAATGCCATCGCCACCGGAAACATGATGAAGGCCAGGGCCAACCGGGGCGCGACGGGGGAGAACGCAGTTCGTGTGTGCATAGGCGAGGCGGATGTGATCATGGGAAGCATATCCATACTTATACCTAATTCCATGATGGGAGAGCTTACGCCGGGAATGGCAACGGAGATAGCCTCGGCGCAGGGGCGCAAGATACTGCTTCCCCTGACCCACCCCCGCATAGAGATCATGGGAACCAGCGAGACGCCCCTACCCAAGCTGATCGAAGAGGCGGTGGAGCTGGTGAGAGAGATAAACGAGGAAGAAGGAGGCGGCCATGTGTGAAGCGGCGGTCTTTCTAGATAAGGATGGGGACCTGGAGAAGGTAATGGATGATGTGGTCGAGGTAAGACCGGAGGGAAACAAGCTGCTCCTCGTGGATGTTTTCGGAGAGCAAAAACTCGTTTCGGCACGGCTCAAAGAGGCGGAGCTGATGGACCACCGCATCATCCTGAGGGAGACCAAAGACTGATCCGGCAAGGCCCTCTCTTTAGGCTGATTCCCAAAGCACCAGCTGATGGGGTTGGGGTGGAGGGGGGGTGTGCTGAGGTGGTCGGCGGCCGTCCAGGAGGATGAAGGGAGCGGCGCGAGAGACCACCACCCCCAGCTTTCGCAGTTGTTGCGTATCCCGCATCTTCTTCTGCCTGCAAGCGCTGATGATGCGTGGGGCGGATACCACACCTATACCCGGCACGCGAAGCAGTGATGCCTCATCGGCCTGATTAACCTCCACTGGGAAATATTCCGTGTGGGCCAGCGCCCAGGCCATCTTGGGATCTCTGTCCTGGCGGAGACAGCCTGCCTCGTCCAATGGGATCTCCTCCAGGGCGAAACCATACAGGCGATGCAGAAAGTCGGCCTGGTATAGACGGTGTTCCCTGAGGGAGGATGCGGGTGGCTTGTCTTCCCAGGGCGTGCCGGGGAGGGGATTGAAGGAGCTGAAGTAGGCTCGCCGCAGGGAGTGGCGACGGTAGAGCTCGGAGAGAGTGCTTATTATCTCCGCGTCGCTCTCCCCGGATGCCCCCACCACGAACTGGGTGGTCAATCCCCCACCCAGGAGTCCGCCGCGGTGGATCTCACCTAACCAGGACAGGCGGGTGAGCAGATCCCCGTCGAAGTCCTTGCTCCTGGAGGCGGATGAAAGCCTCTCGGGATTGGGGAACTCAAGGTTTACCGAGGCCCGGTTGGCCATCCGGCAGGCCTTCTCTACCGCCGCCCGGGAGGCGCCGGGCAGGACCTTGACGTGGATGTATCCCCTGTATGCATGCCTGGTGCGCAGTATCTCCAGTGTGTCGGTCATGCGCTGCATCACCGTGTCGGGCTTATCCGGTATGCCCGAGCTCAGGAACAGCCCGTGGGCCAATCCGCGTCGGTGCAGGTCCATGAAGGTCCGGGCCAGCTCGTCGGGGCGAAAAGAGGCCTCCCGGCCACTTCCGCCCAGGCGGTTCGAGCAGTAGGCGCAGTCGTTAGCGCAGGCGTTGGTGAGAAGGACCTTGAAAAGGCAGGCCATCCTGCCGTTGGGCAGCACGGCCGGGTATAGGCCGGGTGGGACTTTCCTGCTGCGCTTGGGGCGTCTTCTCAGCTTGAAGGAGGCCCCTCCGCATATATCGTGGCGGGCGGCTTGGCCTAGAAGGGCCAGCTTGTCCCCACTATCCAAAGTTTCCATACTTTGGATTTTAGGTGGTAGCGATGACAGTAAGGCTTATCCGGCGGTCACGTTTGCCCTGGAGGCCCCGGGAATGTCTACCTCCCACTTACCGCAGCGTCCGCCCCAACGGGCGAGGACCTCCCCGCCGACCATGATCTTCACGATCTCGCAGTTGTTCGAGCATCCCTTGCAGTTGAAGCTGGAGGTGCGATATTCGATCTCCGCCACCCGGAACCCGTGAAAGTTGGTTATGGCTGGGTTTGATTCCTGGGCCAGGAGAGCGGCTCCTATGGCCCCCATGACGGCGAAATGCTCGGGTACCACCACTTCAGTTTCCAGGGCCTCTTCAAAAGCCCGCTTCATCCCCACATTGGCCGCCACGCCGCCCTGAAAGACCACCGGGGCCTCGATAGCCTTGCCCTTAGCGAGGTTGTTGAGGTAGTTGCGTACCAGCGCCTCACAGAGGCCGTAGATGATACTCTCGATAGGGTGGCCGACCTGTTGTTTATGGATCATGTCCGATTCCGCGAAGACGGAGCAGCGGCCGGCTATCTGCACCCCGCTGTCAGCGTCCAGGGCATATGTCCCGAACTCCTCGATGGGGATATCCAGGCGGGCCGCCTGGTGATCCAGGAAGGAGCCGGTTCCCGCGGCACAGACGGTGTTCATGGCGAAGTCCACCACGATGCCGTCCTGGAGGATGATCACCTTGGAGTCCTGGCCCCCTATCTCCAGCACGGTGCGCACGTCCGGAACCACGTGAAGAGCGGCGACGGCATGGGCGGTGATCTCGTTCTTGACTATATCGGCGCCCACGATGACCCCACTGAGGTGGCGGGCGCTGCCGGTGGTTCCCGCACCCAGAACCTCTACGTCAGCCGGAAGCTGTGCGCCCAATTCCCTGAGTCCATCCTGAACGGGACGGATGGGCTGCCCCATGGTGCGCAGGTATACCGATGCGGCCACCTCTTTCGATTCGTTCATCAGGACGAGGTTGGTGCTCACCGAGCCCACGTCCACGCCCAGGTAACCTCTCAAGTTCGTCCTCCGTATTTACCCCAGCCTTTTAACGTCGCAACACATTTTACTGCTCTAATCCTTAAAGGACAAACAACTGGCGAGCCGCGGATGAAATAAGTGGTTGTAATCCTTTGTTCAAATATCAATAATTGAAAGCCATGCCCTCTGTTTGCTGTCCCTTCTGGTGTTTGGGGCCAGGGTATTGGCTCCATTCCTTTCCCTCAAGCAAGCGGCCAGATTTCTTTTTGTTAATCCCTCCCCATTGCTTAAGAAGGTTGAGATGTGTTTCATATGCAGTTACCTTTAGTCATCCGCAGCTCCCACCTGAGGCAGCAATCAAAGAAATGTAATTTGACGCGAAGCAAACATCGAGCGGAAAGGCTTTTCCATATACCGGCGAAGCGAGCTGTTTTCAGATAACGGGAGGGGGTCGAGTCGATGAAGGGACATCAATCGCATCCCGGGAGGGGATTACCGATTGGATTGTGGTGAATATCGGCATCAGTAGGTGCAAATGAGAAATATCAGATAAATCACCCAATTGGGCTATATACTCCATCCGGTTATAGAACGATAAGTTATAGCGATATTAAAAAGGCGATCTTGCTTGGGGAAAGGTGACCGCGAAAACGTCGACACGAGGAACGGTCCCCATGGAAGAGAGGAGATCATCATGAAGAAGCACAAGCTGTTTAGAATCCTGCTGGTGGCCCTAGCTGTAGCGGCCGTCTGCCTGTCCCTGGTGATGGCGGGCTGCAGCAAGAAGGCCGATGAGGACCAGGAAGACGGCCAGACGGTAGTGACCGAGGACATGAAACAGTCCTTCGACCTGGAGACGGCCCAGCACGTGGACTTCTCAGCGGCATCCAATTCCTCCACCGGCTACACCTGGCAGACCAAGCAAGCCCCAGACGAGAAAATTGTGAGGCTGGTTAACTCCTATTACACCGAGCCCACGGACCAGAATCAGGTGGGCGCCCCGGGGGAGGAAGTCTGGCAGTTCCAGGCCGTCGGCGCGGGGACTACCACTATGGTCCTGGAGTACAGCCAGCCCTGGGACCAGGACACCCCCCCGGCCAAGCGTTATACCCTGACCTTCAACGTCACCCAGGCCGACAACGAGATAAACGAGTCCTTCAGCATCCAGGTGGGCCAGACGCTCAGCATCACCGTGAGCACCAATACCTCCGCCGGTTACGCCTGGAGCATGTCCAAGCAGCCCGATGCCAAGATACTCAAGCTGGCCAGCAGCGATGTCTCAGGTGGCGGCGCCGCGGGAGCCATGCAGACGCAGGTATGGAAGTTCGAGGGCGTCGGGGCGGGCAGCACTTCCTTCGTCCTCGAATACAAGGGACCGGGGAGCGGCGCCCCGGTGGAGAAAAAGGATTCGGTCAAGGTGACCGTGACGCCTGCTCCCACGCCGGCTCCCACCCCGCCCAAGGTCTTCAACGACCCCAATAAGCCGGTGAATGTGACCACCGGCGAGGTCTTCATCCTCGAGGTGACCCAGAACTCGGGGACCGCCTACGAGTGGGAGCTGGCCGAGAAGATAAACACCAGTATGTTCAAGTTCATGGGCTCGCAGTTCACACCCTCCGGCAGCGAACCTGGAGGCGGCGGCGTGACCGAATTCACCTTCGAGGCCCTGGGCCCGGGGCAGGAGACCATCAAGCTGGGGCTGTACGAGGCAGGAAAAGACCAGCCCGCGCAGAAAGCCGATTTCAAGGTGACCGTGAAATAGAGGCTGCGAGTAAGCGGCGGCCGCATGGCAGCCATGGAGCTTCCATGCGGCATGGTTCCTAAGCATCAGATCCATACAACGTATGTGCTGTTGGAGAAGATGCAATTTATGGTATAAATCTTTGGAAGTGTATTTCACTTTCCGTGCGGGATAAAACGCTGGTGGATATAGTAGTGCTCGGGACGAGATTCGAACCGCCTAATCCACGGCGGAGAACAACGCCTTTCGAGGCATATGAGCTATCCGAATTGTAATCCTTCAAATGTCTCATCTTATTCTTTCTCTTAAATCGGACAGAAAAGATTCCTCTACCGTATTTCGGAAATATATATGTTTGTCAACTCATGTTGACAAACAAGGATTAGTCAACTATAGTTGCTTTATGGATGAAAAAACGATCAAACTTACGAAAGTGACGAACATTGCTGATGGGCTCGCGGGAGTGGTAGCCCTTCGCCGCTTGGCGGATCAGCTGGAAGACACCTTGGTCGAGCGTGCGATGCGGGAAGGCTGGACTTGGCCACAGGTCGCAGAAGCGCTTGGTGTAACACGACAGGCTGTACACAAGAAGCATGCTAAGAGGCTTTTAGCAGCTGGAGTTGAGCTGAGGAAAAGAAATGGTTAGAAAGCGAATTACACCATTCCATTCAGTAATACAGGGTGCCAGGGAAGAAGCTTGCGCGGCAGGGTCGAGAACCATTGAGGCCGAGCACATTCTCCTCGCTCTTTCCAGCCAGAAGGGAAGTAAAGCGAAGGAGATACTTGAGTCAACCGGCCTCGACCACGAAGCGATTCGTGACGCTCTCAACTGTGAATTCGAGAAGAGCCTTTTAGCAGTCGGCATTCAGCTCGAGGACTCGGAGTTTACCTCACGTTCCCGAAACCCTGACTTTCAACCACGCTTCGCGCAATCGGCGAAACTTGCAGTGCACAGGGCTGCCGCCCTTGAATCCAAACGTATCGCCCCTCACCTCGAACCGATTCATTTGCTATTCGGAGTCTTGGATGCTAAAGCCGGGACCGTACCACGCATTTTAGGGATTATCGGAGTCGACTTAGGAGAACTTAGAGATCGCGTCGAGAAAGCGCTTTCCTTAATCCGGAAGCATTAACAGCGATTAGACGGAACAATAGAATTCATTTAAATGTGTCATCGCCTGCTATGATAATGAAAACAGCAAAAGGAGTATGGGAGATGGCTGATAAAGGGCTGATCATAGATTATCTCCAGGATATTCTCGATGCCATGGAAAAGGCACAAGCCTTCCTGGGTGAGATGGATAGACAGGAATTCGAGAATGATGAACGGACGGCCTTTGCCGTTATCAGGGCACTTGAAGTGGCCGGGGAAGCGGCACGCCATACCCCAGAGGACATTACCAAAAGATATCCCAAGGTCCCCTGGAGCGATATGATCGGTATGAGAAATGTGTTGATCCACGACTACATTGAGGTGGATCTTGAGGCGGTATGGTTGACCGTCAAGGATGATCTCCCGGAAGCCGAAGGGGAGATCAGGCGGATCATCGAGGAGTTGGGTGATGACTGATCTGGAAAGATTTAAAAATATATTGAATGAGCATAGAGAGGAACTCGAGAAGGAGTTCTCGGTAAGCAATATAGGTTTGTTCGGCTCCTACGTACGCGAAGATCAGGCCGCGGGAAGCGATCTGGATATATTAGTGGAGTTCTCACAGCCGATAAGTCTACTGAGGTTCGTCAGCCTGAATCGCAGGCTGAGCCAACTCCTCGACGTCGAAGTGGATCTGGTCATGAAAAAAGCGCTGAAGCCAAGAATCGGTGAGCGCATCCTCTCCGAAGTCGTTTATATCTAGCGGCCTTCGTGTATCACTCCTGACCTTCAGACAATATAATCAACAGTCAAAAATAGGCACGATTTGGACACAGGCGTGAAATTGACATTCCTTAGGCAACTCCAGATACAGTTATTGTTGAGGGTATATTCCCAGCTCAAACTATATCTTAGCGAAGAGAGTCGAGCTCAAATCCAGGAGGTCTACAGCCAAGCACCACGCCTTTCGAGACCGCTGTTCTGGTTTCTGAATGATCTTCTGTTCAGCCCCATGAAATCAGCGACATTGCTCTTGTTTGCCATACTTGCTGCGATTCCCGGCAATGTTGGAGATCGGGTTGCTATTCTTCAGTTACCTTCCATAATTTGGTCGTAAATTCAAGATTCAAGACCTGACCCCATCTGGAGTTCCTCCACGTCGAAGGGGATGCCCTTACGCTCGTCACGCACCAGGCTAATGGCCTCCTGCTTGCATTTGTCCACGCAGAGGCCGCATCCCATGCACAGGTCGTAGATGATGACCGCCTTGTCCTCCCCGTCGTGGGTCACCGCCTGGAAGGGGCAGATCTTTATGCAGACGCCGCAGCCGTTGCACAGCGAGCGGTCCACCCTGGCGCCGTAACCCGATGCAAGGGCGATATTGGGAGGGTCCTCGACCTGGAGCATCCTGGCGATCTGCGCGCTCTCAAGGGCATCGCAGCCGGCGGGGCTGCAGTTGCAGATGCCGAAGAAGCGGTTCCCCGCCGCGTCCTTGAACCAGGCGGTGGGTATACTGCCTCGCTCCCTCTCCCTCCTCACTATCTCCAGGGCCTCCTCTGCGCTTATCCTGCGGGCGTGGAGCCTATCCGCGCCGTGCTCCAGCCAGAAGCTGGCGATGGGTTCCCCCACGGCAATGCACACGTCGACGGGCTCCTTGCCTTTAAGCCCCCTCTCGATACGGCAGGCGCAGTCCATGACCACGATGGAGTCCGGCTGGCTCAGGATGATGCGGTTGGCGTGAGGATAGGGTATGATGCGCGCGCTGGTTTCCGGGTCCAATTCTATGTCGTGGTCCAACCTGAGCAGCTTCTCCGCCTGCTCCTGGGTGAGGACCTTGCAGTGATAGCGGTTGAAGAAGTAATCGAAGATGAAACGGCCGCGGGGAAGAGCCCGTATGTACCTGCGGGCGATGGTCATCAGGGTCTTGATATAGCGGTCTATCTGGGTGAAATAGATGTAGCCGTGCAGGAAGAGAAAGGGATGGCGCCAGCCGTGCATCCTGTAGAAGCGCCTGGTCGATTCTTTCATGGGTTTTTCGCTCTATTCTATTGTCTCCGGGTTGGCCGCCGCCTTCTTGGCCGGTTTCCTTCTGCGCTTGGGGGCCTTCTTCTTGGAGATGACCTGGTCGATAAAGAGCTCTACTTCCTCCTGGAGCATCTCCATGGGGGTGTGCCGTTTGTCAAAGACGTCTCCCGTGAGCATCATGGTAGGCACACCGGTCTTGTTCATCATCTCCCTGCGGAAGTAGGCCGCGGTGCCCAGGGTGTGCTTGCAGGCATGGACGCCGCCGAATATACAGGCATCCGCCCCCAGGTCCTTCACGGCGTAGGCTATGTCCTCCATCCATTTGACGGAGATCTGGTTGGCTCCCATCTGCCTGGTCATGGGATAATCAAAGGCGATATCCGCCAATCCCCGCAGCATGCTCTCCTTGGAGGAGAAGTCCATCTCCGGGAAGTAATGGATGGCCAGGATATCTCCCAGAATGGTGATGCCCTTCTTCTCCATCCAGGTGAAGTAGTTATAGAAATCGAAGAGCCAGTAGATATAGCTTATATATACCCGGGCCACTTCCTCCGGGGCTTCGAATTCGCCTGTCCTCAGCCTCTCCTTGGATATGTCCACCATCTTCTGAAGGACCTCCACAGCCTCATCCCTGCCCCACATCTGGCTGCGCAGTATCAGCAGGGTCATGCTGAATATGTTGGGCACGGGACAGGGCTTTATCTTCTTCAGCTCCCAGAACTCGTTATAGAGCTCCACAGCCTGGTAGGACTTCTGCATTACCTCGCGCAGCCTCTCCTCTTTGAGTTTCTCGCCCGACCACTCCTCGAGTTCGGCGATGAGCTTCTTCAGATACTGGAAGTAGAGCTCCCGGCCCCGTGTGGACTCATCCACGGGCTTCTCCAGGATGAACTGGGGAATGCCCAGGTAATCGGAGGCGAAGGCGTGTATCTTGGCGTTGGGGTTGCAGCTGCCGGGGGAGTTATAGACAAGGGCATCGGGCTCGATCCCCGGCCCCATGAACAGGTGTATCAAGCCTATGGTGTTGGCGGAACAGAGGGAATCGGGCAGGCCCATCCCCATGGCGTAGTCCCAGAAGCGCTCCCCCTGTCCGTAGCAGATGTTGGTGATAGCCCCACCCACGATTTCCGTGCAGAGGGGAAAGATGGTCTCGAAGCTGTAGATGATCTCCGGTGGGAAGGTGAAGGGGATAAAGACCAGTTTCTTCCCCTCCTCCTGGGCATTCATCGCTTCCTTGAAGATGTTCACCAGCCTGCTGAAGAAAAATACCTCCAGCTCCCGGGAGGCATGGAGCTCAAGGGCTCCCAGGAGGGTGTTCCTCAACTCTGGGAAGACGAACTCCGCCGCCCCATCTACCTCCTCATCGCTGATGTCGGAAAGCTTGCCGATCATGTCCAGGATGGCTATGGCCCGCTCGAAGCCATTCTCCCCATCTCTCATGACGAATCCTTTATCCATCAGTCTCCACCTCCGATCCTCTCCATGAAAGCCTGCACCCGGGTCTTTACCCTGCCCAGGTCCGCCGCTGCGCTGTACTCCTTCTCCAGGATGAGCACCGGTATGCCTATCTCCTCCAGGTCCCTGCGGATGAGCACGCCATCCACCCCGTGCAGGTCGCAGAACTTGTTGTAGAGGACGATGGCTCCGTCCACTGCCGCCCGCTTCGCCGTCTCCATCATGAATTCCTTGCGCTTTTGATACTCGGTGTACATGCGGGGACAGAACAGGTTATCGAGGTAGTTAACGGCGAGACGGTGTATGGGGCTACCCTCCACCTCAGTTGTCTTATTGAAGGCCCTGGCCCCGAAGCACAGGGTATCGGCGACCATCATGCCGCCCAGGTTCTCTATCTCCTCAAACCAATCCACCTCGTCGGTGGCGGGGCCGCACAGCATCAACCTGACCTTGGGTTTTTTACCGGGAGCGCCTTTCCGCTCATCGATTATGCGTGAAAGCAATTGGAGATAATCCTCACTTCGCATGGAGGAACCGGTGACGATGAGCGAGATCACTTCACTCCCGCTTATCGGCGGCTCCTCCATCTCCCGCAGCGAGCAGAGCTCCCTCCATTTCGCCCTTACCTCCTCCTGTTTGCTCATAGCCTCTTCCAGGGCCTCGTCCGTTATCTCGATGGAGAAGTGCTCGGTGATGTGGTCCCTGAGTATCTCGAGCTCGCCCTCGTAGTAGGCCAGGGAGTCCTCGCGGAAGAAATGGGGAACCTTGAGGTAATGGAAGAAGTCCAGCTTCTTGATATGCTGCCAGTTCTCGAACATGGCTCGCAGGTGGTCACAGCCGTTGGTCTCGATCAATCCATCCAGGAAGTCATAGGTGCCGTCCAAGCCCAACTGCAGGCAGGCGCGGCAGTAAGAGCAGTTGAAAAGGGACATCTCTCCATCGGCCAGTTCCGTCTCTGAATGCCCCAGGGCGGCGATACGGTAGGGGAGAATACCCGCCGCCTCCATTATCTCCACCGGCGTACTCACACAGCAGTAACCGAGGACTTTACCACCCTCTTCCTTCCAGTCCTTGACGTAGTCGTTGTATATGGTCGTGGGCTTCTCGATGCTTACTGCGGCTTTCATCCTACCCTCACCTCCCCCTGTCTTTTCTGCCGTTGGACCACAGGTTGCTTATGTATCCCCTCAAGCTCTTATAAGCCATGGAGATGAGCGCCTTGATGAGCGCCTTCACCACCTCCGGGTGCCGGGAAGTGGCCTCCACCACCTGGGACGCGGTGGACTGGGCAGCCTCGCCCAGCTCACGAGCATCGATGCCGGCGAGAAAACCATCCAGGCTTTCGGTTACAAGTCGGGGATTCTCCCGAGAGAGTTTGTTATAAGAGACGAGGGTCTGGTTTACCCCCGCCCCTATGGCCTCGGGGCTTAGTATCTCATTCAGATTGGCGGCCGCCAGGGTATTTTTAAGGATAGTGCCGAAGAGCTCGGGATTCTCCGACCTTAGCCTGCCGCCCAGGACCACCAGGGAATTGAGGACTCTGCCCAGCTCCCTGGCCTCGAAGTCCTCCGCAATGACGTCAGTGATTTTCTTAACCGTCTCCGGCGGCAGAGTGTTGAGTTTTTCCAGGATATTAGCAACGGCCGTGAAATAGGAGTTGGCGACCGCAGTCATCGCTCCCGACATCCACAGCGTCAGCTCCTCGTCCTCCAGGGCGGTATTGGCGAAGGAGGTGACTAAGGCCTCGCTCTCCTCTCCTACGGCCTGGATGGCCTCGGCGACCGCCTGCGGGTCCAGGTCTGACAGGAAGTCCTCGCTGATACGGGTGAAAACCATCCTGGATTCCAGGCTGCCGTCTCCCAGGATGAGGTTCCCCCGGTGCAGGGTGACGGTGAGCCCGGCCAGGCCGTTGACCACGTTGGATATCTGTTTCCAGTTGATGTCCTGCAGGATCTTGAAGACGGCGTAAGCAGTGGCCTCCGAGGGCATTTCCAGCGTTACAAAGGCGGCGTTCAATACCTCGAGGAGGTTGTTGATCATAGGGGTGACCACACTGAACATGTTGATGATGGCCATGGGCTCTTCGCCCATCATCTCCACTTCGTTTCGCAGCAGCTCCATACGCTCCTGATTCCTGAATATTATGGCCTTGCGGAGCTTGCCGAAGTCTACCTCCTCCACCACTCCCGAGGCGATGCCTAATTTCTTTTCGGGGTAGAACTCGGGGTCTTGTTCGTGCAGTCGGATATACAGGCGCGATAAGGCGTTCACGGCCTCGCCGATCTCTTTGCCGTCTAACTGGGAAAGGGAGTTGGCCAGCAGCTCCGTGCTTTTTTCAGCGGGCATGTTCTCCAGGGATTCCGCGAAGCTCTTCACGATCTGGGTGGCCGCGCCCAATATGCCGGGAACGGATCTTACCAGCAGCTCGGAGAACTCGCCGTCTTCCTGAAAGAGCTCTTTTGCCAGGTCTTTGGGGTCACTGGAATCTACGCCTTGTAGGAATCTGGTGATGGATTCGCTCATCTGCTCCGGCGTCAAGGAGACCGTACCCTCACTTCCCTCCATGCATATCACCTCGCTGTGTTTTCAAGATACACAAATGATCCGGCCTGGATAAATATAAAACCTCTATGAACCTTCGTTTGCGGTGATAGTGCGGCGATGGGATAGGTCGACTGTGCTGCGTTTACGAGGAACAGTCTTGCTCTATTTTCTCATTATAAACTAATCGAGCAAATATCTACCGAAAAGCGCCAATCCCATGCCGGGTTCCTTCTGGGAGACGCGGTATCTCCCGGCTGGTAACTGCGGCACCATGTTGTTGCCGGTTGACCCCCGCGGCTCAGGCCTCCACCTTCTTCCAGGGTATGGCCTTGGCCAGCATGAAGATATAGACGACGAAAAACCACAGGAAGAGATGCAGCCCCCAGCTGGAAGCCTCCTTCTTGCGCAGCTTATTTATGATCAGCAGGCAGGTCGCGCTCTTATACATGATCTGGGTATAGAAGACCGCCAGGTGCTTCTCGAACTTGGACTCGTCCATTAAAGCCGAGGCCGAGAGGACGCCCACTGAGGTCACGATGCTGCCGTAGATGCCCATCATCACCGGGTCGTCGTAGGGCCAGTTAAGCAGCTTCTTGGTCAGTTTCTGCATGAAGACCATGGGAGGCCCCAGGCTTAAACACATCACGGTGTTGTAGCCGTACATGAACCTCTGCCACTTTTTCTTGCTTTCCAGGTAATGCTCGTCACTGGTCATCGCCTACCTCCTTACCCTGCGAGTATCGACGTGAATATGCTGTTTATTATTTTCCTTTCAAGCCCTTTATACTCCATGATATGAAGGCCCAGGTCACGGAGAGGGAATTCCTAAGGAAACCTCCCACCGCCGTAAAGACCTCCCTGGCGTCCATCTCGGAGAGGATGGCCCGGCACTGCTCCGCCATGGTCACCTTGCGGGCGCGGCGCACGGCGTTGCTCAGCTTGACCATGCGGTCGAAGATCCTTCCCAGGGGAGCGGTATCCGTCTCGTCCATCGCAGCGGCTATAGACCTCGCTATCTCCTCCCGGTTCTCGTCCATCCTGGAGGTGAGCTGGTCCGCCCCTGAAAGGGCCGCGTTCATCATCTGGGTGACCAATGCCTGGGCCTCGCCGGCCGTCTCCTCGTCCGCCAGCAGGCGTCCCAGCAGCTGTCCGTAGACCACGGGGAGCTCCTTCAGCCGCTCCGGGTCTATGCCCTCGCCGATGCGCCCCAGGAAGTCTCTCAACAGGGGCTCGGGCAGGCCGCTGAACTGCCTTCCCAGCTCCAGCAGGAACTCCAGCAGCCAGTTCACGGTGTCGGGGAGGGCCCCGAACAGGCTCAGTGAGACGCCAGGGTCCTCCCAGAGCATGGTCCTGACCAGCCCGGGAGCTGAATCCGGGTTTATGTCCTTCAACTGCAGGAGCACCAGCTCCTTCATGGCGGGGGTGCGCATCACTTCCCGCATCAGCCTCTCGGAAAGCCCCTGCGAAGGCTCCGGGGTCATACTTTGTTCTACCATGCCTCTCACCCCCTCAATCTTCCTCGGCCTTTTCGGCCTTGGAGGCCTTGCCGCCCTTGGCGGCGCTCTTCTTGGCGGTGCCCTTCTTTGCCGTGGTCTTCTTGGGCGGTGCCTTTAGCG
>Ga0180434_10001460_pt1 | contig 33681 bp, 29 predicted proteins | sample SS_ome_7_FD_132453 | JGI IMG/M metagenome (GOLD analysis project Ga0180434, IMG submission 132453) | Hypersaline lake sediment archaeal communities from the Salton Sea, California, USA - SS_1_D_2 metaG | ecosystem: Environmental > Aquatic > Non-marine Saline and Alkaline > Hypersaline >... | reverse complement strand
GATAATCAGTTTGCAGAAAGGATGGTGGAAGCTCGCTCCAACCTCTTTGAGCAGATCTCCAGATCTGCCAACCGGGTCGCCTGAAGCCCTTTTGCTCAGGCCCATTATTCAACTAGAATAGACGCGCTTCTGCGGGGCTTTCACCCGGCCACCGGTAGGCGGGCGCGGAGGACTAGTCACCCGCAAACAGCCGCTCGAGCTGTGCCCGCCGGTCAGCGTTCTCGGGTCGCCCCAGGGGCGGACACCTGTCCAGGAGGTCAGGGTTATTGTGCGCATCGGCGGCGAAGGCCAGGCAGGTGGGATAGCCACACTCGCGGCAGTTCGTGCGTGGCAGGAGCTGGAAGATGTCGTAGGTGGCCGGTACCTTCCGCTCGCGATAGCTGGGTGTAATCCGGCCTCGTTCCTCCCAGACCTGGTTGACCCGATCCACCACCTGCCGGGCAATCTCAGGCGCATCGGCAACGTCGTCCACGCCTGTCACCCGGATATCATGCGGGCGGAAGGCATAGCGACGCTCTTTCTCCCTGCCGATGAGAATCCGGTTCTGGTGGTCGTAAGAGGTGTCTTCAAGGATCGTGTTGAGGTAGGGGAGCACCGGGCTGATGTCCTCCGGGACAGTCACCCTCAGTCCGTAGATCCCGCTACCGGGGAAGCACCCCGGCTCGGTCAGCTCAATCTCATAGTCAGCTATCAGCTGCTCCATTTCACCACCCCCAATGTGCCCGCCGGTCCCCCAGCCGCACTCCCCCGGGCGCAGCAATCTTCTTCAGGAGCCGGATTTCCACGCCGGACTCGGTGCGGGGGAAGCCGGGAAGGGCACCAAGCCTGGCTGCAAGGTGCTGGGAGACTGTGTCACCTGTCCCGGCGCCGGACACTCCAATTGCCTCCCTTGTGGCGTTTTCGCTGGTCTGCCTCCGGTCTGAACCAGGCACTGGTCTGCTTCTCCTAGCGCCAGTCTATTCGTACCGTCCCACCATGTCAAACCACCTGGGCCGGCGTGCATGTTGGTTGACAGGTGCTACCTGGCGGGGTAAAATGCCGCTTTAGTGCAATGAAGAAGACGACCCCGGTATAACTTGACCGGCCTCCTAGCCAGTGCCATGATTATGGTGGGAGCGGTGGCCGGGGGACGTGACGGGTTGACTGAGAACAAGGAACTCGAGCCATTACGGACGACCCGCCCGGGCGACCAGGCATTTCGAAGACGAAGAAGACGGCGGAAGACGTTACGTTCCTTGCTGCGAAGTGTGCTCAAGGTGCTCTGGAAGCGGACCGGTAGATAGCCGGGAACGAGACACATGTATGTCATCATCACAGGCTCGGGCATCGTCGGGTTCCACATCGCCTCCCTGCTGGCGGAAGGAAAGCATGAGGTGGCCGTCATTGACCCGTCCCGAGAGGTCATAGACAGCATCCACCGCCAGCTGGATGTCCGAACCGTTCAGGGAAACGCCGCCACTCCCAGCATCCTCAGAGAAGCCGAAGTCAGCCGTGCCAACCTGGTGATCGCCGTCACCAACAATGATGAGACCAACATGCTCATTTGCTTCCTGGCCAAGGAGTTGGGGGCGGCAATGACAGTGGCCCGCGTGCGTAATCCCGAGTACTCCGGCTACTTCGTCGCTCCAGCAAAATCTCCCACCGCCGCGCGCAAGGTCGTCCGCCCCAAGACCCTGGGGATAGATGTGTTCATCAACCCCGAGGTGGAGGTCGCCGAGCAGATCATGGGTGCCCTGTCCAGCTTCTACCCCTCCCCGGTGGAGAGCTTCGCCGATGGCCGTGTCCAGATCAGGGAGTTCCGCGTAGACGAGGGAGCACTGGCCGGCAAGCGCCTGCGGGAGGCCAGCTTCCCCCGGCCCTGCGTGGTGGCCGGAATCCTGCGGGAGGGAGGCATGATACTGCCAGGCCCCAGCGACAAGATGCAACCCGGCGACCACATATACCTGGTGGCGCAGCGTGACGACATGGATGAGTTCGGTAAGCTGTTTGCCCGGCCCCGTCGGCCGGTACGAAGCGTGGCCATCTATGGAGGGGGAAGAGTGGGGTTCCTGGTAGCATCTGGATTGGAAAGGAAGGGGCTAGGCGTCAAAGTTATCGCTGAGACCGTGGACCAGAGCCAGGAGATCGCTGCCCACCTGGAGCGGGCATCCGTACTGGAAGGTGACGCCACCGACCGCGAGTTCCTCATCGAGCAGGGGATACCCTCGGTGGACGCCTTCGTTTCCGCCACGGCAAGCGACGAGCTCAACATACTCTGCGGCCTCCTTGCCAAGAGCATGGGCGTTCCTCGCAGCCTGGTAATCACCAACAAGCCGGGCTATGTACCGCTAGCGGAAGCTGTTGGCGTGGACCTTGCCGTGTCCCCTCTGCTCCAGGTCGCCAGCCGGATAAGCCACTTCGTGCTCCACGGCGGTGCTATCTCAGCGCCGTTCATCGCCGGCAAGGAGTTGCAGGCGATGGAGTTCGTCACCAGCTCAACCGCCCACGCAGCGCACAGGAGCATGGCCGAGGCGGGTCTACCCAATGGGTCGGTGGCGGCAGCGATCGTCCGCGACGACCGGGTTATCATCCCCCCGGATGACAACGTCATACAGCCGGGTGATCACGTACTGATAGTGGCCCGTCCTTCGGCTACCCTCGCGGTGGAGCGCCTATTCAAATAGCCTAGGGACCCGGTGCATACCCCGGGGTACCGGGCAGCCCGGCCGGACCAGGTGATGCGTAGCACACAATGAGAGCAAGGGTTGTCTTCCATTACCTCGGGCTGATGGTAGCCGGCCTCGGCGGCTTCATGCTCATCCCCCTGGTCTATAGCATCCTCAGCGGGGAACCCACCTCCACCTCCGCCGCCATCGCCACCTCGGCGGCTATCTGCGCAGCGTTCGGCCTTCTTCTCCGGTGGGGGACACCTCTAAGTGAAGAGAGGCTGGGGCGCCGGGAAGCAGTGCTCGTGGTTGCGGGGGGATGGGTGCTCGCCTCGCTCTTCGGCACGCTGCCCTACGTCCTCTCCGGGACTTTCCCCAGCTACGTGGACGCCTGTTTCGAGTCCGTTTCCGGCTTCACCGCTACCGGCGCCACTGTGCTGACCTCGGTGGAGACCCAGATGGGCAGCATTCTGCTGTGGCGCTCGATAACCCAGTGGCTGGGCGGCATGGGTATAGTGACACTCTTCGTGGCCCTGTTCCCGATAGTGGGAATCGGTGCCGCCCACCTGGTGGAGGCGGAGATGCCGGGGCCCGAGGCCGGGCGCCTGACTCCGCGTATCCGTGATACCGCCCGGGCAGTGTGGGTAATGTACCTGGGTTTCTCGGTCCTGGAGTTCCTAATGCTCCTGATCGCCGGCCTGCCAGTGCTGCACGCCCTCACGGTCACCTTCAGCACCATGCCCACCGGCGGCTTCACCGCGACAGACCTGAGCATCGGCACCTTTGACAGCGTCGCCGTGGAGGGGATCGTCATCTTCTTCATGATGATGGCCGGCATCAACTTCGGGCTGTTCTACTTCCTGCTGTGGAAACGCCAGCCCAGACGGTTCCTCGGGAATCCCGAGCTGCGGGTCTACCTTGGCCTCCTGGCGGTGTTCTCCGTGCTGGTGGCCCTGGACCTGATGGGAAACATGGGGCTGCCACCGGGAGAGGCCTTCCGGCTAGGCATATTCCAGGTAGTCTCAATCATGACCACCACCGGGTTTGCCACCGACAATTTTGACGCCTGGCCGATGTTTGCCCGGACTGCCCTGCTGATACTGATGATTGTCGGGGCGTCGGCCGGCTCCACCGGCGGGGGAATGAAGGTGGTCAGGCTGGTGGTGCTGGTCAAGCACACCTATAATCAGGTCATACGCTCATTCAACCCGCGAGCGGCACTGCCGCTGAGGCTGGGCAAGACGATACTGCCGGAAGGTATCCTGTCCCGGGTGATCGGCATGGCGGTGCTCTATTTCCTCACCATCCTGGGCGCCTTCCTTGTCATGAGCGCGGTGGGACTGGACCAGGAGACTGCTCTTTCCTCTGTAATTGCGAGCGTAGGCAACGTTGGCCCAGGTCTGGCCTTGGTGGGACCGGCGGCCAACTACGAGTTCATCAACCCGATCGGGAAGGTGGTGCTCATGGCCTGCATGCTTGTGGGGCGGCTCGAGCTCTTCACGATGCTGATGTTGCTGACGCTTTCCTTCTGGCGGTGGCGCTAGCCGGCTGGCTAACGAAGCCATGCTGCGTGGTCCTGTCCGCTTCTGGCCGTGTCAGATGCCGGGGGGCCATTTCCAGCCCGCCTGAAGCGGGTGCGGTAGTATGACCGTTGCCGGAGATCGCTTCGCTCCGCCCGCAGTTACTCTTCAGGATAGTCTGCTTACCCGCTACCGCGGGTAAGCAGACGCTGATAGCATCGAGAAGACCGCCTTCCACTGCCGTCAACACACCCCAGTAGCTTTACCTGATACCCTCTGCGCCCTGCACCCTGGGTCTCGTAACCATGCTGAGAAGCCGAAACTCCCACCACAATCCTTACGTCTCTGCCGCCACGGAGAACCCGCGGATTGCTTCGCCTTCCGCCTGCGGCGGAATGGCCTCGCAATGACGACTTTTCGCGTGCACATGTTCAAGTGTTACTGGTTACTAGTGTGGTGTCCCTGAGATTCGATGAACAATTCGTAGTCACCAGACAACTTGATATGATATAGGACTCGTCTGATAGTCTCTCTGCCCTTCTGGTAGTTCTATGGAGTTTTTCAGGGACACCACACTAGGCATCCTTCGGCATCTGGAGGAAAGGCGGCAGCGCGGGAGCATGTCTCAGGTCGGTGAGCACCGGATACCTGAACCCGCCCCGATGGGTTTCCTCCAGGCCATTGATGACCGTCTCCATCTTGCCCGTAGGAATAGTGAATATCAGTTCATCATCCTGGGCCCCGCCGAAGACCCTGTCGCCCCCGCTGGGGAGGATGCACTGACACTGGCCGCTGTTGACCGTGCGGGCAATGATGTCCCCGCAGTCTCCCGCCCCGGTGGCAATAGCCGAAACGCTCTCACCGGCGCTCCTGGTGGCCGACTGTGCCAGCCTCATCGCCTGCGCTGAGTTGACGTATAGCAGTAAGAAGTCGGGCGGGAAATCAGCTATCTCTGCGGGTGCCATCAGCAGGTGACTGTACTTCCCTGTCTCCAGGCGCTTGGCGGCTTCTTCATTGGGCCTCTGCGCAAGGAAACCCATAGCCGAGGCACCACCCACACAGCATTGGTCTTCCTTGCCAACAGCTACCGCCCAGCGGAAGCGCCGGGCAATCCCATAGCCCTGGCAGAGAGTGACCTGGTGCCCCATGTCCCGCACCGGCATCCTGGTCCTCTCCGGAAGCTCGCTCTCAGACTGGCATAGTCTGAGGGCCAGAGGAAACGTCTGGGGCCTGAGATAGGTATTGAGTGTCTCGTTCGCCTGTTTGAGGTCCATGGGTTCCTCCTTCACTCTATTTTGGTAGGACTTCACGTATCAATTAGCGGTGGCTATATTCCGCACCAGGTCGTGGTGTTCTCGATAGGCTCACGCTCGCTCTGCACTTCATTTGCCGGAAAATCCCAGTCGGGATAGCCAATTGTGAGGGCAATGACTATCAATTTGGAGTCAGGGATACCGGTGAACTTTCTGATTACGTCCGAATACATGATCCCCTGACCCTGGATACAGGTTCCCAGCCCATAGTGGAGTGCCGCCAAAGCTATGGTCTGGGCGACAGCACCAAGATCGAATTGTCCTCCCTGTCCAACAGACTTGTCCATTGACAGGATTATGACCGCTGGTGCGTCAAAGAAGCGGAACCCTCGCTTCGTCCACTCCATTCGCTTCTCCCTGTCCTCCCTGGCTATGCCCATAAGCTGGAACAATTGTACGCCTATGGCCACCTGACGCTCCCGGTACACTCCCTGGTAACCGCCCCGGGGGACCTCCATGCCGGGTGTTTCGCCGGCGGCGAGCTTGTCCAGGTTGGCCTTGCGGAGGCCGTCCAGGATGTCTCCGGTGACCACGGTGAACTCCCACGGCTGGGTATTCATACTCGAAGGCGCCCGGCTGGCGACCTCCAGTATCTCCTCCAATACTTCTCTCCGGACCGGGTCAGGCTTGTAGCCCCTGATGCTTTTCCTCGATTTGATGGCCTCAATTAGATCCATTCATCTCCTCCTTCCAAGTCTCCAGCATTGAACTGAGATTTGTCGTATCATCAACTACTGTGGCTGGTGTTAGGAGCAATGCCTGTTATTCTGTATTCTGTTAATCGACCACCGATGCTACTAACGTCCCTCGAAGGTAGGCTGGCGTTTTTCCAGGAAAGCCCGGATTGCTTCCCGGGAGTCCTGGCTCTGAAAGGCGCGCCTGATGTTTGACAGTTCGAAGCGTATCTGCGCCTCCAGGTCGATGGCAGTAGCCCTGGTTATCCCCCGCTTTGTTAGACGAGTGGTTATCGGTGACCGTTCAGCAAGGAAGGCGCAATACTCAGCAAGGCGGTTGTCAAACTGGTCATCAGGCACCACCTCTCCCACCATGCCAAGGCTCAGCGCTTCCTCTGCGTTGATAGTACGGTTCTCAATGAGGAATCGCATTGCCTGCTCATAGCCAATCAACTGGGGCAGCGTCCAGGTCATACCCCCGTCCGGTGAGGCACCGATACGTGGGTATCCTGCTATAAATCGGGCGCTCTTAGCGGCGATGCGTATATCGGCTGCCAGCGCCAGGGATAGCCCGGCACCGACGGCGACACCATTGACGCCAGCCACCACTGGCTTGTCACAGAGCTGTCGCAAAACCAGCGGTATGCGACCAACCCAGCCGACGTCATCAAGGTATTGACCCTGTTCGGAGAGCGGTGACGCTTCAGGTCCCGGGCCAGTAAGGTCCAGGCCAGAGCAGAAAGCATCACCGGTGCCGGTGATGGCAACGACCCACACGGAATCGTCCCTGGATGCTTCTTCGACCGCAGCCAGAATTCCCCAGGCAAGCTCATTGCTGAGAGCATTCTTTTTTTCAGGCCGGTTAAGGACTATGGTCCTAACACGCCCAACGTTTCTGACTTCCAGTACTTCGCTCATTGTTTCCTCCTCTAAGGTCATTTATTGCGGACGATCCCGTACTCCAAACGTCTGCAGGAACTCCTTGACACGTTGGACGTCGCCTTGTATCTGCAGCGTCTGTGCAAGTCTAGCCCGCTCGCTCCGCTTGACTGTAAGGAACGTGACCCATGCTTCCGGTAACGTGGTAACTGTGACATCGGGGTTCCCTTGCTCGCCCTCTTGAGCTGACCAGTGGTCACCATCAAAGGATAGGCTGTAGCGGCCACCGGGTGTGAAACTAAATAACCAGGTCGCCGGCTGTGGCAGTTTCCTGCCCCGGTTGTTTAGTGAAGCGGTTAGGGTAGCCACTGCCAACTCGGGACGGACTATCTCTCCGGGAAGCGGCGGCCTTATTGCGTATCGCAAGCCCCAGGCCCAGAGCGCTTCCACGACGGGGCGAAGATCATGCCCCGCCGGCGTCAGTTGGTACCAGACCTCACGGCGGTCCTGCTTTCTCTCCCGTTCGACGACGCCGACTTCCTCCAGCTTGCGAAGTCTAAGCGTTAGCCATTTTGGCGTGATATTGCCTGACCCGCGAAGCAAGTCGGTGAACCGCTGCGGCTGGCGCAGCAGGTCTCGAATGATAAGCAGAGACCACCTGTCACCGACTATCTCAAGCGCGTGTGCCACTGGGCAGTACTGGCCATATGCTCGTGGCATTAGAGGGCCTTTCTAATAGATAGTTTCTAAAAGATATGTACTTGTATCATACCCATTACGAGATGTCAAGGCCCTTTCTACCGGCGAGCTGGCCCTGAGGACACAGTCCCGGGGCCAGCGTTTCCCATTCCCCCTGCTGGTCGTTGCTCAGACCCCTGCCCTGGCGGCCCGGCACTCTCCAAGGCGCAAAGGACGCCGGGCCAGGAACCTGCTCCCCACGCCGTCTTGGGCCGTCCGGAGAGGCGAAGTCCTCTTCGAAAGGCGTTCGACCAGGGTGGGCGGGGGTACCAAGGGGGTGTCCCCCTTGGACCGCTTTCTGGCTGGGAGGGGATTCTGTTCGGTGAACGCCCCTGCCTCTCGGGAAGGGGACTGAATAGGCAGAGAGGGGCGCCCGCCCCTTGTCTGCCTCTGGCTGCCTTGGTCTCCGGGGAGACCACCAGGCATCACGGAATTGACAGACCGTGTCCCGCCCCGCTGTGATAGAATAAGGCCGACATGATACCCGTCAGGCTGTCTCTTCGCAACTTCATGAGCTACCGTGACAACGTGCCGCCGCTCCACTTCAACGGTATCCACACCGCCAGCATATGCGGCAGCAACGGCCACGGCAAGTCCGCGCTGATTGACGCCATGACCTGGGCCCTCTGGGGACAGTCGCGCGCAAGACGTGACGATGACCTCATCCACTCCGGCACGGACGAAGTAGCGGTGGAGTTTGATTTCGCGGTGGAGGGACAGGAGTACCGCATCCTGCGCAGGCATACCCGGCCCAGGCGACGTGGCACATCAGGCCGTACTATCCTGGAGTTCCAGGTAGCCACTGAGGACGGCTTCAGTCCGCTAACCGGCAATACCATCCAGCAGACCCAGCAGAGGATTATAGACACCATCCACATGGACTACGCCACCTTCACCAACAGCGCTTACCTGCGGCAGGGCCACGCCGACGAGTTCACCACCGCCAACCCGGCCAGGCGCAAGCAGGTACTGGCCAGCATTCTCGGGCTTTCGCTCTATGATGAGCTCGAGGCCCGTGCCCGGGACCTGGCCCGGAAACGCCAGGCCGAGAAGGAGCAGCTCGACGTCACCATTCGCGAGATGCAGGATGAGCTGGCCCAGAGACCGGCCCACGAGGCCGAGCTTGAGACGGCCGGGGCTGAGCTAACCCGCCTGTCCACAGAGGTCAGGGAGCACGAGGCGCGGCTGCATGACCTGCGCCTCCAGAAAGAGTCTCTCGAGGCCCGGCAGTGGCAAATGGCCCGGCTGGACGAGAGCATGGAGCAACGCCGGCGGACGCTGGCCCAGTGGGAGCAGGAGCTCATGCGGCAGCGCGCACGTATCACCGACCATGAGGCCCTCATAGCCCGGCGAGAGGACATTGAGTCAGGCTTTGCCCGGCTAACCGCGGCCCGAAGCACCAACGAGGAGCTGGAGAGGAAGTTCCGGCGGTCGGTGGACCTGGAGAGACAGAAGGCCCGGCTGGAGGCCAGTATTGCCCGGTCCAGCCAGGCCCTGCTCACCGAGCACGCCATCGCCTCCAGCCGTATCGCCGAGCTGGAGACCAGCGCAGAAAGGCTACCGCGGCTCAACGAGGAGCTCCAGCAGACCCGGCACCGCCTTTCCCACCTCGCTCAGGAGGAGAAAGCCCTCGATGCGAAGAAGCAGACCAGCCAGGAGCTCCGCGCCCGGCTCCAGAGTGTTGATACCCAGCAGTCCCAGCTCGAACGGGACATAGCCGAGATCACCGAGAAGCTGGACCTGCTCCGCACCGAGCAGGGTGTCAGATGCCCCCTCTGCGAGACCGAGCTAGGGGCTGAGAACCTGGAGCTAATCCGTACCAAGTACACGGCTGACCGGCAGCAGAAGTCAGCCTCCGTCCAGGCCGCCCAGGAGGAGTTGGCCAGTACTCGCATGGGCCTTCAGGCTCTGCAGAACGAGGTCCCCCGGCTGGAGGCGCGTCTGCGGCAGGAGCGGGACGCGCTTCAGGGAAAGGCCGGCCTTCTCGGTCAGCAGATACAGGAGGCACAGCAAGCGAGGGTACAGCTTGAGGCGGAAAGGAGCAGCCTGGCCGGTATAGAAGAACGGCTCGCCAGCAAGGATTTCGCTGCCGAGGAGCAGCGCCTGCTGGGTGAGATCGAGGTAGAGATGGCCGCCCTCAGCTACGACCCCCGGCGGCACGAAGAGGTGCGAGGGCTTATCGGCGAGCTGGAGCGGTACGAGGAACCGAAGCGAAAGCTGGACGAAGCAGACAGGCTCATTGACGAAGAGAAGGCATCCGCCGCCAGGGCAGAACAGGCGGCCGCCGAGCTCCGCTCAGGCCTGGAGGCAGACAGCCGCAAGAGACAGGAGCTGGCGGAGGAGGTCAGCAGGCTCCCGTCTGTCACCGAAGCCCTCTCCGCTGCCGAGAGAGAGCACTCCGCCCTCACTGAGCGGCACGGGGCGGCCCAGCAGGCCCTGGCCAGCGCCCGGGCCAGGGTCGAATACCTTGACGCCCTGGAGACGCGCACCCGGGAAAGACAGGCCAGGTTGGAGCAGGCAGGAATGGAAGAGGGTGTCTACCGCGAGCTTGCCGAGGCCTTCGGCAAAAGGGGCGTGCAGGCCCTGCTGATAGAGACCGCCCTGCCTGAGATCGAGACCGAGGCTAACCGGCTCCTCGGCCGCATGACCGAGAACCGGCTGCACGTCAAGATGGAGACCCAGCGGCCGTCCCGGACCAGTGACACCACCATCGAGACGCTGGACATAAACATCGCCGACGAGCTGGGCACGCGCAACTATGAGATGTTCAGCGGCGGGGAGGCGTTCCGGATCAACTTCGCCATCCGCATCGCCCTGTCCAGGCTGCTCGCGCGGCGCGCCGGTGCTCCCCTGCCCACGCTGATAATTGACGAAGGGTTCGGCACGCAGGACAGCCTAGGCATAGAGAGGCTCAGGGACGCGATAAACTCGATTCAAGACGACTTCGACAAGATACTGGTCATTACCCACATAGAGGACTTGCGGGACGCCTTTCCGACACGCATTGACGTGACCAAGACGCCGGAGGGGTCGAAGGTCAGCTTCGGCTAGATGAAGCTTCTACAGCCCCAGGGCTGGGGCGATCCCCTGCATCGCCTCTACCCCCAGCTCAATGAACTCGTCAAGCTCAATCCCCAGGCCGGTACAGGTGGCGATCTGCTCGCGGTTTGCTCCCGCGGCGAAGCTCTTCTCCTTGAACCGCTTGCGCACTGACTTCGCCTTGAGGCTGGCCAGCTTCCTGTCCGGCAGCACCAGGACGGCCGCCGTGATTAGACCGGTCAGCGGGTCGGCACAGAAGAGCGCCTTGTCCAGCCTGGTCTCAAGGGGGACGCCATGGGCTTCATTGTGGCACAGAATGGCGTGCGCCATCTCCTCGCTTGCGCCCATCTCCCGCGCCAGGTCAGCCCCCAGCCGGCTGTGGGCGCTCATGTCGCCCTCGGTCAGCTCCACGTCAATGTCATGGAGGAGCCCGGTAATCCCCCATACCTCCTCGTCTTCCCCCAGTTTTCTTGCCAGGACACGCATCACCGCCTCGGTGGCGAGCATGTGCTTGACCAGGTTCTCGTTCTCAACGTTGGCACAAACGGAATCGAGAGCTTCTTCCCTGTCCATCTGATCCCCCTATGTGACGGCACTGCCGTTCTCGGGCGGCAGCACGACTCTGCTACCGTGGAGTGTATCTCTGCGGAGGGCCAGGACGCTCACTTCTTGCTGCCTTACTTCGCCAGGCTCGGCTCAGCGTCGGGCAATAGCACCCCAGCCAAATACCGGCCGGTTAGCGAGCCATCCTGACGGGCCACTTCCTCCGGTGTCCCCGTCGCCACCACGTACCCTCCCTGGTCTCCTGCTCCCGGCCCCAGGTCAATGACGCAGTCCGCGTTCTTCACCACGTCCAGGTGATGCTCGATCACCACTACCGTGTTGCCCGCGTCGGTCAGGCGCTGGAGCACCCTTAGCAGGGCGGCGACATCATCGAAGGACAGGCCGGTAGTGGGCTCGTCCAGGATGTACAGGGTGCGTCCCGTGGCCCGCCGCGAAAGCTCGGTAGCAAGCTTTACGCGCTGGGCCTCACCCCCGGAGAGCGTCGGCGCCGGCTGCCCGAGGCGGATGTACCCCAGCCCGACATCGTTGAGGGTCTCCAGCTTCTTCCTCACCCTGGGGAAATGCTCGAAGAAAGAGAGCGCCTCCTCTACCGTCATGTCCAGCACTTCGGCTATGTTCCTGTCCTTGAACCTGATCTCAAGGGCCTCGCGGTTGTAGCGCTTCCCTTTGCAGACCTCGCAGGGCACGGTGACGTCCGGCAGGAACTGCATCTCAATCTCTATGAAGCCCTCGCCACGGCAGGCCTCGCAGCGGCCCCCTTTGACGTTGAAAGAGAACCGTCCCGGCGCGTATCCCCTCATGCGGGCCTCGGGGACGGTGGCGAATAGCTCCCGTATTGGCGTGAACGTCCCGGTGTAGGTGGCGGGGTTGCTGCGGGGGGTTCTCCCGATGGGTGACTGGTCTATGCTGATCACCTTGTCAATGTGCTCCACCCCGAGAACACCGTCGCAATCGCCGGCGGGCTCGCGGGAACGGTACAGGACCTGCGCCAGCTTGTGGTAGAGGATCTCGTCCACCAGGGAGCTCTTGCCGCTGCCCGAGACCCCGGTCACACAAACGAACATACCCAGCGGTATGCGGACGTCCACGTCCTTCAGGTTGTTCTGGCGGGCTCCTCTTATCACAATCTCCTCGCCCGACCCGGACCGCCTCTGTCGCGGTAGAGGGATCTCTTTCACACCTCCCAGGTACTGGCCGGTTACGGACCCCGGGCAGTCGATGATGTCATCAACCGTTCCGGTGGCAACAATCCTCCCCCCGTGCTCGCCCGCCCCCGGCCCCATGTCAATTATGTGGTCGGCGGTACGCATCATGGTCTCGTCATGCTCGACCACGAGCACGGTGTTGCCCAGGTCCCGCAATCTCTTCAGGGTCTCGATCAGGCGGTGGTTGTCCGCCTGGTGCAGGCCGACCGTAGGCTCGTCGCATATGTAGAGCACCCCCATCAGGCCGCTGCCGATCTGAGTTGCCAGCCGTATCCGCTGTGCCTCTCCCCCGCTCAGCGTGGCCGAAGGGCGGTCCAAGGTCAGGTAGTCCAGGCCGATGTCCTCCAGAAAGCCCAGGCGGGCGCGTATCTCCTTCAGTATCTGGTAGGCGATCATCTGCTCGCGCGGGCTTAGAATAGCCCCGTGCCCGTCCCCGCTCAACCCGGTTATCCAGGCCAGTGCCCGTCTTACCGACATCGCGCTCACGTCCATGATGTTGCGGCCGTCAATGGTCACTGCCAGGGACTCAGGCTTCAGCCTCTTGCCGTGGCAATCGGGGCAGTCCCTGGTCACCATGTACTGCTCTATCCTGGTGCGAGAGTACTCGGAGCCGGTATCATGGTGGAGGCGCTGCAGCTGGGGAATCACGCCCTCCCAGCCGCGAAAGTACTCGCGCACCCTTCCGAACCGGGTCCGGTGCCTCACCCATTCTCCGTCCTCGCCGTAGAGGAGCAGGTCCAGGTGCTCCTTGCTCAGGTCCTTTACCGGGGTATCCAGCGGAAAGCCCGTACGGCGCAGCTTGTGCAGATACCACATGTGTGCCCGGTAGGGATGGATCGCGCCCCGGCGCACGGAAAGGCTTCTGTCGGGAATGACCAGGTCAGGGTCTATCTCCCGTGTTATGCCCAGGCCGGTACAGGTGGGGCAGGCGCCGTGGGGGCTGTTGAAGCTGAATGTGCGCGGGGCGATCTCCCCGAGGCTGATCTCGCAGTGCACGCAGGCGAAGTGCTCCGAGAAGAGCATCTCCGCGCCGTCCACCACCGACACCAGCACCGTGCCTGCACCAAGCTTCAGGGCCGTCTCCACCGAATCGGCGATGCGCTCCCGGGTACCGCTTTGCCCTATCACCAGCCGGTCCACCACCGCCTCTATGGAGTGCTTGCGGTTCTTGTCCAGCACGAGTTGCTCGGACAGGTCATGGATGTCACCGTCCACCCGCACGCGGACGTAGCCCGCCCGGCGCAGGTCATCGAAGACCGCCTGGTACTCGCCCTTGCGGTCCTTTACCAGCGGCGCCATGATCATTATCCGGCTGCCTTCGGCAAGGCCCTGGATGGCATCGACGATCTGCTCCACCGTCTGACTGGTTATCTCGCGCCCGCATCTGGGGCAGTGGGGGTGGCCCACGCGGGCGAACAGCAGGCGCAGGTAGTCGTAGACCTCGGTTACCGTGCCCATGGTCGACCTCGGGTTACGCCCGGGCCCTTTCTGGTCAATGGATATCGCCGGGCTCAGCCCTTCGATGTAGTCGACCTCCGGCTTCTCCATCCTGCCCAGGAACTGGCGTGCGTAGGCGGAGAGCGACTCCATGTAGCGGCGTTGACCCTCGGCATAGATGGTGTCAAAGGCAAGCGTGCTCTTCCCCGAGCCGGACACACCCGTGATAACCACCAGCCTGTCGCGGGGGATGGTCACGTCTATGTTCTTGAGGTTGTGCTCACAGGCACCCTTGACGATGATGGAATCCAGCGGCATCTAACCGACCTCACCGAGTCTATTCTAGCACCGGGGAGAGAGGAGCAACAAGGTGGGTAGGGTGACTGGTACCCCCACCGCTGCCACCAACACAGTCTTCAGCCGTCGGCGAGGGTCATGAGCTACGTCTCCTCCAAATCTTGGGGATAGTCTCATACGCTTGCTGAGCGGCCAGTTCCTGATGCCGGTCCACTGCGCGCACCCCTTCCCCATCTTTTACGGAACCTTTATGTCCGGAGCCCCCCGGCTTAACCTTCTTGCACCCGGACTTGATGTTGCTCCGGTACACTGGTCTTATCGGAGACCCGGAGAGAGGTGTGGCAATGAAGTACTCCACGTGGTATGAGTTCAGACGCGACTGCCAGGCCCGGCTGGGACGCCCGCTGTCGAACCGGACGTGGCTGATGCTGAAGCCCAGGCGACCACTGCCGTGGGATGAGCATGACGCGCGGGCACTCATCAGCACAGCCACCCGACAAGCCATCTTCACCCGTCTGGGCAGGCTGGACGCCGTGTCAAGCCGCTGACGCAGTATCCAGTCTCAGGCTGCTTTCCATACCTGGAGCACCGTGCCGGGTTAGCGCCCGTCTCCCCAATTGACACCCCCCGTCCCTGCCGCTAACATAGTGCCCAGAGCCATGCTAGCCAAGGTGATGAGCTGTGCCACCGTCGGGCTGGAGGGCGTCATGGTTGAGGTGGAGGTGGATATCTCCCCCGGCCTCCCCGCTTTCACAGTCGTCGGTCTGCCCGATGCCGCCGTCCAGGAGGCCAGGGAACGGGTAAGGGCCGCCATCCGCAACTCCGGCTTCACCTTTCCCATGAAACGCATCGTCGTCAACCTCGCTCCTGCCGACCTCAAGAAGGCAGGCCCTGCCTATGACCTGCCCATCGCCGTCGGTATCCTCCTGGGATCGGAGCAGGTCTCCGCCGAGGTCTCACGCACGGTCTTCCTGGGTGAGCTGTCCCTGGATGGTGGTCTGCGCCACACCACTGGCATCTTGCCCATGGTGGCCCTGACCCGCGAGATGGGCTTCTCTGACATCGTCGTCCCGGCAAATGATGCGCGGGAGGCCGCCCTGGTGGAGGGTGGGCAGGTGCTGTCCTTCGAGACGCTGGCACAGCTTGCCGGCTATCTACAGGGTGATATTCCCGCCCCCGAGCAGCCGTGCAAACCCCCGGCCGAGAGCCTCAGGCAGGAACAGCCTGCGGGAAACTTGGCCTATGTCAAGGGGCAGGAGCATGTCAAGCGCGCCCTTGAGGTGGCTGCCGCCGGAGGGCACAACATCATCATGACCGGGCCGCCGGGCAGCGGCAAGACCATGCTCGCCCGCTGCCTTCCCTCCATCCTCCCGCCCATGACCAATGAGGAGTCCCTGGAGGTCACCAAGATCTACAGCATCAGCGGGCTGCTTCCGCCGGACCGCCCTCTCGTCACCCAGCGCCCCTTTCGCTCCCCCCACTACACCGTTTCCAACGTCGGCCTGGTCGGCGGCGGGCGCTGGCCCAGGCCCGGCGAGATCAGCCTGAGCCACCGGGGAGTGCTCTTTCTGGATGAGCTCCCAGAGTTCGGGCATGCTCTGCTGGAGCTCCTCCGACAGCCCCTGGAGGACAAGTGGATCACCATCAGCCGGGCGCAGGGGAGCCTGACCTTCCCGGCCAACTTCATGCTCGTGGGGGCGATGAACCCCTGCCCCTGTGGCTACTACGGCGACCTCGTGAAGCAGTGTACCTGCTCCCCCGGCCTGGTCTCCCGCTACCAGAAGCGCATCAGCGGCCCCTTTATGGACCGCGTGGACATATTCGTGGAGGTGCCCAGAGTCGACTACGACAAGCTCACCGACGACCGATTGGGCGAGGAGCCTGGAAGGGTGCAGGACCGGGTCACCCGGACCCGCGCCCGGCAGCACCAGCGGTTCCGCGGTACCCTCCTCACCTGCAACGCCGAGATGACTCCCAGCGAAGTCCGCGAGTTTTGCCAGGTGGAGGACTCTGCCCAGAGCCTCCTCAAGGCCGCCATGCACCAGCTCAATCTGTCTGCGCGCGCATTCCATCGTATCCTCAAGCTCTCCCGCACTATCGCCGACCTTGAGGACAGCGACATCATCAGGACTCCCTATCTCGCCGAGGCCCTTCAGTACCGTCCCCGGACTCTCTTCTAGTGAGCAGATGACAGCAAGTACACCGCCAGAGGAGAATTCTTGATGATTGCTACCCCGACTGTGGGGCTGATTCCGGGCAGACACCACTACCTGGACTGGTTACGAGTGCTGGTGGTTCTGATGCTCATCCCCTTTCACACCGCCATGACCTTCGCCCCCTATGCCTGGTACCTGAGGAATGACCAGCTCAATGACGCTACCATCGGCCTGATCATGGTGCTGGACAAGTACCACATGGAGCTGCTGTTCCTGATCGCCGGAGCTGCCACCTTCTTCTCCCTCGGTGTGAGGTCGGGAGGGCAGTACGTTTCCGAAAGGCTCCGGCGGCTTGTGGTCCCCCTCGTGTTCGGCATGCTGGTAGTTGTCCCTCCATGCTACTGGGTGGCCGCCGTGCACTTCGCAGCGTACGACGGCTCCCACCTGTCCTGGTACCTCACCTTCCTCAAGCAGAGCCTGACCCCCTTCCAGGAGGAATTTCATGCCGGGGCATTGTGGTTCCTGTGGTACCTCGTGCTGTACACCGCTGCCCTCTTTCCTCTGTTCTGGCTCGTCCGCAGGAAGGCCCCGGACCGTCTGTTCCGCGGGCTGGGGCGCTTCTTCAGCTGGCCGGGCGCCATCCTGGTGTTCGTTATCCCCACCGCCCTGGTGGAGATATATCCCTCCTGGATAATCACCAGTGACTTCCAGGTCTTCTACTACGTCATCTTCTTCTTCGCGGGCTTCTTCCTGTTCTCCCACGCCGGATTTATGAAGGGCATCGACCACACCGGGCCAATCGCTATTGCCGGCGCCATCATTACGATGACCCTGTACATGCTTCTCGTCTTCCCCGAATGGCGCCAGGCGGTCCTCGGGCCCTGGTTCTGGACCAGGTATCACGGTGAGCCCGGTACCGCCGGATACGTGGTCTTTCGCATCCTCATCAGCTTCACCACCTGGTTCTGGCTGGTCGCCATCCTTTACCTGGCCAGGCGCTTCCTGGATTTCGGCAACCGCTTCCTTCGCTACGCCAATGATGCCGTTCTGCCCTACTACGTCATCCACTCCACTCCCATAGCCGTCATCGGCCTCTACGTGGTACAGTGGGACATGGATGTACTGCCCAAGTACGTCATCAACACCGTGCTCGCCTTCCTGGCGACCGCCGCCATATACGAGGTGGTGAGGCGCACGAATGTCACCCGTTTTCTCTTCGGAATGCGGTTGAGGCGCCGGCAGGAAGGACCAGGCACATAGCCGGCACAGCCTGCCCGTGAACCAGTGCTGCGGTGACTCATGCGGGAGCACCGACAGAGGAAAAGGTACACCAATGACCTACGAGGCCATCATCTACAGAAGGAAGAAGGAATCGCTACCCTCACCTTCAACCGTTCCCAGGCGATGAACGCGGGCAAACTTGCAGTTCTACGGTGAGATGGGCCAGGCAATGCGCGAAGCCGCTGATGACGATGAGGTCAGGGTCATTGTTCTCACCGGGGCAGGACGCGCTTTCCATACCGGTGATGATGTCAGGGAGATATTCGTCGGTGAGGACAGGAACGTGAACCGCTGGAAGGCGGCGCTTGCAAAGTCACCGCCCGGGGGCGTAATATCTAATCTGGCAATTCAATCAAACGGAGGAGGCGGAAAGTGAAACTGGAAGACGTGAAGAGCATCGGGGTCATGGGTGCGGGCGTGATGGGTGGCGGCATTTCCCAGACGGCCATCCTGGCTGGCCACAACGTCATCTGCCGCGACCTCACCGACGAGATCCTGGAGCGCGCGCGGGACAACATCACCAACGGCCGTTTCGGACTCAAGGGAGGAGTGGAACGCGGCAAGATCACCCAGGAGGAGATGGATGCCGCTCTGGCCAGGCTGACCATGACCACCAAGGTGGAAGACCTTGGCAACTGCGACATCGTCATTGAAGCCATTGGCGGCGGCGGTCCCACCGAGCTCGAGAACAAGCCATTGAAGCTACGTGTCTTCGAGGAGCTTGACAAGATCGTCAAGAAGGAGGCCGTATTCGCCAGCAACACCTCCATGTTCACCATCGCTGACCTGGCGGCGGTCACCAACCGCAAGGATCGCTTCATAGGTATGCACCTGTTCAGCCCGGCCAACATCATGCGGCTGGTGGAGGTGGTGTACACTGCTGACACCTCGGAGGAGACCATCAGGCTAATTGAGGACCTTGCCAAGAGCTGGGGTAAGACGCCGGTACGTGTCAAGGACGTGCCCGGGGATACCGGTTTCATCGGCAACCGGGTGTTCGGTGCTGCCCGCAGAGAGGCGGAGAAGATCGTCGCCGAGGGCATCGCCACCGCCGAGGACGTGGATACCGCCATGATGCTCGGCTTCAATTGGCCTGTGGGTCCTATCGGGATGGGACTGGGCGCACGCGCTGGCTGGCAAAAGAAATAGGTTCCGGTTACGAGAGTGTGAAGAAAGAGTGGTGGGGCCAGCGATTGTGCCCCACCACTGTCTTGTTCTGCTTTAGCCGAGGACTCCGCCAACGATTGCGATGACTGCCCCCACCGCCACCGCTATCCATCCCCCCGCCTTAAGCGCTCCTGGCTGAGGCCGGCCCGGCCAGCGTGCAATAAACTCCCTCAGGTCACTACGGCCTGTCAGCGAGTTGTAGTACCTTTTCTCTTCCCTGCTTCCCCACGCAACCGAGCCCAGGCCGAGCAGTACGAACACGCCGCCAACCACCACCGCTATCAACCAGCCCGGGAAAGCCATACCTTTCTCCACCTCCCGGAGGCTACTCAGGTAGGCACACCTGCAGGCGTGTCTAGGTGATATCCACGGTGGCGCCGGCGCTCTCCAGCTTCTCTTTCATGCTGGCAGCCTCTTCCTTGGTGACGCCTTCCCTCACCGGCTTGGGAGCACCCTCCACCAGGTCCTTGGACTCCTTCAGGCCCAGTGATGTCAGCTCACGCACCACCTTGATGACGCTGATCTTGTTGGCACCGAAGTCCTTCAGAATGACGTTGAACTCGGTCTTCTCCTCTTCCTCGGCCGCGGCTGCTCCCGCCTCTGCGGCTCCCCCGGCGGGAGCGGCAGCCGCCATCGGCGCCATCGCGGTCACCCCGAACTCTTCCTCCAGCGCCTTCACCAGCTCTGAGAGCTCCAGGACGCTCATATTCTTGATGACCGTCATGATGTCATCAAGAGAGGAGGACTTCTTCGTCCTGGTCGTCTTGGTAGTGCTCTTGGTCTCCTTGGCCTTCTCTTCGGCCTTTGCCTCGGTGGCCTTTTCGTCGGCAGAATCAGCCTGCGTCACTTCTGTCTCTTCAGCCATTGCCCTCTCCTTCCAGTTGTTGGATTCTCGCCTGGAGTACGCCCGCCAGCCCACGCAGCGGGCCGGCGAGGCAGCTCACCAGCCCGTAGATCGGGCTCTGCAACCCACCCAGGACTCTGGCCAGCAGGACCTCCCGGGAGGGCAGGTCAGCGATGCTCATAACCTCGGCGCCGGTTAGCAGCCTGTCGGGCAGAAACCCGCTCTTGACCGTGGCGGTGGTGCCGGAAGTACGGACGTATGCGGCCACCGCTTTACTGGCAACGGTTACGTCCCCGTATCCGAAGGCAATCGCCACCGGCCCTTCAAGAGACCCTGCCAGCTCCGGGCGTCCTGCCTGTTCGGCGGCAAACCGGGCCAGGGTATTCTTGACCACCCGGTAGGTGCCACCTGAAGCCTGCACCCGCCGGCGCAGCTCAGTCATCTCGGCATTGCTGAGACCCCGGTAGTCGGTAAGAATACCGATCCTGGAGTTGGTGATCTCTTCGCGCAGGCGCTCTATGATCTCAGTCTTCTTCTCTCTTAACACTTTCCTGTCCGCCAGTCCTCTCTAAACAAACAAGTCTCCGGGCCTGCCGCCCAGAGACTTTACCGGAGTGCTCCAGCACTCACTGCTAAGCCCGCACCTTCTCTCCGGCACGGACTAAGGTCAGTCTCCTCGGCAGGCCCGCCCCGGAACTCGCTCCGGGGCCGGGTTTGAGCCGGCAGCCCTTCGGCTATGCTCGGCACCTGCTGTCACAGGTTCCCTTACCATGCATTATACTATCTTGGGATGCTCCGTGGCAAGGAGCATATTGCAGGTTCTGCCTTCATTTGGCTGCTTCAGACAGTCATTGCGAGCGCAGCCAGGCAATTTCCGGTGATCCGTCGGGATTGCTGCGGGCGCTCACGTGCCCTTGCAATCGTTGGGTAGAGGGAGAGTCTCAGAGAGACGAAGCCTCTCTAGTGCCCTATTTCTAGAGTTCGCTGAGTAATTCCGGGTGGTTCTAACCATGGTCTTCTGCAAATCACCATTCCGGCGCAAGCCGGAATCCACTTGCCCCACCCCACATAGATTCCGAATCAGGTTCGGAATGGTTATCCAATGATGGTCTCGCCTGGAACAACCTTCCACGCATTCCAGTTACAGGACACTAGCTCAATCCTTCCCCTTCGCCAATGACAGCGCCTGCTGCCATAGAGGCACTGCGCATGAGAACATGTTCGCACCGTTCGACGAAGGAGTCCGTGTGCCATTGGCGCCCTGGGCCTGTGCCGGTGCCGGTGCCGGTATTCTGACGTTGATGACGCTAACCAGGACCAAATGGAGCGCACACCGTCAGAACCGCCTCGGGATCGCCTTCCAGTAGTAGTTATGCACGCCCCCGGAAGACCGCAGCTTCCGAAAGCTCATCTCCACGGGTGCCTCGCAGCAGACGTCCTCCACCTCGCGATCGGTCATCATGAACAGCCCCCGGCCACCACCGTCAAAGTTGATCACCACGATCGCCAGCGGCCGGTCTATGCCCGGTACCAGGTAGTCAAGCGAGAAGGTGAATATGCTTCCAGGCTTGTCAGACAGCCGCACCGTTTCCCACTGGTCCTTGGCATGGCAGCGCGTGCAAATCCGTTGCAGCGGGAACTGGACCAGTCCGCAGCTCCGGCACTTCGCCCCATGCAGCCGGTCGATCGACTCACGGTCTCGCCAGCGGGCCGATATTGATGGGCCGCCGCCTTCCAGCCCCCTGAGGTCAGCTCCGCGTACTCCGACTGCCTTCCGGATGCGCTTCCTCTCCAGATTACCCTTGATGCCCCGCCTGCCATTGAACTTCGTGATTGCATCAGTGGTCTCCAGCAGGAAGGCGTCGGCACCGTCTCCGTAGCTACCCAGGAGTATCTTCTCCCCCGGTTCGGCCTCCTCAAGCGCGGCTATCAGCAGCATCAGGGAGTAGGCAGCGCCGGTGTTGCCCATCCGGCCGAAGAGCGGGTCCTGCACCTGTGCGGGGCTTAGCCCCAGCTGCCCCGCCATCTCCTGATGCCGCCTGGGGTTGGGTCCGTACAGGACTGCCCGGTTGATGTCTTTGATATTCAGGTTCACCTTCTTCAGCAGGCCCTGGACTGCTTCCGGCAAAACGGACAGGTAGCCGGTCTGTAACACGAAACGGTCCTCCCAGGACCGCACTGCGCCATCCCCCTCGGCCCGCCAGTTGTCCAGCACCTCGTCTGAGACTGAGAAGCTGTCCACCACTTCGGCGATGACCCCTTCGTCGGCGATGAGAAGCGCCCCGGCGCCATCACCGGACACCTGGTCAAACTCCGAGCCGGGGGTACCCGTGCGACAGTCAGCCGCCGTAACCATAACCTGGCGGGCAGAACCGGCTTTCACCGCGTCCACCGCCAACCGCAGCGCCTGGGCGCCGGCACGAAGCGAGTTGGTCACGTCATTGGTGCTGATGTCACGGCGCAGGTCAACTGCGGCCGCCACCTGGGCCGCCCCCTGCTTTTCTGCGTAGGGTGAGGTCGTCGTAGCGAACAGCAGGCTGTCCACCGCCTCGCGCTCGCGGCCGCTGACACAGTCCATGCCCGCGGCCACCGCCATGGTTATGCTGTCTTCGTCGAAGTTGACCACCGGTTTCTCTATGGGCATGCCCCAACCGGTAGTCTCTCTCCCCAGCCGGTAGAACGGAATGTAGGCCCCGTATGACGTGATGCCCGCCATCTTCTCCTCCAGAGGTAGTACTGGCCGGAGGGGTATCCCCGGCCCTCACTGAAGCTCACGGCATTGTAGCCCTGAAGTCCAAACCAAGTCAAGCGCCGGGCCTACCGCAATGTCTGCCTTTGGCTGTTCTCCGAAGCCGCCGCGGGCGGAGCGAAGCATCCTCCGGCAATGACGAGATTGTCACGCCCGCTCAGGGTCAGGCTCACAATGGCATTCGGCGTGTGATGCAGCCAAGCCAAGACAGGGCCTGGGGTACCCATGCCATCCCGGGGGGCGCTAACAAAACACGAGGGCTGGTCTCTGCCAGGTCACAAAGACCAGCCCTCGCAGTGACCCTGAAGCCACTACGCTCTGGCTCACGCCAGCGTAGTCAGGTCGGTAAGTCTAGGCTCCTTCCAGCCCCACAATGCCCACGAAGATGGCGCATCCCGCAGGACTGCCGCCCAGGTTGTGAGTCAGTCCCAGCTTGGGGTTGTTGATCTGGCGAGAAGGCTGGCCGGGATTGAGCATCTCGTCTGCCTTGCCTTGGAGCTGCTTGTACATCTCGTAGAGCATGCGGATGCCGCTGGCGCCGATCGGGTGGCCGAAGCACTTCAGGCCGCCATCCGGCTGTACCGGCAGGCCGCCGTCCAGGTCAAAGAAGCCGTCCTCAATGTCCCTCTGGACCTTACCTCGCTCGGAGAAGCGGAGGTCCTCCATGGTAACCGCCTCGGTGATGGAGAAGCAGTCATGGACCTCGGCCATGCTGATCTCCTCGCGCGGATTGGTGATGCCGGCCTCCTTGTAGGCTGCCGCTCCGGCGTGCACCGTCGCGGGCACATGCAGGTAGTCGAACTTGGTGTTGAAGTTGCCGTCACGCGGCGCCATGGCGATCTGCAGGGCCTTGGCAAACATGGGGGGCTCTTTGCCCTTCCGCAGGCTCTTGGCGATCTCCGGCGTGGTGACGACTGCTGCCGCGGAACCATCGCTGACGCCGCAGCAGTCATACAGGCCCAGGGGCCAGGCGATCATGGGCGCATTCAGGATGGCGTCCATGCTCACTTCCCTCTGGAAGTGCGCCTTCTTATGCCGGGCTCCGTTCACGTGGCTCTTCCAGGAGACCCGGCCGATCATGTGCTTGCCTTCCTCGTAGCTGAGACCGTAGTGGTCAAAGTACGTGGTGGCCAGCATGGCGAACTGCGCAGGCGGGGGGCCGGCTGCGCCGGCCATCATTCCGTGACCCGGTCCCGGTATGCCGCCGTCGCTCAGCCCGCTGATGCCGCTGTCCTTGAACTTGTCCACGCCGAGCGCCAGCACGATGTCATACATGCCCGCAGCCACGGCGTAGCACGCGTTCCGGAAGGCGTCCGAGGCGGTGGCGCACGCATTCTCCACGCGGGTAACCGGGATGTACTGCATCCTCAGGGGCTCGGTCATGGTCATTCCCGTGCCACCTGTGGTCGTGCCGACCCAGCCTGCCTGGATGTCCTTCAGGTCAATGCCCGCGTCCTCAAGCGCCTCGTAAACGGCATCTACGATGAGGTCATTGGAACTGGCGTCCCAGCGCTCCCCGAACTTGGTGCAACCCATGCCGGCAACGGCAACTCTGTCCTTGATACTCCCTGGCATCTCATTCACCTCCTACTGACTACTCTAGTCTCTCACGGGCTTGCATTTCCAGAAGTAGCTGTGCGAGCCGGCCCCAGAGCGTATCTTTCTGAAGCTCATCTCCACTTCCATGCCCACCTTGCACTCCTCGGGGTCCCGGTCCACCATGTCAAACAGGCCCCGGCCGCCTCCCTCGAAGTCAACCACCGTCCGTGTCGCCGGTGGGTCAATGCCGCCTCCCAGATAGTCGTGGCTGAAGCTGACCACCTTTCCCCTCTTGTCGGCGAAACGGTAGGGCTCAAAGCTGTCCCTGGCCTGACACTCCAAGCATACGTGAGCACGCATTGAGGCCCCGGTCATGAAGAGCTGGACGGTGCCGCAGTTCTTGCACTTCACGCCGTATAGTGGCAGGGCGGTGTTGCGCTCACGCCACTCAGCCGCCATGGACACGGCACCGCCGCCCGGGCGGGAAAGCGGCGCCAAGGTAACCAGGTCACGCCAGCGCATGTACTTGCCATAGTTGTCAAGCGACCTCTTGATATTCAGGTGGCCCTTGATGCCCCGGCCGTGAACGACGTTCTTGATGGCATCGGTCGCCCTGAGCACAACCGCGTCACAGCCGTTGCCCCAGCTCACCAGCAGGAACCGGTCACCCGGCTTAGCCTCCTCCAGGGCGGCCACCAGCATCATGAAGGGGCCCGCCGTGCCGGTGTTGCCCACGTTGTCCATCATGGGGTCCTGGACCTGCTCGGGGGCAAACCCGAGCGACCTCGTCAGACCGGCGTGAGACCTGGCATTGGCGCCGTAGACACAGGCCTTGGTGATGTCCTTGGGCGTCAGGTTCAGCTTGCCCATGAGCTGCTTGACCACGGCCACCGGGATCTCGCTGTAGCCTGCGTCCCGGCCGAAGCGGTCCTCCCACGAGCGGATGAAGGTGTCCCCACTGATCCGCCAGTAGTCCACGAAATCATCCGACTCCGTGTAGCTGCCCTCGATCTCCACGGCCACGCCGTCGTTGCTGATCAGGAAGGCAGTCGCCCCGTCCCCGAGGACCTGCTCGTCCTCGCCGGCGGCGCCGCCCAAGCGCATGTCGCCTACCGTAAGCAGGACGTTCTTCAGTGAGCCTGAGTTGACCGCGTCCAGGGCCGCAAAGAGCCCGCTGCATCCTGTCCTGAGACAGTTGGCAAAGTCCGCGTTGCGCGCGTCACGGCGGCAGTCCAGCGCCGTGGCTACGATGGTTGAGTTCTGCCGCTCAATGAAGGGAGGAGTGGTGGTTGCCATGTATACGGCATCAACTCTCTTGGCGTCAATTCCTTTCAGGCAGTCCAGGCCCGCGGACACGCACATGCTGATGGTATCCTCGTCGAAAGCGGCCACGGCCTTCTCCCCACGCCCACCACCTCGGCCCCAGGCGGCGTTGATTACGCTGCGAGGCAATCTGTTGTAGGGGATGTAGGCTCCAAATGCTGTGATACCTGCCATTGCTCCTCCTTACAGTGTATTCGCCACTCGTCTCTTGCGGCGCACCCCTTCGGTGGCATACCCATTGTAGTACTCGGGACCGGGCAAATCAACCGGAGGTCAGTGCCAGGGTGGGTCTGAGGTCAAGCTTGATGCCCGGTCCCATGGTCGTCGTCAGGTAGGCTGAGCGCACGTATTGCCCCTTGGCTCCGCTCGGCTTGGCCTTGACCACTGCCTCCACCACCGCCGACAGGTTACCCATCAGGCTTTGGCTGTCAAAGCTGACCTTACCCACCGGAACGTGGATAATGGCCGTCCGGTCCAGCCTGAACTCCACCCTGCCCTTGCGGGAGTCCTCTATCACCTTTGGCAGATCATCTGGTGACACGACTGTCCCCGCGCGGGGATTTGGCATCAGTCCGCGCCTGCCCAGGATTCTGCCCAGCTTGCCCACCTTGCTCATCATGTCCGGCGTGGCGATAGCGATATCGAACTCCAGCCATCCGCCCTCAATACGTTCGATCAGGTCATCTGAGCCGACATAGTCAGCCCCGGCGGACTCGGCGATCCGGCTTGCCTCGCCCTGGGCGAAGACGAGTACCCGTACCTTCTTGCCCAACCCGTACGGCAGCAGGGTCACGCCACGTACCTGCTGGCTGGCATTGCGGGGATCCAGCCCCATCCGGAGATGCAACTCCACCGTCTCATCAAAGCCGGCAGTGGCCGTCTTCCTGGCAAGTTCCACCGCCTCTTCGGGTGAGTAGGCCTTCGTTTTGTCCAGAAGCGCCGCCGCCGCCCGATACCTCTTGCCGTAATCTGTCATTGCTCCTCTATCTCTATCCCCATGCTCCGCGCCGTTCCGGCTACGATACGCTCGGCAGCCTCCGCAGAGGTGGCGTTGAGGTCCTTGACCTTCAACTGGGCTATCTCTGCCAGCTTCTCCCGGGAGAGCACGGATACGTTCTCCCGTCCTGCCGCCGCTGCTCCCTTCTCCAGGTCCAGAGCTTTCTTGATGAGGTCAGTGGTTGGCGGCGTCTTGGTCACAAAGGTGAAGGACCTGTCTTCGTAGACGGTAATCTCCACCGGAACAACCGATCCCGCCTGGGCCGCGGTACGGTCATTGTACTCCTTGCAGAAAGCCATGATATTGATGCCGCGCTGGCCCAGGGCCGGACCAACCGGCGGTGCCGGGTTTGCTTTCCCGGCCTCAATCTGCAGCTTGATTACGGATGCGACCTTCTTAGGCACGTTTCCACCACCTATGCGTGTATCAGAGCTTCTCCACTTGCAGGAAGTCCAGCTCCACGGGTGTCTCCCTGCCGAAAAGGGACAGCAAGACCTTCACTTTGCCCTTGTCAGTCCCTATCTCGTCCACCACGCCCACAAAATCGGCAAAGGGGCCTTCTGTTACCCGTACGCTCTGGCCCGGCCGGAATCCTACCTTTACCTTGGGAGTCTCCGCCCGCATCTGCTTGAGTATCTGCTCTACCTCGTCTTCCGCCAGGGGGACTGGCTTGCCCGCGCTCCCCACGAAACCGGTGACCCCCGGTGTATTGCGCACGACCGCCCAGCTTTGGTCGGTCATTACCATCTCCACCAGGATGTAGCCGGGCAGGATCTTCTTGGCCACTGTGCGCCTCTGCCCGCCACGTATCTCCACTTCTTCTTCGGTGGGTACGACCACCTGGGTGATCTCCTCCTGCGAGTCCGTGAACTTCACCCGCTGTTCCAGGTTCTTCTTGACTCGCTCTTCATAGCCGGAGTACGTGTGGATGGCGTACCACTGTCTCGCTGTGTCGTTCACACCTGATCCTCAAGGCAAACAGGGCCTCGCACGGTCAGTTACCCAGGATAAACCTGCTGACCAGATCGCTAAGTCCCAGGTCCAGCAGGCCGAGGACAGTGCCCACACTGACAGCCACCAGCAGCACCAGGCCGGTGAGGTAGGCCACCTCCCGCTTGCTCAGCCAGGTCACCTTTTTCAACTCGGAGAGGGTATCGCCGATGAACCGGAACCTGCCCCCGAAGCGCCTGGCAGACACAACCGACCCGGCCGTCTGCACTGCCTGACGCCGGCTACTGGCATTACGATTCCTGGTGGCGGTACCGCCGCTTTTTCTGGATGGCATCTCTTTGCCCCGGAAGCTACCTCACTTCACGGTGCGTGGTATGAGCACGACACCGCGGGCAGTACTTCTTCAACTCCAGCCTCTGGGAGTCATTCCTGCGGTTCTTGGTGGTCGTGTAGGTCCTCTCCCTGCACTCGGGACAGGCAAGGTGAATGATAACCCTGGCTTCAGTCTTCCTCGCCATACCTACTCAATGATCCTCGTGAATGTGCCCGCGCCCACTGTCCTGCCACCTTCGCGGATGGCGAAGCGCAGTCCTCTCTCCAGGGCCACCGGGTAGATTAGCTTGATCTTCATGGTGATGTTGTCGCCGGGCATGACCATCTCGACCCCCTCGGGTAGCTCGATCGTCCCGGTAACGTCGGTGGTCCTGATGTAGAACTGAGGCCGGTATCCATTGAAGAACGGGGTGTGCCGCCCGCCTTCTTCCTTACTGAGTACGTACACCTGGGCCTCGGCGTAGGTGTGCGGCTGTATGCTCCCCGGGGCAGCCAGCACCTGTCCTCGCTCGATGTCCTCCCGGTCGACCCCCCTCAGAAGCGCGCCGATAGCGTCTCCCGGCTCAGCCTCGTCCAGCATCTTGTGGAACATCTCCAATCCCGTCACCACCGTCCGGCGCGGCTCGTGGTGCAGGCCGACTATCTCGACTTCGTTGCCGACCTTCACCGTACCCCTCTCCACTCTGCCGGTGGGCACAGTACCGCGTCCCTTGATGCTGAAGACATCCTCAACCGACATCAGGAAGGGCTCGTCCTTGGGCCTTACCGGTGTCGGGATGTACTCATCCACCTCGTCCATGAGCTTCAGAACAGGGCCGCACCACTGGCAGTCAGTCTTACCACAGCCGCACTCCAGCGCCTTGAGCGCGCTCACCCGCACGACTGGAATCTCGTCACCGGGGAACTGGTACTTGGATAGGAGCTCCCTGAGCTCCAGCTCCACAAGCTCCAGCAACTCTTCGTCTTCCATCATGTCCACCTTGTTGAGGGCAACGACGATGCTGGGCACCTCCACCTGGCGAGCGAGCAAAATGTGCTCGCGGGTCTGGGGCATAGGCCCGTCGGGTGCGCTCACCACCAGTATCGCTCCGTCCATCTGGGCGGCACCGGTGATCATGTTTTTGATGAAGTCTGCATGGCCAGGGCAGTCAATGTGGGCATAGTGCCGCTTGGCGGTTTCATACTCGATATGCGCAATGGCGATGGTCAAGCCCCGCGCTTTCTCTTCGGGTGCGTTGTCTATGCTGTCAAAGGTTCTATACCCGGTCTGGCCGACACCAGCCTTGGATAGCGCCAGCGTTATCGCCGAGGTTAGTGTGGTCTTGCCGTGATCGACATGACCAATCGTACCCACATTGCAGTGCGGCTTGGTCCGCTCAAACCTCTTCTTAGCCATTGAAGACCCCCTTCTTTTGCCAAGCCCACAACCAGATTCGAACTGGTGACCTTACCCTTACCAAGGGTATGCTCTGCCAACTGAGCTATGTGGGCACCTATCCCAGATCGTATGTAGCACCTGGTCACTCTGCAAAGGCCACGGAATCATTATACCCAATCGCGCAGTTCTGTCCAACTCTGGAGTTGGGCGGTGGTGGAGGGGGCAGGATTCGAACCTGCGTAGCCCTTAGGGCGGCAGATTTACAGTCTGCTCCGATTAACCACTCCGGCACCCCTCCCCGTAGCACAGCCAGTCTGCGCAGTCAGCCCGAGAGGGGATTCGAACCCGCTAACCTACCGATTACAAGTCGGTTGCGCTTCCATTGCGCCACTCGGGCACCAGCGACGCTGCCAGTAAGTATAGCAGAGACCACCCTGGCGGTCAACTTGAATACCCGAAGCCTTGCTCAGCTTGAGTGAGGCTCCGCTATGTGCTACACTGCATACCTGGAGACACATAAGGTGCCACATGAGGAAACGAGTCTTCTCCGGGGCACGCCCTACCGGCCGGCAGCACATCGGCAACTACCTGGGAGCGATACGTAACTACGTCGCCCTCCAGGAGGAGTATGACTGTGTCTACTGCATAGTGGACATCCATGCCCTGACCAGCATGGAAGACACCAGCCAGCTGCCCTGGCTCATCCGAGAGATGCTCCTCGACTGGCTGGCTGCGGGGCTGGATCCTGAGAGAAGTATCCTCTTCGTGCAGTCGCATGTGCCCGAGGTGACGGAGCTGCACACCCTGCTGGGTATGGTCACCCCGCTGAGTTGGCTGCTCCGCGTACCCACCTTCAAGGAGAAGGTCAAGCTCCAGCCTGAGAACGTGAACTACGGGCTGGTGGGCTATCCCGTGCTTATGGCCGCCGACATCGTCCTGTACAAGGCCGAGGCCATACCTGTCGGGGAAGACCAGTTGCCCCACATCGAGCTTACCAGGGAGATCGTACGACGTTTCAACGGGCGCTTCGGGGAGACCTTCCTGGAGCCCCAGGCCAAGCTGACCGAGTTCCCCCTGGTGGTGGGACTCGACGGCAAGGAGAAGATGGGCAAATCTGCCGAAAACGCCATCGAGATAGCCCTTACGCCCGAAGAGACTCTGAAGCGAGTCATGACCGCGGTCACCGACCCCGCAAGGCGGTACCGCAATGACCCCGGCCATCCGGAGGTGTGCAACGTGTTCTCCCTTCACAAGTACTTCAACACTTCCCAGGTGGAGGATATCGCCAGCAAATGCCGCAGTGCTGAGGCCGGTTGTGTGGAGTGCAAGAAGCTACTTACTGAAGGGATCAATACTGCCCTGGCACCCCTGCGCGAGAGACGGGCGGCACTGGCCCAGAAGCCGGAGTACCTGACCGAGGTGCTCACCCGGGGGGCCGAGCGCGCCCGGCTCATCGCCCGGGAGACCCTGCATGAAGCCAAGCTCAACATGCACCTGCTGTAGGCTCCACCTGACCATAGACCCCGCTTCGGGGAAAAGGAAGGTCCGTACATGTCATCCACGGAAGAGTTGATAGAGCAGTACAAGCAGAGGCGCCAGAAGATACTGGAGATGGGCGGCGCTGCCGCGCTCGAGAGACGCCACCAGGGGGGTCAGCTCAGCGCTCGCGAGAGAATAGACTATCTATTCGATCAGGGTACGTTCACTGAGATCGGCATGTTTGTGAAGCACCGGACCACCGCCTTCGGGCTGGACAGGAGGGAGATACCGGCCGACGGGATCATCACCGGGTTCGGCAGGGTCGATGGCCGCTACGTGGTGGCCATGGCGGAGGACTACACCGCCCTGGCCGGGACCTTCGGGGAGCAGCACGGCCGCAAGCTCGCCAATGCGCTCAACTTTGCCCGTGAGAAGGGATGGCCGTTCGTGGGCATGAATGACTCCGGCGGCGCCCGCCTCCAGGAAGGCATGGATACCCTGGAATCGTACGGCTGGACCTTCCGGTCGCAGATACTGGCCTCGGGCGTGGTCCCTCAGATTGCCCTGCTCATGGGCCCCTGTCTGGGCGGGCAGGCCTATCACCCGGTAATGCAGGACTTCCTCATCCAGTGCAGGGACACCGGCTTCATGGGCATTGCCGGTTCCGCCTTCGTTGAGACCCAGCTCGGGGAGAAGATCACCCTGGAGGAGCTCTCTGGCTACAAGGCCCACGCGGTCAAGTCCGGCTGTACCCACGTGGTGGCTGACGATGACCGGGACGCAATTGACAGGTGCAAGGTCCTGCTGTCTTTCTTTCCGTCCAATAACCGCGAGCAGCCGCCGCGCGTCAAGGCCGATGATGACCCCGAGCGCGAGACGCCGGAGCTGAATACCATTATCCCGGACAGGCCGACCCAGCCCTATGACATGAAGAAGATCATAGCCGCGATAGCTGATGACGGGTATTTCTTCGAGACCCAGGCGCTGCATGCCACCAGCGTTATAACCGGCTTCGTCCGCTTGAACGGCCGCCCGGTGGGCATCTTCGCCAACCAGCCCATGCAGGCCGCCGGGGTGATCAACATCGACGCCGCTGACAAAGGTGCCCGCTTCATTCGCTTCTGTGACCTCTTCAACATCCCGATGGTAACCCTGGGAGATTGCCCGGGCTACATGATCGGCTCGGAGCAGGACTGGAAGGGCATCCTCCGGCACGGTGCCAAGCTGCTCTTCGCCTGGGCCGAGGCTACCATCCCCCTTATCTCCATCATGGTGCGCAAGTCCTACGCCGGAGCACACTACGGCATGCTGGACAAGGCCATCGGGGCCGATTTCGTCTTTGCCTGGCCCACCGCGCGGGTCACTATCGTCGGTGCCGATACCGCCGCCAGTGTCATCTTCGCCCGCGAGATACGCGAGTCCGAAAACCCCGAGGAGACCAGGGCGAAGCGGGTACAGGAGTTCAGCGACCTCTACGAGAACCCTTACCAGGGGGCTGAGAGAGGCTATGTCGACGACATAATCATGCCCAGCGACACCCGCAAGATGATCAACCGTGCCCTGGACGTCCTCGAAGACAAGAACAGGGACAACAAAGCCTACAACGCCAAGACGTGGAAGAAGTTCGCCAACATCAACCTGTGAGGTGGCACTGCGATTGAGATCATCCCGGCAGTCGATCTCAGGGGAGGCCTCTGTGTTCGCCTCTTCCAGGGCGACTACAATCGGGAAGTCACCTTCTCCGACGACCCGGTCCAGGTGGCCCTGAAGTGGCAGTCCCTGGGCGCACCGCGCCTCCACGTGGTTGACCTGGATGGTGCCGCTGCGGGCGAACCGCGGAACCTGGAGGTGGTCAGGCAGATTGCCGACGCCGCCCTGGTGCCGGTCCAGGTGGGCGGGGGCATCCGCACCCTGGAAACAATCAGGGACATGCTCCAGGCAGGCGTTGACCGCGTCATCCTGGGCACGGCGGCGGTGGAAGAGGGGCGGATGCTGGCGGAGGCGTGCCGGGCCTACGGCGAGTACATCGTGGTAAGCATCGACGCACGTGAGGGTCGGGTGGCTACCAGGGGCTGGCGCCAGGAGACCGAGTGGGAAACGGTCGACTTCGCCCGGCTGGTGGCCCGCTTTGGCGTGAAGCGCCTGATCTACACGGACATCGTGCGGGACGGGACCCTCACCGAGCCGAACTTCAGCGCCATCGCCGAGCTGGTCAATTCCGTCAGGCTGCCGGTTATCGCTGCCGGGGGAATCTCCTCCGTGCTTCACCTCAAGATGCTCAGGCAGCTGGGCGTCGAGGGGGCGATCATCGGCAGGGCACTGTACACCGGGGACATAGACCTGAAAGAGGCCCTGGCGGCAGAGGAGAACGGGCGCTGATGCCGCAATACCAGGCATGGAGAAGAGCCCCAATCAGCGACCACCACACCTACCGAAGACGTAGCCGCAAGGCCTCTCGGAACTGCAAGGCGCATCGTGCCCCACTGGGTACTTGACAATTTGTTCGCTGGAGAATAAACTCTGCTAACCATGTGTGGCAACGGTGAGTACATGACTACTTCCGAAGCTTCCGATGTTCTTGGATACACGACGCAGCACACGCGTCGCCTGGCTCGTGAGGGTCGGCTACGTGCCGCCAAAATCGGTCGAGACTGGGTGATCTTGCGGGAATCGGTAGTGCTCTATGTCGCACAGAGCAACACAAGGCCTCTTCTACCTGCTGAGAACCGGGGCAGGCCGCGAAGCGGGAATAGAAGACTACCAACGAGTGGGAGATGGCCGTGAGAAAGGGCGGTGATTTCTCACATACTGAGAAATGCGGCGAACATGGCCAGGAGGACCAGGGCCAGCGGCCGCTGACGATTGGCCACGAGCGGACCTGTGACTGCCCACCGAACCACATCAGCTGCGTGGACGCCAAGTCCTGGATGAAAGCCCAGCTCGGGGTCTGGCAGTTCAGCTACAACGGGCGGGACATAAGGGACAAGGAGGTGCACCCGGCGGCCTTCCCGATCTCGCTGCCGCGACGGTGGATAGACCTGCTCACTCACAAAGGCGAGCTGGTGCTGGACCCCTTTGTGGGCACGGGAACAACCCTGGTGGCCGCCCGGGACGCGGGCAGAAACGCGGTCGGCTTTGACCTGCACCCTGACTACGTCCGGCTCGCCCGGGAG
>Ga0180434_10001458_pt1 | contig 33687 bp, 23 predicted proteins | sample SS_ome_7_FD_132453 | JGI IMG/M metagenome (GOLD analysis project Ga0180434, IMG submission 132453) | Hypersaline lake sediment archaeal communities from the Salton Sea, California, USA - SS_1_D_2 metaG | ecosystem: Environmental > Aquatic > Non-marine Saline and Alkaline > Hypersaline >... | reverse complement strand
GTCAAAAGAATGATTTGGAGAAGTAAGGCGGTGAGGCAGTAAGGCAGTAAGGCAGTAAGGCAGTAAGGCAGTAAGGCAGTAAGAGAATTGATGAGTGCTGAATGATGAATGGGGGGCGCGAAAAAGACGGAGCTTCGTCGCGTCCGCATGTATGTGCATAACGGCCACGCAGAAGCATGGCCCTCCATAGTACACGAAAAACGATTTCCCTCCCGGTACTATTCTAATGTTAGAATAGTGCCATCGGCACTCTATTTACAAGGTAGAATAGTGCGTTGCCCAGATCCAGGAATCATGAATACAGGGTTGTCATAGCCAGGGTCTGCTCCTTAATTACTTTCAATCCGGGTTGCAGATATTCTCATGCCGAGGGGGAATCATGGGCGGATCGTTTCCTGGTCGTTCATCGAAGACTAATCTCATTGCATTGATCATTCTGGCTTATTTCATATTCACTCCTACACATGCGATTTCTCGAGATCTATACTCAGGATCATTCGAAGGATCGGATCGACCTGCGGTTCAATACAACCCAGACGGTGAGTTCATTCCTGGAAATCACACCCTCAATGGCGATAGTGTCCATGTTTCGTGGACCCGGTATTTCGATGAAGAGTTCTATTTCCCGGATGATGAAGTAACGGCAATGTGTAGTGGGGAAAACGGATCGGTCTATGTCACGGGGTTCAACACATGGAATGGATATAGTACCGTGAAATTAGATAGTTCGGGAAATCTCGTGTGGACCGCAGTATATACTCCTCAGAATGCCCCCGATAAACCGATTGACATCATTATCGATGAATCGTCCAATGTCTATGTAGCCGGTCAAAACGGGGGCGATTTCGTTCTTCTTAAATATAATACCAATGGAGAACTGCTCTGGGAAAGTTCGTATGATGGCGGATATGGAATCGACTATCCCACGGCATGTGTGCTTGATGACGACGGTGGAATCATTGTCACCGGTGGCAGCGAAGGTCCCACTGGAGGCGATTATTATTGGCACGATATAGCAACCGTGAAATTCAACCAAAATGGGGAAATCATATGGGAGGCGCGGTATGATGGTCCCGCCGGATCATCTGATTTTCCCGAGGATATTGGGACGGATTCATGGGGAAATATCTATGTAACTGGAAAGAGTAGAAACAAAAATTCCCGAGACCAGCTCATTACCATAAAGTATTCATCCCAGGGGAGCGAAAAATGGGTGGATCTTTATTCAGGTACGGACGAATTTCCTCGAGATCGCGGGATGGCTATTACCGTGGATACAGTTGGAAACGTGTATGTGGTTGGAACCAGTCACGGTACTGGAAACTATGATGACTTCGTGACTTTACAATATGATGAGAACGGATCGATACAATGGGTTTCCCGATTTGAAGGGGCATCAGGTTTCAGCTTTCCCAGGGGTATAGAACTCGATATGAATGGCAATATTATTGTCGGTGGAACTTTCAATTATGTAGATTCGTTTCATGATATTATTATTATCAAATATCAGACCGATGGAAGCGAATTGTGGCATGCGAGCTATGATGTGGGATTCAATGGGAATGAGTTTGCTTCTGATATTTCCGTGGATACGCAAGGCTCGATTTATGTGACCGGTTATACAGCATTTGGGAATACGCCCAGAGATATTCTCACAGTAAAGTATTCTTCAGACGGGATCCTGATGTGGGATTTCATATACGATGGTCCGGCAAACGGACTAGATGAAGGCGTTGCTATTGATTTAGATCAGAACGGGCACGCGAGTGTAGCCGGTACGGTGGTCGGAACCGGTACCGGATCCGATTACGCAGTATTGCGATTCGATCCTTCGGGTACGCTTGAGTGGACGCGTTTGTATAATGATCCGGATGGAAAACCTGTTAATCAGGCACAAGATATGATCGTTTCCCAGAGTGGCGACGTATATGTATCGGGACATGTTCGGCGGAATGGAACGTCATCCGCCCACAATGATATTGCATTAGTGAAATACACTACCACCGGAGAGTTAGAGTGGTATTCCTGTTGGGATGATGGGCACGGAAAGAACAATGCTCCGCATGATATAGATTTCGGACCAAACGGCGATATCCTCATATGCGGGGAGACTGAATATCCTGGATGGTATGAGGATTTTCTTACCTTGAAATATGATCAGGATGGGAGTTTACTTTGGACCGAGCGGTTCGGGGATACAACATTCACTGAAATAGCTACTTCTTTGGATATCGATGCGAATGGCAATATCATCGTCACCGGGAGAAAGTCGGCTTACTCATATGATCCCGCCTACCTTACGGTTTCCTACGACTCACAAGGTAATATACGATGGTTTGACGAATGGGATTCCGGTGGTGAATCCTGTGGAGAACCCCTGAAGATCATCGCCGATTCAGAAGGAAACTCGTATATATGTGGCAAAGTCGAGTATGATTACGCCATTTTTAAGTACACCTCGCAGGGTGATCTAGATTGGATCAAACGACACGACGGTTTTGCTCATTGGTATGATTATCCCGAAGACATGATTTTGGACACGAATGGAAACATCTACGTTACCGGTACCAGTAGAACCTCGGGGAATCGGTATGTGTGTATGACTGTCTCCTATTCTCCGGGTGGCGGACTCAGATGGGAATCCATATTCGAGGGAAATGATGCATCAGGAGGGAAGGGATATACCCTCGCGATCGATGAAACAGGTTCAATATACGTAATCGGAACATGCGAGGATGCAAACGGATTGAGTGATATGGTGACGGTGAAGTATGATCAGGACGGGAATGAAATATGGACTGCGGTTTTCCATGGACCAGCTGGTTTCGAGGTACTCCCGGAATTCGTGGTCATTGATCCTTTAGGTGGAATATGCGTCACGGGATTTCTCTATGAGAATGGATGGAATCGGGATTTTATCACGGTAAAGTATGATGAATATGGCACGGAACGCTGGGCAGCGTCGTTCGATGGTTTATGGGACTATGATGATCATCCTGCCGGCATGGGAGTCGATTCCGACGGGAATATGTATGTCGCGGGTACGACTAGTCCGCCTCCTCCGGATTATCGCTATGTTTTTTCCACAATCAAATACGAACAGCTCCTTGTTTCCGGCGATCCACGACCTTCTCAAGTACCGATCAGTATGGAAATTACGGGAATCTATCCGAATCCGATGGGACAGATTGGATCGATTGAATATACGGTACCCCGCAGTATGCCTCTTGCGTTTCAGCTCTACGACATCTCGGGACGGAATGTAAAGAGCTGGTCATGGGATACTCATCGCGCCGGGTATCACTCGATAACATGGGATCTCCGGGATACAAAGGGAATACCGGTTCCCAATGGGACGTATTTCCTGCGGATTGCAGGCGAGGGGGCTCACGGGAATCGACCCGTTATTGTTTTGAGATAGAGAACGGTCTCGCTTTATCCCGGTTTTGCTTCGATATAAAGAAACGCGGACGCGCAGAAACACGACCCTCCAATGGCCAGGACCGATGACGTTTGGCTCTTGACCTTTGGTTCATTTCCGAAAGAAATGGGATTCGCGTCTTACGATGCTCCAACAATGGATGTTGCGGAGAACGTCCCTGCTGAGTTCTAACCGAAGAAGAGATTCGCGCCTTACGACGCTCCAACGTCATGGTTTTGATAGTGCTAAAGGGCTGATTACGCGTATCGCTTCGTTATCGATTCCTCCTAGTAAAAGGATACCATAGGAAAAGCGTCTCTACTATCGGCGCTTTTTTCGTCAATCCTTTCTCAGATAATCTGTCGATTACCGGGTCTACGGTAAAACAACTATTCTTCGGGTTTTGGTCTGACTGCCGGATTGGAGGACTATCCAGTAGATCCCAGAGGATAATCCGGATGAATTGAATCCCATAGAATGTCGACCATAGCCGATGAGTTCCGAATCGATCATATTGATTCTATTCCCCGCGACATCGTAGAGGGAGATCGTTGATTTGAACGCTTCCGGAATATTCAGATGAATCGTTGCATTATCCCTGACCGGATTCGGTACACAGTCGATGTAGAGCGAAGTTTCATCAACAACGGGCAAACCATTATCGACGCTCGTTGACGGAATCTGTTCGTATTTAATTATCGTGATCACCGCACCGGGTCCGTTGTTCCGGGCGGTTGTTGACGCCACATAGATATTGCCTTCATCATCCACACCCACGGTTTGCGGCCAGTGACTGAAATCCTCTATATCGCCGAACAGAATAGACCATTCTTCCATGCCGTTCTGGTCATATTTCACGGTTGCCATATCGTTTCCACCGGGCATCCAACCGTCACCCAGGGTATAGATATTTCCTTCCTGATCTACCGCCAGATCCCAGGCACGATCCACCGAGTTTGCGGGTAAATCGAAGAAAGCGCTCCAGTAGAATGTTCCATCAGTATCGAATTTTACGGTGGCGAAATCATCTGGGGCACCGACGCCAGCCAGATAAACGTAGCCGTTGTCATCAACCTCCATTGCTTCAGCTTCATCCCAGCCGCCGTTTCTATCGTAGTACTCGACCCATTCTCTCGTCCCGTCAGGAGTATACTTGATAAGTGCGATATCAGCATCTGAGCTTGATGGGGTATCATCCACATATCCCGTAACGTAAATGTTCCCTCCGGTATCAAGATCGATATCATTAGCCTGATCATTGCCGCTGACAGGACCGTCGAATAGATCAACCCATTGTTCATTCCCTACCGCATCGTACTTGATGGTTATGAAATCGCCGTAATTTCCGGCTAATGGAGGGGTACTGTAACCGGTTACATACACATTTCCTGCTTCATCCACTGTAATACCGGTAGGTCTGTCATCATTGATATCGCCGCTGTGATAGCTGGCATCCCACATGTGCTGGCCCGTGGTGCTGTATTTGACTGTAGCGATATCTGTACGGATGTATTGATTCGGTATATCGAAGACCTGAATCGTCCCGGTGACGTAGACATTCCCGTCGCTATCAACAGTAATATCTATTGCTTCATCGTTAAATCCCGTTCCATCGAAGAGAACCCACCAGTGCTCCGCTCCATCAGGTCCGTACTTGATTACACCGAAATCATCCAGTGTCATGGAAGACAATTTACCCGCAACGTACACGTTACCATTCTGATCAACGGCGAGCGCATTAGCGCGTTCATAGCTATCGATAGCAGGCGTGTGGTACTGTATCCATCTTTCGTTCCCATCGCTGTCATAGGAACCGGTGATCCAATCCTCATAAAGACCGACACCCCAGGCCCACCCGGTGAACACCGTAGTTCCATTCGGGAGGACTTCCATGTCTGATACCCAGTTGCCCGAATCGGGCGCCGTGTAGTGGCGAACCCAGGATTCAACTACGCTGTCACCCCGGGTTATTGCGGGAGAAAAGAGCGATTCGCCTGCATTAATCGGGTGTTCTGACGCGTGACTGGTCATCCCCATACCATGTAATACAAGAACAGTTAAGACACATACCCGGAAAACTAGATGTTTCATCTGAGGACCTCCTGACTGGACACGGATCTACACAATTCGAAAACGCCTAATCATCATATCTTTGTCATTCAGCGATCACCACTGGCGCTGAATCATGGATGTTAAGATTTCGCTCGGACAGCGTAAGAATATAGTGGCCTGATGGTAACGATTCTTCCCGAATGGACCAGACAACGCGATGAGTGCCGTTTTCTGATTGAAGATCGGTATTGAAGGTCGTCAGATGACCGGATATATCGTATAGACTCAGATGTAGCTCATGCTCCCCCGAAACCGAATTTCCATGGATAGTGTAGGTGATGGAGATTTTATCCGTCACCGGATTTGGAGTGACGCTCAACAGCCGCGCATATTGAGGCAGGACGGAGTTTCCCGGCCGGCCATCTACAACCTGAGATTCAGTGAATATGACGTGCGCTCTGCCCGCATCCTGCGGGCTCTCTCCCGGATTTTCGAATACGGCACCGATCACAACATCGTCGGAGCCGTTTTCATCAAGATCCCCAAGCGCGTCTACCGAGCAACCGAAGAATCCGCCGGCTTCCGGCGTCGGCGATTCGAATGTGTAGAGCATCGAACCGTCGCTTCCCCGGAATACATACGTTCTTCCTGCACCGACGAGAACCGGATCTCTGACTTCCCAGTATGCAGCGACCATGATTTCATCAATGCCGTCGCCGTCCATATCTCCGGTGAATGTCACATCATTGCCGAAAAATCCCTCCTCCTCCTCGTTCGGTGACGAGAGAGCGAAGATGAGCGACCCATTTTGTCCATCGAAAACGTATGCATTACCCGCGTCTTCAGTATCGCGACCTCCGTCTTCATGATCCGCCGCCACGATGAGGTCCGGTATACCATCGCCCGTAATATCTCCTGCACCGGATACCGCATTACCGAAATACCCTTCCGTTTCCTCATTCGGCGACATGAGAGTATGGAGCAGGGAGCCGTCTGATCCGCTGAACACATATGCCATGCCTGCGGCATCAGGACTCGAACCGGTTGATTCTTTACGCGCGCCGACTATCACATCGCAAAAACCGTCTTCATTCAGGTCGCCGGCCGATGAAACGGAGTACCCGAAATAGCCTTCATTCTGGTCGTTGGGGGATTGGAGTTCGTGTAAAACGGATCCGTCACTGCCACTGAATATATAGGCACGGCCTGCACCAACCGGGCTTGGATCCGGTTCTTCCTCATGCGCTCCGACTATTATATCATCGGTCCCGTCGCCGTTCACATCGCCCGCTGAAGCGAGCGAGAATCCGAACCATCCTCCAAGCTGTGCCTTCGGGGATACGAGGGTATGTAACAGGGCACCGTCGCTTCCATTGAATACGTAGACGCGACCTGCTTCCATGAGCAGTTCGCCGAGGCTTTCCTTCATGGCACTTACGACTATATCGTCTGATCCGTCGCCATTCACATCTCCGAGCAGATCAACTACATGGCCGAAACCGCCGCCCTGTTCTTCATTCGGAGATTGAAGCGTATGTACAAGTAAAAGGCTGTCTCCGTCGAAAACATATGCTCTTCCTGCATTCCATGGGCTTGAATCGGGATTTTCCGTCCATGCGCCTACGATTATATCCGGTATTCCGTCGATGTCAGTATCACCGCCGCCGCCAACAGACCATCCGAACTCTCCATCGATTTCTTCATTGGGCGATACAAGCGTTTCGATCTCCTGCGCATTCGCCGATACGATCAGTGATAGTATCAGAACCGTAACGAAATATCGGACTTGTAACATGGTGAACCTCCTGATTGGTCGGGGCTACAGGGACACAAAGAATCGGTCGCCAGGGATCAGGGAATGCGAGACGTTCAGCGGCATGAAATGATGTTAGAGAATGAGTATCACATGCCGTAATGGGCATCTGATACGAACTCTCACATAGACGCAAACGACGCCGCCGTTCGTATGAGATGGTCTTACCCATGGCGGTACGATGATACTGATCACCCACTTGGAGGTCAACTCTTCAAACCTTTTGGATGTCGGATATGCGATTCTTGGATGAAAGAAGGAGGATCAGATACCGTTGGGTATTCGGATGTAAGCCTGAAAATTAATACATTCAAAATCCGGAACTGAAAACCGATTACCGAAAACGAGCTGAAGGCTCTATCCTTCCGGCACGAGATAGCGGAAGACGGAGGCGAGATCCTGATCTTCAGCGAAGAATGACTGGACGCCGGGCTGAAGTTCGGCGATGGCTGAATTCAGGAGTCTGTAAAAAGATTCAGGTTCAGTGGTTCGTACAACTACCTGTCCCTCTTCCGTAAGTTCCATTCCCACGATACCGGGAGCACCAAGGAGTTCCCGAGCCAGTTTCGCCGGTTCATCACACAAGACACGAATCCGATGAGGAAACTTATGAAGCATGGCCCGGATTTCATGGACCGTCCCGCTGGCGATCATCTTGCCGGCATTGAGAACAACCACCGTGTCCGTCATGGCTTCGATTTCCTGAAGGATGTGACTCGACACGAGCAATGTTCGACCTTCGCGACCAAGTTTCCGAATGAGTTGCGTGGTCTCCCATCTCGCTAACGGATCCATTCCGGAAAGAGGCTCATCGAGCAAGAGCAGATCAGGATCATGGAGGAGAGACTGGGCAAGTTTGACGCGTTGTTTTTCCCCTTTACTCATCTTGAGGGGTTCACGGTGCTGAAGCGCGGCGATTCCAAGCTCTTCCAGCAGTTCTCCGGTTCGTTTTCGCGATGTCCGATGATCAAGCCCCGCGAGACATCCCATGAAAACGAGAAAATCTCGGGCACTCATACCAGGATAAAACGGGTCTCCCTCGGGGCACATGCCGATCCGTGACCGGAGTTCCGGAGGACCGGGCGGCATCAACCCGAAAACATGAACCGTACCGGCAGATGGATTGATGAGACCGGTTACGATTCCCATGAGTGTGCTTTTCCCCGCACCATTCGGACCGAGCAGACCATATACCCCGCCCGCAGGGAGTTCGAGGTTCACACCGCTGAGACCAAGAACTTCGCCATACCATTTTGACGTTCCCGAAAGTACAATGGCGTTTGTGTCGTCCATATCAGTCCTGCTCGATCCGGCGTGCCCCCTTCCAGAGGAGGAAGAGAGAGATGAGTACAACAATCCCGAGTACGAGCAGCGCGTAGTATCCGCTATCTTCATACCGGAGTTCGCCCTCGAGGATAAGGCTCGAGAACTGTCTCAGGTTATCCGGGAGGCTTATGAGCCGGGCATATTCGCCGAGGAGACCGGTACCACGCGCGATGCCGGCCATGATATTGGTTCCGAAGAAGGTCAACAGCCACAACATGGTTACGCTTCGACTGCTGGAACCTACCGATGAAAGCGCTATGACTACTATGCTCATATATCCGGAAATACCGAAACTGAAACCAAAAACACGGACGAGATCAATCCATGGCAGTTCAGAGAGTAGATCTGCGGACAATACGAGTTTGGCGAAAATGAATATAAGCGAGAGCGGAACCAGCGTGACAAACATGAGGATGGACAACACGACCAGCCAGTGCCCGAACAGAAATTCCCAGGATGTCATGGGTCGAATGATATGAAAATGTGTTGCACCCGCACGGCGTTCACCCGCCACTGCACCCGGACCTATAATGGCGGTCAGAATAGCTGCGGCGGTGAAATATATGTCAATCCAGGGTCGGGCCAGCGCAAGATCTATGGCTGGAATGGCATCCGCGAATGGCCCGCCCAGTGTTTTTCCCTGCCCGATGAGATAGATAAAAACAAATGCTACAATGGTGGGGATGTTGGCAAGCAGGAGCATGATAACGACGCTCTTTCGCCTGATCTGCTTTCGAGCATACATGGCCAGCATGGGAAGCCACGGCTGTTTCGGCGCGATGACGGGCGAAGACAGCTCTTCATACGGAAAAGATGGCATGCCCTATTGCTCCTTTTGCACCAGTCGGGTGAAGAGCTGTTCGAGACTTTCGCGGACCGGAATCAGTTTCAATATCTGAACGTCGTTCTCAACGGCCATGGCAACGAGTCTGTCGCCACCACCACGTCCAAGAGCGATCTGACCGTCCCCGTCATTATCAACATCAACTCTCAATCCCTTTTCGCGCAGCATGGTCACAAACGGTTCGATATTCCCGGCCATCGATAATGCGTAGAGATCAGTATCCTCACCCTGAATATCGATATCAACGATTCCCATCATCTTACCCTGGGAGAGGACGAGCACGCGGGTGCATACCCGTTTCACATCGTCAAGGAGGTGAGTGCAGAGAAGGAGATGCTTCCCGTGGATGGTGGCAAGATTGTGTAGGAGCTCCAGCATCTCGTCACGACCTTTGGGATCCATACCGTCAGTCGGTTCATCGAGAATCAGAAAATCCGGATCATGAACCAGAGCCTGTGCCAGTTTCAGTCTCTGTCGCATACCTTTGGAGTAGCCGTCTATTTTGCGATAGCGATCCCCGCCTAAACCGACAAAATGAAGGACCATATGAGCTCTATCCATGGCTGCATTTGTTCTGAGTCCGGCAAGTCTGCCCGCATACGCAACATACTGAACAGCACTGATCTGGGGAATCATGACATCTTTTTCGGGGACAAGACCGATCCTCGATTTCAAGGTTCGCGATTCTTTCATGGCGTCCATACCACGAACGAGTAAACAGGACTCAGGAACATGAAGAAGCCCCATGATGATGCGAACCAATGTGGTTTTCCCCGCTCCATTTGGGCCCAAAAGTCCCGTGGCACCGCCCGGGAGTGAGAAATTCAAATCAGAAAGCGCCCGGGTTCTCTGACCGTAACTGAAACTGAGATCATGAGCCTCAATGAGCGCTTGTTCCACTATTGTTCCCTTTCAGACGGATTCCGCAGTTTCCAACCAGGCTGATTCAAGGTTCTTCGCGCTGTTCTCCCAGGTATAGTACTGGCGGACGATGTCGCGCCCTGCCTGACCGTAACTGTCTCCAAGGAGAGGGTTTTCAAGAATTCTGCATACCGCCTCAATAAGACCTTCAGGATCGTCCGCCACAAGTCCCGCCTTATCAGCGTCTCTAATTCCTTCGGCACCGATACTCGTGGCCACGAACGGTACCTCGCAGGCCATGGCTTCGAGTATTTTCAGTTTTGTACCTGAACCCGTTCTTAACGGGGCAAGCAGTAAACTCGCGTCCTGGAGATGAGGACGGACATCGGGTATACGACCAAGAATCTCCACGCCCGGTGCATCAATATCCGGTGGCCGTTCACCAACCACCCTGAGAATCGTATCAGGAAATCTCTCCCGAATACGGGGAAGGAGATCAAATGCCGAGTACCGTAAAGCATCCCTGTTTCCGAAAAAGGAAAATGTCCCGATAAAAAGAAGAATGGGCTTGCGAACTCCGTTACGATTGGCAGGTGTGAAATACTCAATATCCACACCGTTGGGTACAATACGGATCCGTTCAACAGCGCAGCACTCCTGCAGGAGTTCACGGTCACGATCGGATACAAGTGTAACCGTATCGGCTTCACGACATACGTTTAATTCATAGGAGCGGGCTCTTCGTAATTCATAGTTGAGTGCAATGCGTTTCGCGGGATTCTTCAAGATGTCGAGATAGCGCTGCGTAACGAGGTATTCAATTCCCTGCTGCGCCAGAAGAACCGGTGGCCATGTGTCATCCCGGGCACGTGACACAGACTCCCACATGTGGAAATGCTCGCAATGAACGATATCAGGATTGAACATCCGGACCGTATCCCGCAGCACGGCGATCATGTCTCGGGTAGGACGGTTTGCAATTACCATGAATGGCAGATTCCCGAATATCCACGTGATGAGATTTCGCGGGTGACGTGTCGGACGCCGGCGAATAAGACGAAGAGATGCACAAAATCCACCGATTTTCTCCTCAATGTCCGGTTGCTCACCTCGTCGATACGCTACTACGGCGATTTCATGGCGCGTTGAGAGTTCTTTCAGGAGACTGAAAACTCGCCGTCGTCCCCCGGTCGTGACCGGGAGCGGAGGATAGGGGAGAATCCAGAGAATTCTCATGATTTATTTCGAGGACTCATGCATCGCGTGACGATTCCCTGGTATTTCGAATGAGATACGATCTCGAAATGCTCATCAAGGAGTTCCAACATGAGAGTCCCGTATTCGTCATGACTCCCTACATACCATAAACGGTTACCGCCTCTCAGACTTACTTCGAGCGCCACGGAATCCGCAACCGTGCTGTCCGGCAGGAATGTAGTTCCCGTTTCCATGCGTTCCGGATCGAACTCGAGATACCGCTCGAGGCAAACCTTGGTATAGTGGCGTCGCTGAAGGAGTAGATCGCCGGTCTGCCAGTTCCGTTGCAGTGTTTCCGCCGTTGATTGCCAGTCTTCCTTCCAGGGGAATGCTTCCATATGGAAGAGATACGCGGATGCTATCAACCCGAATGCCATGAATGCGGCGCATATCTTTGTGATGGTGAAACGTCTCAGCCACCACACTCCAGCAGCTACGCATAGTGCCCAGAGGGGTGCTACGAAAGAAACGTACTTGGTTTCATAAACATTGGATTGGAGGAACCCGGAAGCAACCGCCCCGCCTACGGAAATTACCGCAATACTCACTACTAAAACAAACGGATACGGTTTCAAATTGTCTGGATTTTTATAGAAAAAGACCAGTCCGGCGAGCCCCGACACACCGAATATCAGAAAAATGAAAATCTTTGGAAGATCCGGGGCATCGAACCCGGGCGAACCCAGGAGAAGCAGATATTTTCCTGAAGAGAAATCAACGATTGTCCAGTATAAATCGTTCGTAATAGTACGGACAGCTTGTCCCAAGCCGGTCATGGGGTCAATCCAGCCTTCTCCCCAATGAGATCGGTGTTCGGCCTGTATGAGAAGAGATGGACCCCAGAGAACCGCAAAAACAATGAACGGTAATACAATCGTACCGAGAATACCTCGCCACCTCTTCAGTTGGAATGCAACAAGGAGTTCGGCACCGAGAATGAGCGTCATATGGTAATGAGTAAACAGTCCGAACAATGCAGTGAGAAACGCGGCTCCGAGCCAGACATTTTTTTCGGATCTGAGATATCGAACAAAACAGAGGATATGACCGGTTCCAATAGCGGCGAGTAGTGTGTAATGCCGCCCTTCCTGACTCAGATAGATATGAAATCCGCCGAAAGCAACGATGATTGCAGCTCCGAGAGCTATGAAACGGTTTTGAGTCAGTGAAGTACCAAGAAAAAATGTCAACAAAACGGTGAGTAGTCCGAACATCATGGGAAGAAGACGAACTGACAGGTCGGTATCGCCCCATATACCGATCCAACCCCTGAGCAGGAATGCGTAAACAGGTGGATGAAAATCACGGTTGGTCATATACGAAATGACATCTTCCGCGGTTTCCAGAGTGGCAGCTTCCACGAACATGACCTCATCGAGCCAGAGACTCTGTTCACCGAGGTGAATGAATCGTATTACTGCTCCCATACTGAGAACGAGTATCAGAAGGATAGATAGACTCTTATTCGTGAGTATGAAGTCTGACTGTATTCTCATTATTCGGACTTTTTTCTGGCTACGAGACACACATTCATTCCAAGAAGCAGCTGGGTGATGAGCATGCCAGGACTCGTCTCTACGAGGTGTCGTAACGGAGACCGCCACAGGAGTGATGCGATACGAGTAAAGGATGACGGATTCTCTGCTGCAATGGCATGTGAGAGAATCTCCCTATAGTAGGGCGGGAAGTAATAGCGTGGTTTCAATCCTGCCGTTCGAAACGCGTTCCGCCACTGAATATAGTTGAAACTCTGCTCATTGATTCCCGGATTGTCTTCAGCCGCCTGATCGATGAATTTCTTGCCGCTTCTTCGAATGAATCCATGCATGGGTTCATTGATTATCACCAGCATTCCGCCGGGTCTGAGAACGCGTGCGGCTTCAGATACGCTGGCAGAAAGACTACACGCATGATGAAGCGAGGCGGATACGAATACGACATCAAAGGCGGATGTGAACGGCAGGCGAGTCATATCCGCCACAATGCGATCGAAGTATACGCCTTCCCGTTCCATAAGGATGGGCGAAAGTTCGAGTTTGAGATCCATGGAGATATCGGTGGCGATACATTGATAGCCTCGAGCCGCCCAGGAGCATGTAAGCCATCCGGATCCCGCTCCGAGTTCGAGCATGCGATGGCCCCGTTTCGGGTGAATCAATTCGAGTATGCCGTTCAAGTTTATCCGGGATGTATCCCGGAATTGTTCTCCCGTATGTTCCATGGTTGCGATATGAAGAAGTTCTTCGGTCTGTTGATCAGGAGAGAGTCCCTCGATTCGATTCCAGGTTTCGAGTCTGCTTTCCGTATATGCCGCCCGTTCGGAAATTACGGTTTGCGATGGTTCGGGAATGAGATCGGGAACGCCATTGTGTACAGGGTAGGATGTATTGCATTGCGAGCATGTGATGACTCCGTTCCCTATCTCTTCAGTACGCCAGGATTCTCCGGAGAACGATAGGGATTCAAGGGATCTGCACACCGGGCATGACACCAAGGAAAGGGTGTCGTTTTTCATGCTATCAGTTCCTCATACAGTGATTGAATTGAACGAGTTTGTACGGCGGGAGAGAACGCTTCCCGAATCAAGACGGGGCCGTGAATTTCGGCGAACTCCCTATATGAATTGTCTCGTATCATGGTTACCATAGCTTCCGCCAGTGATGAGGGATCATTCGGAGCAACCAGTATCGCCCCCGAAAAATTCTGCAAAATCTCATGGGGACCTCCCGAATCACATGCAATGACGGGGCATCCGTGAGAAAGGGCTTCAAGAATCACCAATCCGAAAGGTTCGCGGGGAGCGGGAAGGACGAATACATCGATGGTATCATAAAATCGTGAGATATTCGAAATCCGGCCCGTAAATGATACCTTTTCACGTATGCGAAGATGCTCCGCGTATGTTTCAAGTTCATTTCGCGTCGTTTTGTCGTCAATAGACGATTCTCCCGCTATAATCAAACGGATGTTTTCTTTATCGGTATTCAGTTTTTGGAAGGCTTCGAGAAGTACGGGAATACCCTTTTCTGCGTGGAGACGCCCGAGATATCCGATAGTTATACGCTTCTCGGTTTCGTCTGATATATCCTCGTGTTCCGGTGCCGCACTCACTTTGGTATCATGAGGAACCATAGCATTATACACAATATGAACAGGAAGACCGGGGCAGACGGATTGCCCGACATCACTCGATACCGCCGCAATGGCATCCGAAGATCGTATCGCCAGGGCAATCAGGAATCGTCTGAAACGACCGAGGGGCGCAAAATCGTGAAGATGCCAGAGGAGTTTTACGCCCGGCGTGCCGCTCAATGCATGGCGGGCCAGGATCGTGGCTTTTACGGAGTGACTGTGGACAATAACCGGAGCGAAGTCATCGACAGCGGTCCGAATCGTTTGTCGTAGAATCGAAAAGGCTCGAGGCGCAGTAACCATACTAAGCGGATTCTGCGAACGCTTGAGGAGATCAAATGGAATAGTGTAGACCGGAGTATCCATGTGTCCCGCAACATCCGCCAAGTGACCGTTGGGACATGCTACGGCCTGATTCATGATTGTTTTCGGTTGCCACCGTACCAGGTTCTCTACAACGGTTTCAGTCCCGCCCGGGCCCGGTGTATGGACCAGGTGAAGGACTCGTATTTCAACGCTCATGGTAACGAATCCGCTAATTCATGAACCGCTTTTGCCATCTCACTCCAGGAGAATCTTTTTGAGAACGATATGCACATCTGCGCGGTTTCCCGTGATACGGGGAGTAATTCCATACAGGCCCGTGCCAGGTTCTGCGGATCATCGGGGGGAACAATGCGGCTAAACGCATCCGCTTCCCGCAACAGATACACCGTCTCCCCAATTCCGGTGGCTACTACCGGAACGCCACAGGCCATTGCTTCCAATGTCACGAGACCGAATCCTTCGAGATCGATACTGGGGAGAACAAAGAGGTCGGCAGCACGGTAATAATCGGGGAGGTGATCCTCGGCGACATATCCGGCAATATGTACTGACTCCGTTAGCTGATTTCCTTTGAGATAGTCTTGCAGCCAGGGCATCATACTTCCTGATCCAACGATCACAAGATGGATTGATGGATCATGATCGAGGAGAATACGGAACATTGCCATCAGGCTCTCAAGTCCCATGCGGGGGACGAGACGCCGAACACTCAATAGTACGGTGTCTGATGGATTTAGCCCGATTTCCTCTTTGGCCGCTCGTTTATCCGCGGCAGGCGTAAATCGCGTGTGATCCACCCCCGGACGAATCACATATACCGGAGGATATTTATCGCCTATAATCTCACGTGCCTGTTCTTTTGTATATTCACCGAGGGTAACCACAGCGTTTGATGCGTTGAGTGCGGTTTTCTGTATGGATTTCAGCAATGGCGGCATCATGGTTTGAACCAATGGTGAAGCAATGACTCTCGGAGCCGTTTTCTTCGAACCCTTCCATTGTGTAATCCACTCTTCATCGATTGGACCGTAGAAAAAGGAGATGGAGGGTCGGTTTTTAAGATGATCTGTTCTATGAGCAGCCCAACCGCTTAAGCGATGATGAATCAGTATGGTTCCATCTTCCGCAACGGGGAGTTCGGATAGACGACGATAATACTCGTAGATGCTCATGAGAAGGACCGGCAAGGGAGCCGGTGTTACCGGAAACCGCCAAATGGGCGGTATACAACCGGCGCATGGCTCCTGTCGTTTCGATCCGCCCGCCATTATACCCGTTTTATACCCGGCGTGTATCATGGCGGTAGATAATTCATGTATGACTCGTTCAGAACCACCGAATCGATCGGGAGGGTAAAGATCAGCCAGAGAGAGATAGGTCTGTTTAACATCACCTCGATCAGCCATGTTGCCGTCTTCTTTATTTCCGTTCATAGCCACCGTGATTCGTGTTACGAAAATTTCATGGTTCTGACATCGAAACCCGATAGTTTCCGCTTGGAGATGCAGAGATCATTTCCGATTGAAAGGAGAAAATCGTGTTCAATCACCGCATCAGCGGGTATGGTGGTCTGGGTTTCTCCGCCGCTTCGGCAGCGAGTTTCTTTTCGTTTTCTTCTACTTCAGGCAAGGTTACAAGAAGTCCGGCAAGGCACCAGTAATAAAGATCGAGAGGAAATGCGTCAAAGGCCACCCCCAGCATGTTTCCCAGGATGACTTCGAGATTTACCGCCAACGCTCCAAGGGCAATAGCTTTAAGATATGGATCGGTAAGTCGTCGAAATATGCCGAACCCCGTTCCCATATATTGAAAGAATATCCAAATGAAAAGCAGGAGGCCGGGGAAACCCATCTGAATACCGATATGGAGATATCCGTTTTCCGTTCCACCTTCCAAACGTTCAAAAGCACCGGTAAATCCCGTGGCTTCCGAAAGACCAGAGACAACGCCGTAGTTGAAACCCCGTGTCGTACCGAGGCCGGCTCCAAGGGGATGTTGAATCATGTCAGGGATACCAACGTTAAACAGAAACCACATACGGAACTGCCAACTTGCGTCTTCGCTTCCGAAGGTCATGGCTGCCCGTTCCCGGATTGCCGCGGGAAAGATGAATAGAATAGCGAGAGCCGCGCCTAACATGAGAAGGAGCGGGCTTTTCCTGCCGCTCATATTGCTGATACCCACGAGCCCGATACCGTAAAGGAGTGTCGGCCCGCGGGACATGGTGAATACGAGGGAGGCGAACAACACCACGACGATGAAGAGAAGCCGGTTTTTATTCAGCTCAGTATCCTTGCTGACGAGCATGGCGGTAGCGATGAAAAGATAGACCAGCAGGTTCGCGGCAAAGAAACCGGGGCCTCCGAAGGTCGACCAGACCCGCAGGAAGTTTGCATTGGGGAACGCAACATTACGTCCCACATACATGAGACCTTTCTCCAAGAGCCATCCACCCCCAACAAGCCACTGACCGATTCCGATGAGTGCCGTGAATGTGCCGACAATGAGGATACCGTTGACGACTTTCTTCAACTGGCTTTTCGTAAGCGGATTGTTCGCCAGGAAAAAGAAAATAGGTATGAACGGCACCATTTTTTTGAGTTCATAGAGCCCCTGAAGCAGTGTCGGTGAGGTAAATGCGTGCATGACCGCGAGGATGGTGAAAAGCCCGATGGGAAGGTTGAGACCGTTCGGTTTGAGTTTCTGCCTGTGAACGATCTGGCGCATGAGCCACCCAACGGTAAGACATACGGCAAGAAATTCTTTCCACAACGCACCGGTGGGTCCAATCCAGTACGCCCGTGCTACGCCATGAAATGGTGCAAGAAAAAGCAGTAGCAGAAGTACTAAAAACGGTCGGGAGAACGCAGCGAGAACTCCGAGAAACGCGAGGAGTCCCATAACTACTTTCGGATCACCAGCCGAGAGGTTCGTTCCCAGTACGTACCCAGCAAGGGCAATAACGGCGATTATGATGAGCTGCATTAACCTACCTCTACTACCTTCTGTATGTCAGTATATACCTGTTTTTCCATGGTGTGAGTATCATTTGAAATGAACAAATAAAACATCGCCATCGGTGATCTTATAATCCCGACCCTCACTTCTCAACCTTCCGGCATCGCGTAATGCAGCTACCGATCCCAGTTCGATGAGATCGGATGCGGTAAACACATCAGCTCGAATGAATCCGTCAGCCATATCACTGTGGATGTTCGCCGCTCCTTCTACCGCGGTACTTCCCCTGGATATGCGCCATGCACGAAGTTTGTTCCGCGCAATGGTATAAAACGTAATCAAATTGAGTAATTCGAATCCCGCCCGTATGAGTTCCGGTACATTGCTCCTACGGAGGCCGAGTTCTTCGATAAACTCCGAACGGTCTGTCTCGTCCAGTTGAGCGAGTTCCGTTTCGATTTGTGCGGGAAAGAGAATCAGCGGTCTGTTCGAAGCGGCGTTCTCTAATTCCTCACCGATATTCGCAGCATTTGAGATTCCGTTTTCATCGGTATTGGCAACGATGATGTGAGGTTTCGCGGTAAGGAAACGATCGGGCTGGATATTTCGTGTCTCAATGTCGGACAAGTTGAGATCACGAATCATAGTTCCTGATGAAAGGGCCGATTCGAGGTTCGAGTATAATTCTACTTCAATGGACGTTGCTCCGGGTAAACCTTTTGCCTTTCGCCGTTCCTCTCCCAGTCTTCTTTGCGCGACTTCAAGGTCGGCCATCGCGAGTTCCGTATCAACAAGTCCTATATCCCGTGCGGGATCGAGGGCGCCTTCCACATGTGCAACGTGGGTCGCAATGAAACATCTGACTACATGGAAAATCGCATCTACCGATCTGATATCATCGAGGAATTTATTCCCCAGACCCTCACCGTGACTTGCTCCTTTGACCAGGCCGGCTATGTCGACTATTTCGATGTGCGCACCGACGACTTCCTCCGGAGAAAGCAAACGGTTCAAGGTATCGAGAATAGGATCCGGTACCAGTACCGATGCAACATTTTTGTCTACCGTGCAGAACGGATAACTCTCGGCAGGTGCATCGGCGGTGGATAAGGCATTAAATAGAGTGGTCTTGCCAGCATTGGGCAGTCCAACTAATCCTATTGTTGTAGACACGACGGCTCCGTTGGTATCTTGTGTGTATAATCGATTATCAGCGCTCGAAAATAGGGGAATGGAATTCAAATGGCCACAAGAAGATTTCATTCAATGATAAATAAAACTATAAGAATAAGGTCAGGCATGGTTACGGGGAGTTTCGGTTCCGATGAGTAAAAACGAGCAACTCACTCGGTTCGAGCGTGCTGTTCGTTCTCTGCAATTCATGGGCGAAGGGCAGCAGAGAGAAGATGCAGAGGCAAAAAGAGATCGCATTCTGGGATTGTTCAGTGATAAAATCATTCAGGAATTGAAAACTTCCCGACCGTTGATAGCAGTTGTCGCCGGCGGGACCAATGTCGGGAAAAGCACGCTGGTGAACGGTTTGATAGGGAAGGCCGTGACAACGGTATCCGTACTCGCTCGCGGTACAAAGACACCGGTAATATGCGGTTCTGACCAGACGATTTCCTGGCTTGAAAACCATGGTTTTCTAGACCGGGTTCAATTATACCGACAAGATGGTCCCGCGGGGTGTGATGTACCGGAAACGAGCGGATCATATGTCATAGCTACGGAGCCGTTTCCACCACACCAATTACTTGTCATCGATTCGCCGGATATGGATAGTGAGTATGACGCCAACCGGGTATGGGCGACCCGGCTCATGGATACGGCCGATATTGTCATTCTCGTTACGACACCGGAAAAATATCATGATGAAGTAGTGTGTCGATTTCTTGAAAGATGTGTGTTTTTGGGACGTTCTTTATGTGCAGTGTTCAATAAATCAATTGAGGATGATGCATACGATGACTTTGTATCATCGGTGTGGCGACCCGCGACGGGGACACAACCCGTTTTCAGGATCGACTGGATATCCGAGCGATCACAATCCTATCTATATGATGAAATCCGGAAATTCGTTGTCTCACTCGAATCTAAAACGAATGATATCAAGCGACAGGCTCTCAAGGGTTCAGTAAAAACTCTCAGGGAGGAAACCTTCGAGCTCTTGCAGATATTCGAAATGGAGCAGCAATGGCTATCCGATCTCCATGCTCATATGGATGCATCGCTCGATACAGTATGTAAAACCTATCGCAACGACATTGCAGGCGAGAAATTCGAGGAACTTGATCGTGTTTTCGGTCGGTTGTTGTTTGAGCTTAAAATTCCAATCCTTGATGATTTCTACGGGGGTATTCGAAGTGTCGGGAAAACGGTCTGGCATCATGTGGGTCGTCTCGCGGGTTTATCCGGAGGAGCAAGCGAACGTGAGCGTGCCCGAAATGCACGGGAGGTCGACCGGGTCATTGATTCTTCCGTATCCTTAAGGATAGATCTCGAGGATACGCTCCAGCGCACACCCCGTGGTATGAATAGCCACGCAAAAGAGTGGCTCAGGATTCTTCCTTTACCGTTGAAACGACAGGAGATCGATCCCTTTCTCTTATTACTCAATGAGCACATTGAATCGTGGATCCGCGATGAGACGCAGGAAATTTCACGTCGACTCGCCGGGAAGCCAGGTCTGAGAAAATTCATTATCGCCATGAAAGCCACGCTTCAGGTTGGATCAGGAGTAGTTGGTGCCGTACTGACGGGAGGTTTGGAACCCGCTGACCTCGCGTTGGCTCCGGTTGTTGAACGTATGTCTGCATACCTCATTGAGCGCGGAATAGGGTATTCCTATTTCAGACGATCACGGGTTCGGCTTCTCGATGCGAGAACCAGATGTCTCCGTGATTTTCTCCTGAAGCGTTATCTTCATCCACTCCAGGATACTATCCCCGATCCTGATGAGCGACTGTCCGACGATATCAAGTCACAGCTTGATACTGTTTCCCTGATCGCCGACGAGGTGAATCATGCGTGACAAGCCCATGTCCGTGGATAGAGCGCTTGCCGTCCTGGGTGACCCCCATGATTGCCTGCCTTTTCAGAGTATGGCTGATCATACGAATACACTCGCGGAACTCGTCGAACAGACAAAGCACGGTCTTTCGGCCGCACGTCGTCCATTTCGAATACTGGTTGTGGGGGGCACCGGTGTCGGTAAATCAACCCTGCTTAATGCATTCGCCGGAACAACCATCGCAAAAACAGGACCCAGACGTCCGACTACCGATGGATTCACCGTATACATTCATGAAGAAGAAACGGATCCATGGTTGAATACGCTTCATAAAGTTCGTATCAGCACACATAGACGGAAAGAGTTGCGTGGAAAAGCAATCATCGATTCACCTGACGTGGATAGCGTGGTTTCAGAACACCGGAGAATACTTGAAGAAGCACTCGGTCTCGTTGATATGGTTCTCGTGGTAGTCACTGCCGAGAAATATGTGTCTGAATCCGTAATCCGTCTGATTGATCGGTTCAGGACGGGACGTTGGTTCGCATTCGTCTTCAACAAGCGCGATTTATATCCCGAAGGAGAATTGCCTGAGGATTTAGAAACATTTCTCACGAACAATAGAGACGTACCCCCGGCAGTGAATACCGTAAAAGCCAAGTGGAAAAACGACCGATCTGCTTCAACGATAACGGGGGAGATATACAAAGATCGTATATTTCATATTTCGGCGCGATCCGCATACGAAGCTCGTATCGCTGGTGAAGATGAAACCAGAGAATTTGGCGAACTGGAAGAGTGGATCGGTGAGAAACTCCATCATCATACGATGGCCGAAATCCTTCGAATGAATCTCGGGCAACGTATGGAAACAGTGGCTGGATTCGTCCGGCGAGTACTTCCCGCCACATGGAAGACCATGGATGATGAGTGGCGGAATGGGTGCGCGGTACGTTTATCAAATTACTTGCGAGAACTTTCCGATGTACTCCAGCGGGATCTTTTCAGGATACAAGATATAGCTGAAACAATTGCCGAGATACGTGGTTCGTCATTCGGCGGTTTTTATGGAATTATCTCCGATGTTGTCTATGCTGTGTATACATTTCGGAGATCACGTTTGTTACCTCGTATGGATGGAGCGGAGCAGTGGGTTCGTGCACGCATGTCTCAAGAGGAGTGGGAGAGATTCGATTCACGAGATCGGTTCGTTTACACTTCCTGTATCCAGTATGGAAAAACCCTCGGTATCTCGGAACCGTTTCTTCAGGAGAATTTTGTTCAAAGCTGGGAGCAGACCGAAGTCGTTGGCGATTGGCTTCGATCGAGGTGCGTCGAAGGCATTGCCCGTAATCTCGAGGTGGAAAGTACTCCTCCGGGTTTGCTGTTCAACGTGATCGCGAATTCACCCAGTCTTTTCTGGTTCGGGTACTGGATCTATCGAATCGCCCAGGCAGTACTTCACGGAGAATCGCCGCCGTGGGACGCGATCCCGGGTGCCGCGATTATCCTCGGTTTCTTCCTCATGTTTCAGTGGTGGCTGACGAATCGTTTTTTGAAATGGGAGGCGAAAAGACGTGCTCGTCGTCTCATCTCGTCGATACTCTCTTCTGTTGAAGCTCGGTATCTCAAACATCGTGAAAGCGCCGTGGAATCCGTTACAACGGCTCTCCGGAAATGCATTGATCGCTATCAATGTGCTCTGAATACGCTGGGAAGAAATGATGATTTATGAATGATTATGCAGCCTACGGCTGCATGTTTTCAGTTATCGGTACTCGGTTTTCAGTATCGGGAATTCGGCGCTTGGGTTCCTCGTAGTTCATCATTCATCACTCAGCATTCATGAACGGTTGTCGGTTGTCAGTCCTCAGTTGTCGGTTTGAGAAAGCATCCCTTTTCAGATCTCTTCACTACTCACTCAATAATCAGCAATTTCTCTCATTTCCAATGACCGAGACACGAATCACGATCCACGAACTACGATTCTCCTCGTCACCTCACTCCTTACTCCTATCTCCTCACTTCCGTAATTCATCATTCAGCAATTCCCCTACTTTACCAGTCGGCGTTTCATGAGGATGACGGCGAGGGTTGATGAAACAAGGGTTCCCAGTATCAGATATGCTACACTCCATATCCATATATTCGGAAGTACCCCGAGGCATGCGCCGCGAACGAGAAAGGAGATATGAGTCAGCGGTAGCGTGAGGGCGACTTTCATGGCCCACGCGGGAAGAATATCGATGGGGAAGAATGTTCCGCTGAACAGAAACATCGGAAATACGATAATGAAAATCGGTAGATTGAAGCTGTCGATCTTGGGTACGAGCGCGGTTGATATCAGACCTATCCCTGAAAACAGCATGCCGCCTATGAGAGCCAGTGGTATTACTAAAAGACCCGTAGGCCAGGATAGCAGGCCGAAACTTCCTACCATGCCCAGCATGATTGTTGCTGCCAGGACTGATTTCGTCGCACCCCAGAGCCATTCTCCGGCAATGACATCTTCGGCTAGAAGCGGAGTTGCCATAATACCATCAAATGTCTTTTGGTAGTACATACGGACAAAGGATGAGTAGGTTGTCTCGAAATATGCCCAGAACATGATGGCAACACTTATTATCCCCGGAATCATGAATCTCAGATACGGGAGTTCGATTCCCTGGTAGGTAACCACGCCTATAAGCCGTCCCATTCCGAGGCCGAATGCAAGGATGTAGAGTACGGGCTCAAGCAGCGGGGGGATGAAATTCGTCAGCCAGGTGGTTCTCCAGACGTCCGCATTCCGTTGCCATACTCTGATTGAGCGTAGGGAAACATTACGTATCGAGGCAATGCCGTTTCTGTGTATCATACGATTATTCCAGGAGTGTACGACCCGCGTATTTCAGGAATACATCCTCCAGCGTCGCGTGACGTATCAGTCGATTCTGGTCGGGAAATCGGCGGGATATGGCGTCATGAACGATTCTCCCCCGCTCGTCGTATATATAGATCCTCCCGCGAATCTCTTCCCGTGTCCAGCCTTCAGTCTCGAGATATGCTCGGACCTCCGGAATGATATTCCAGATTTCAACAACTTCGTTACCGACGGATTCAGTGATAAGATCAGCGGGCGAACCTTCCAGCAAAATTACTCCATGATCCATCATGATAACGCGATCACATAAGGTACTTGCCTCGTCCATATAATGTGTTGTCAGCAGAACTGATGTGCCCGATTGCTTCAAATCACGAACACGGTCCCAAATGAGATGTCGCGCCTGAGGATCGAGACCAGTAGTCGGCTCATCAAGGATAAGCAGGCGTGGTTGATTGAGGAGAGCCCGTGCCAGCATGAGTCGTCGTTTCATGCCACCCGATAGTTCGGCGATTGGCGCGATACTTTTTTCCGTAAGCTCCATGAGTTCAAGGAGTTGATCGATCCTGGTTTGTACATCTTTGCCGCGCAAATTGAAGTATCGGGCGTAGACAGAAAGATTTTTCCGTACAGTAAGGTCAGGATCAAGGCTGTCTTCTTGGGGACAGATGCCTATCATGCTTTTTATTGGACGGGGATGTTCTCGAACATCCAGCCCATAGACGGTTATACTTCCGCTGGTAACCGGTGAAAAACATGAGACCATTTTGACCGTTGTGGTTTTTCCTGCACCATTCGGTCCAAGAAAGCCGACGCATTCACCCGCTGAGACGTCGAATGCGATATTGTTTACCGCGGTGAAGGTCCCGTATCGCTTGGTCAGGTTTTCGGCATGGACCGGGTTTGTGGATAGGGGAGTCATACCGTATCTCTACTTTTCGATCTCTTCGGATAACGTCACTACGGGGCACGGATGACCGGCCCCGTAGTATTATGTAGTTTTAATAAGAATCGGATGAATCGGTTATCTTGACGTTTTCAGCGATCAGATAGGTTGGAACACTGGCAGCTACGGGCATTCGGCGGCCATACGTATCGGAGAGGTTCGCCGAAGCCGCGTTCCGGGAAATGACCGATATATTTCCTAAAACGTTTTGAAATGTGTCGGTAATACGACTCGATAGTAACGGTGCGACTATCGAACCGTTTTCAACAACCGTGGCACTGAACCGTGAACTACCCGTGAATATACCCTTACTCATATTGGGAATATTCATGTAATGGAGTGCGGGAATATACAATACACGCCCGAATTTCCTGGCGGCTTCGAGGGGATCATCAGGACCGGAACCCGTCTCCAAAGTGAAGCTTTCCTGTATGCCATGGTGACCGGTAGGCTCTTTTGAGAATTTTGCAGCCGAACTCAGATCATACGTCATGTTCTTCATGATACCACGTTCGACAAGCGGAAAACGGCGGCGATGTTTCCCGCCGAGATCAAAACCGTACCGGAACGTCAGATCGTTCGAAGGGTCATCAACAATGGTAATGTTGTCAGGAAATATAGAATCTCCCATTGCATGATGTGAAGTCCATGACTGCTTCTCCTCGAAAAGGCGCCCGGAAAATCCGGTCCATATCGCCATGCTGAGGAGGTCTGCCAGTGCAGTGTGGCCGAACATCACTGTGTATGACCCCGGTTCGAGCTTGACCGGCTCACCCTTTTCGAAGGTTGGTATAAGAGACGTCAGCTGATCACAGATCGCATCCACGGAAAAATCGTCACGTTTCCACCCGGTTGCCGGAGCCAACAATTCCCATCTATTCTCTTGATGCTTGAGAACCACCGAAAACTGCATATCGGTTCCGATACGATACATCTCATGTGCGTTCGCAGTGGAAACGAAATAAAGCTCAGTGACACCACTGGACCATGAGCCGCTGTAATTGTAATCTTCACCCACAGCCTTAAAGATTTCGGCATAGGCGTCAGCCTTCCGTGCAGGATCCAATTCCGCAAGCGCTTGATCATATTGGCTCGTGTCTTCAAAATTCCCTTCCACAATCTCGAATATCGGCTCATATTCCTTTTCAGCAGCCAGTTCAGACTTTCTAACCGCTATTTGAAGCGCTTCCCTGATTTGATCTTCACTGGTTATCTCGCTCAATACAGTATGCGTTCCCTCACGTTTCCCTTTGATGACACGAATGTCGAGACGTGTAAGATATTCGGACGTATTGAGAGAAACAGAGTTATTCCCGATACGCATGAGGTGGCTTTTCTCACGATGAAGTGAGAACGAGGCTCTAATCCCCTTTTTCTCTGCTTCGGAGCGGACGGTTGCTATACAATTTCTTGTCTTTTCCTCCAACATCGTTTACTCCCTCTCCCCTGTGATAACATTCGCAAAACGGATTACTGGAATTCCGTGACCGAGTTGCATGATCTGATTCGGTTCGCCTTTACCACAATTAGGCACCTGTTCGACTCTCCACGTGGACTCATCACCCACGGCATCAAGGGAGGAATAGAACTCCAATGTATGTCCCTGATATGTCGGATTCCTGAGAACGCGGGTTCGTTTTCCGTTCTTTACCTCCCAGGCGATCTGACACCCGAAGTGGAAATGTTCGCGGTTCGAACCGATGGACCAGGATGTTGGATTATCCACCACTATGCCGTCTTCGGTAGTGGCAATGATATCTTCGAGATTTCCATCATTTCCGGGTACAATGTTCACATTCGTCATTCTATCAATGGGCGCCCGATAGAAAGCGGTGGCACGCGCTACGCCGCCGATTTCACTAAAAACTTCCCGCCCCGCTTTTTCATTTGCTTCGTGGATCATGGCTCGAGACGAAAGAACATCTTTCAGAATACCTTTATCAATAAGGAGATAATCCCTCTCAGGTGAGCCATCATCGTCATATCCAAATGTTCCCGGTGAATTCTCGATACTTCCAAAAGCGCTCACGTTCAATTTATCGCTACCGTATCGTAGAGTGCCGACATCATCGAGCGTAACAAACGAACCGCCAGCATACGAGAGCTCGTATCCGAGTATCCGGTCAAGCTCCAGAGGGTGTCCGATGGTCTCATGTACCTGTAGGAATCCCTGTCCCGGGAGAATAATAACGGATCTCCGACCGTACTCCAATGATTCGGCCTTCAGCAGTTGACTGAGTTCTTCCTTGATACGCTCGGCGTGACCGCTGAAGAGTTCGGGATCCACAAACATTTCCCATCCACGCGTTCCGGTACCTGTTGAGTAGAGATCCATACTTCTTCTTTGCATGTCTCCGTCTTCATCGAGTGCCATGACTTCCATGGTGCCGAATATATTCGTGAGACTTTTTTCAATCTCTGAGCCATCGGTGTTCCAGAAAAGAATATTCCGACGTTGGATGTTCGCATATACGTACCGCCTGAGAATCCACTCATCCTGCAGCACTGAGTCCACGCCCTTCAGAAAATCCAGTTTCTCATCAAGAGGAACCGTAAAAGGATCTCGTTTGACCGGCGCTCGATACGTATCTTTGTGGGGAGAGCTTTTCCCCATGGTTAAAGGAACACGAACGAGTTTTGAGGCTGTTCGGGCGTTTTGGCGTGCGTTTTCGAAACATTCATCGATTTTTTTCAGATCGCTGGTTGCCGAAAATCCCCATGCTCCTCCCATGAGTACCCGTATGCCGATGCCCTGTTGTACCCCGGTATCATTTGCTTCAAGATTCCCGTCATACAGAACGAGCGTTTCAGAACTATCATCCGTATAAAAGCGTGCGTCGGCATATTCAGCGCCCTCGGTTCTCGTCTGCTCAAGATTCCGCATAATCCGTCTTTTAATGTGTTCAATGGATTCCATATACGTTCCCCTTTTTACATTTCATCTTGCTATACTGGTAAATACGCATGATTACATATCTACACGGCGTGGATCGAATCCGATAATACGAGCGGTCGCATCGGTTACTCACCAGGTTATTTTCATGGCAAGGAGGATTCCGCTACCACCATATGTTCGTTGTGCTCTATGGACCGGGATATATTAGGGCGGAGAAACTACCGTAAACAGGTGTTTTCGTCAAAGATTTCCAGGATGAAACAGGTGAAAAGAGGAGGAATTGATGAATGATGAATTACGGAAGTGAGGAGATAGGAGTAAGGAGACCGTTCGTGATTCGTGTCTCGTTCATTGGAAATGAGAGAAGTTGCTGATAATTGAGTGAGGAGTGAAGAGATCTTAAAACTCAAACCGACAACTGAAAACCGATAACTAAGCATGAATGTTGAGAGCTGAACGCTGACGGCCTCCGGTAACTTAGAACTAAGAACAATTCATGATCGGGAAAGCATGGGTCGTGTGTCGATTATCTAAGGAAGTACATGATTCGCAATTCTTAACATGAAATTAATAATTGCTTCATGTAGACTTAAAATCTTGATTGTATATTATCTCCGATCGATGGAAGATCGGTCGAGTGCACAGGGCTTCTCCCCCCTGAGTGGAGAGACAGTGAGGTTTGTACTTAGTGTACAACAACGTGTTGATACCCATACTCCTCTGGCTCCGGGGAGTGTGGACGACGGAACAACATGTAACTACCATATGGTAGGAAAAACGGTCATCAGTTTGTTCGGATGATCGTTTTTCTTTGCAATTCGTGATCGGGACAGAGTCTGATTGTAAATATTACAATTTAATCGTTATAATATTTACTAATTTGTCTGTTTTTCGAATGGATTGATTTAACAATTAATTAACTGTATTTTTATATCAGTTTCATTTTCTGTAATATTTTTATTATTGGGTAATGTGTACATTTAACAATAACGTTTTCGCAGCGCTTCCCATGATTGGAAGTTCAAAGGAGGATCACATGAAGCGTACTATCGTTCTGTCAGCTATGTCGGTCTGCATTCTCATGGGTTTTTCGACGCCTGCGTTCGCCCAGGCTACGGGGGAGGTGGATATCGACATCAGTTTTCCGCCTCTTATCATTCTCTATTATTATTCGGATCTCGATGTGACTATCCCTGCGGCAGAGCTCCTGGGAATACTGACGAATGGAGATGATGATATCGCGACTGCAGGTGGTACGGTATCAGTCACAACCAACGGTAACCAGCTCGAGGGGACACTCACCGGTCTTGATACGGACTGGGATTTCGCGGATCCCGAAGATGTAATACTCGATCTTTCCGATATCTGGGCCGTACGATCCGTCGGGCAGGCCGGCGGAAATACGCAGGTAACCATCTCAGCCCCGACAAATGCGACACTGGCCGGTAGCAATGGAGGAACCATCGTTGTGGACGATACCGATATCCGTGTGGATACGGGATCATTCGATGGCGACAAGGCGGATGATTTTCCTCCCACCGGTCTCTTGAATGCTCAACTGGGTGATGTCCGACTTGAATTGGATATAAGTGGAGCTACATACGAAGGCGATTATTCCAATGCCGCCGGCGGACAATTCACCATAACGGCATCAAGTCTATAGACTATTTTCTCAAATGAAACGCGCGAGTGCGGGTATCATTCCGATTCGCGCGTTTCGGTGCCGGTTCGAATGATCCCGATACCGTTAAATCCGTCTTTCCTTTGTGGAGTAATTCTTTTCGCGTCTCAGTATGGCGGAATGGCTGAGTTTGATGGAGTCAATACATGGTTCAGAGATGACGAGGAGACATTCGAATTAGCAGAAACAATAAGGCTGGATCCGATCACACTGATTGAACTCACCGGCGGTATACATTCTTTCCCACTCACATACGACGGAACCCCGCTTTCACTACCTCCCATCAAAACCACTATTCAGAGGGAATTTCCCGTTGTATGGAGATTTGTCACGACTTCAGGAGAATCTCAGTCTCATGTGGTGGTTCGTTACCAAATCCGATCCGAAGATGATGAGCCAGGCAGGATGAGTTCTTCACAATCCGAAATTTCCATTCCCGTAAATCTACAAATCGCGCCACAACAATCTGCTGATCGTACCGAAGATATTGAAGTCCTTCAAGGAGGATGCATATTTGAACTCGATATCGGATCCATTCGCAGGGCAGGTACATATCGAGGTAAGCTTCATGTCGATATCTTCAAGGAATAAATCGACGGTATGAGCGGAGTATTTCGAAGCGCCGTCGTGTGTGTGATTCTTATCGGTCGGCTCGGTCATGCCCAGATAGGCGTCAGTCCGCCACGGTTCGAACTCGATATCGATTCAAAACCCGCTACACATTCTCTAAGATTGTTTAACTATGGAGAAAAACAGGTTACGGTATCAGTATCGGTGCATAACTGGGATCTCGATGAAAACAATGAAGTTCGCATTCTATCACCGACCGAACAATCCCTGGATCAGTGGATTGTTCTCAATCCACTTCATTTCACGGTGGAGGGGGGACAAACACAAACCGTTCGGTTTGCTATTCGTCCTAAAGTCCAACCCGCCCGAGGCGAACACCGGGCCATCATCTATCTCCAGGAGGTTCGAGAGGATGATGACAATACGGCATTTCAGGTGGTTTTCCGATTAGGCGTGGCGGTGTATGGTTTCGTTGGAGATGTCACACGAACGGGAATTCTGCATGGAATCCGCGTCAATGGTAATCGTGCTGAATTCGACGTGTCCAGCACGGGAACGGCCCATATTCGGTTTGACGGTCAATATGCGGTGTGGGGTGCGGATGAGTATCCCGGTCTGTCAAAAACCCGAACAATTGTCAATTCGGGAGCTGAGGATACGAAACCTCCACAAGGAGTGTATTATAGCGACACTATCCCTACGACTCCCTTTCTTCCGGGAACTAGGAGAACGCTTTCAATTACATTTGGGGAACCGTTACCTGAAGGAAGGTATTTTCTCGACGTGAACTCGGATTTGGGAACGGCGGTTGTTGATACCGGTATTGCGTTCAACGTACGTGCACAAGCGCCGATACCAGACGATTCCCCCGAATATTAAATTCAATAAAAACGGCGGATATAGCCAACGAATGAACGCCATGAGTCGCTTTCTCTGTTCAACTATAACCGGGATATCCCTTTTTCTGGTTTTGAATCATACCGGACTTTCCCATGCACAGATGACTTCACACAATCCTGTCTCAATATTCGAGCTATCACTATCGGATTCGCTTAAGATGGAACCGATGCTGATCGGGGTAATTGTTGAGGAACATGAATTGGGAGCGCTGGAGGCGCTGAAAGAGGATACGTCTTTTCTGCTTCCCCTGGAAGAGTTCTGCACGATCGTGGGTATTCCCTACCGTTTCATGGAATCCAAGGTGGAATTTGTTACACCACTTGGTGAAGTTACTATCCCACTCCATGAAATCTCGCAGTTGTACGGGGTCTTTTATGTATCCGTGGAGCATTTCAGTGCTCTTTTTGCCATTGATATCGAGTTCGATCAGTCCGCCTTCGCTCTCCGGGTGGATCTACCATGGAATCTCCATGAGGGAGAACCGTTGATTCGCATTCGAAATCTCAGGCCAGATGTATTTCCTCCAGCCCTCGGTATTTCAACTATCCGCCAAGAAGCCGACTTAACGCGAGTGAATGACACTAATTCCTACTTCAGTCGTACACTGGTGACCGGTCCGATATTGGGAGGATTGTACCGTTTTGATTATCGAGATGATATGGAAGGTAAACATGCTATCAATGAATATGCATGGCGTTCGATACACGGCTCGTCACTGGCATTGATGGGATACCAGAATGTGCATATCCACGCTCTCCTCCCCGATATTCGGATGACCGGTATGCAAACGGCATGGACGAATCAACCTTTGGATCTCTTTCCACGCTCTGAAGATGCCAGGGAACTTTTACCTCGAAGAACACAACCCGTCGATACATTTCGCGGCAATGGTCCTCCCGGTGGGCAGGCCGAATTGTTCATCGAGGGACGGTCGATTGATGCACAGATCATTGGTCTGAATGGCATATACGAATTCCTTGATGTGGTATTACCCGCCCGCCTGGTTGGGGATATCGAGGTCTTTGTCTATGACAGGCACAATCCCGATGTTCCATTGGCAATTCACGCGCATACTCCGAAAACGAACCAGTATCTTCTTGCTCCCGGTGCGGTCATTCAGATGATCGGTGCGGGATACGAGGGGAATTATCTACAAGATCATATTGACGATACGGCAGATTCGACCGTTTTGACCGGATTCTATTTTACTCGAATCGGAGTACGGGACAACGTCACTGCCGAAGGCGCTATTCAACGTACCGGCGGGGAGGAGCAGATTTTCTGTGGTACCGTATACGGTTTTGGAAAAGCATCGGCATTGTCATTGGGAGGCGCGTTGTTCAGAGGAAAAGGTGGTATCAGTGCCAACTGTGAGATTCTGGCGTCCGCTTTGTCAATTCGTGGAAGAGGATATTATACTGAGCAGGGCTACAGGGAACGTTCGAAGACTGAGCATGAAATCTTTGCCGACTTGTCGTACGATCTCAATAGAAGGTTCTTCATCGGTGTTTTGGGTAGAGATGTTGAAACCGAATCGGATATTAACAGTTTTATTTTACCATACTTCGCCTGGAATCCTCTCGCTCCATTTTCTGTCCGAACCCGCCCCGCCTATGATGGAGAGTATCGTATCGATCTTGCTTATCGGCCGTTTCGTCGTACGAGAATAACCGTATCGCATCAGAAAACCACGATTCTCGATATCACGCAATTATTGGGAAAGGGTTTCAGATTCTCATGGCGCACGGCATTTCAGGATAACGAGAAAACGCGAACTCGAGTTCTCGCAGGACGGTCTGCGGGAGGTTGGACTGGATTTAGCTGGGCGGCGGGTTTCGGCATGAATGAGGATACGGATAACCTGTTGTTTTCCACCACGTTGCGACTTGCTCCCGCAATGGTCTCACGGTTAGAACTCGAGATCGATGATCCGTTCCGTACACAATCATGGAAATCCGGTGACTCATGGAGGATTCAGGCGGGAGTATCGGCGGATTTTAGTATTATAGGGAGGTCATTTCTACCGGTTCAGGCTCACATGATACGAACAAACCGGGGTGGGATCGCGGGGAAAGTACGTCTAGTTTCAGGCTTGGATAAAATGCCATACTCCCTCAAAGATCTGTATATATTCATCAATGGACAGCCTTTCACACGAACGATACGTGGGGGTACTTTTTTTGCCGGAAATCTGGAGGAGGGGACATATCTCGTTGAATTGGACACTGAGAATCTCCCTCTTGAACTCTCCCCGGTTCGGCATTCGGCTGTAGCTCAAGTGGTCAATGGTGCTATAACACATGTCGAATTTGGTGTCAGACCGGAGTTTGGAATCGCGGGTCGGATTCAGGATGAAACAGGAAGACGGATTGTGGGCATTGAGGTTGAACTTGTTTCGATGGACGGAAGTCTGATCAATTCCGCGCGAACCGATCGTTTCGGGCTATACCGTATGGACGGAATTATCCCGGGTACATACAGACTTCGCGTTCGTTGGAACGAGATGACTCTATCCGAAATTGAAAGACAGATCAATGTGAATGACTTTCTATTCGATCAGGATTTATGCGTCTCGGGTTGTATTACACCAGGGATGGATGATCGAAACATTTCCGAATGAAATCTTGCGTGTTGAATCCCGTAACCCGTCTTACGTTGATGGTTTACCGAAAACAAGACATCGCATATTTCCGTGTTGACGGGTATGTGAGTTACGCACACCTGCCTACATCAGAGTGTGTGGCTGAAGCAATCCTCTGAGGGATTATCGCGGACGATCACGACGATCTAGTTTGTAGCCTACTCCCCGTACCGTTTTGATCAGACG